>ERZ773042.16-NODE-16-length-142993-cov-4.910339_pt1 | contig 142993 bp, 143 predicted proteins | sample MGYA00511664_ERZ773042 | MGnify/ENA primary metagenome ERZ773042 (study PRJEB29015, sample SAMEA2737984) | human oral metagenome | biome: human oral; feature: human-associated habitat; material: dental | place: China | collected 2036 ... | reverse complement strand
ATCCAGCTGTTCAACCCTGCCGCCGAAGCCTTGACCGGCTGGCGTGCCGATGACGCCGTCTCGCTGGACTTTCGTAGTGTCTTTAATCTGATAAACAACGCCGACCGACCGTTCGAAGATCGTACCAATCCTATCCTGATGGCCTTTCGCACCGGCCGGACCGTTGACTGCGACAAGGCCTATATCAAGACCGCTTCGAAAAAGAAGATCCAACTATCGATCAAGGCGACACCGATAATTCTTAACGACCCTCAGCCGCATGTTGAGGGGTTAGTAGTCGTGTTTCGGGACATTACCATGGAGCGGGCCGAGCAGAATGCCCAGACTGACTTTATCTCTACCGCCTCACACGAGATGCGGACTCCGGTCGCTACCATCGAAGGATACTTAGGCATGATTATCAATCCGGCCATCTGCCAAATTGACGACCGGGCTCGAGACTACGCCAATAAAGCCCATCAATCAATCCAGCACCTGGGGCGACTATTCCAGGACCTACTGGATGTCACTAAGCTGGACGACAACCGCATGCCCTCTAACCCCGAGTTAATTGATGTCAATATAGCTGTACGAGACATAGTGTCAGAGTTCGCCGATGAAGCAGAGGCTAAGCATCTCGCTCTCAAGCTTGACCTCAATGGCTCGTCTAACCCTCAAGATGGCGGTAATCGAGTCGTCATCCCCAGGGCCGTTATCTATGCTGACCTTGATCACTTCGACGAAGTACTGTCAAACATGATTGAGAACGCCATTAAGTACACGCCCAAGGGGAGCGTCAGCGTCAAAGTGATCAGCGACAACGACCGAGTCCGCATCAAGGTGTCAGATACCGGCATCGGTATCCCGGCTGAAGATGTCCCCCATCTATTTCAGAAGTTTTACCGAGTTGATAATGGCGAGACCAGGGAGATCGGTGGCACCGGGCTCGGGCTGTACCTGATCAAGACCCTGACCACCTCTATGGGTGGCGCAGTAGGGGTCGAGAGTGACTACGGCAGCGGCTCGACATTCTGGATCGAGTTTGACTGCTTGTCATCTGACGAGATAGTTCAGAAGGCTCAAGAAATCAAACGGCGCCGGGAGCGTCAAGATGCCTTGCGCCGGCAGAAGTCATAGGTTATAATTAAGCATAAGTTTTATAGTTAATAAGGGTTGGGAAAGTGACAAAAATATTACTAGTCGAAGATGACAAAAGTTTACGAGAAATCTACAGCGTAAGGTTGCTGGCCGAGGGCTACACGCTGATATCATCCGGTGACGGCGAAGAGGCGCTGGCAGTAGCTATTGGCGAGAAGCCTGACTTGATCGTTAGCGATGTCATGATGCCCAAGATCAGTGGTTTCGAGATGCTTGACCTGCTACGAAGCAATGACAGCACCAAGAATATCCCCATCATCATGCTCACTGCCCTCAGCTCGGAGAAGCAGCGTGAGCGAGGCAACCGGCTGGGGGCAGATCGCTATCTGATCAAGTCGCAAGTTGGCATCGAGGACATCGTCCGGACTGTCCACGAAGTCTTAAATGACGGTAATCCACGGAGTATCTCTCAGCTGGAAGATTCCCTGGGGCTTAATGGCGCCGGTGACGGTGAGGCAAAGCCCGAGCCGACCCAAGCCGAGTCCACGGACGGTCAGACCGATGCGACAAAAGTGCCGGAGAGTGCCGATGCCGATCAAGTCACTCCCTCCGCAGTCTCAGATCAGCCTGACCTGGCTGAGCCAAGTACAGTAGATGACGCAAGCGACTCGTCTTCGAACCAACCGGACCAAACCGCTACTACATCAGCCGAGACGACCGAATCTAACGCTAACAACAGACTCAATAACCCCGGCGTATCCAATAACCCCTTCGCCCCGAGTAACCACCAATCGGCCTTTAATCCATTGCAAGCGACCAATCCCGACCAAGTTGTTGGACAAGCTAGCGAATTACCGGATCGGCCGCTCAAAATCCCTTCGGTAGACCGCGTGGATGATAAATCTCTGACGACAGATGATAGCCCAGCCTCTCAGTCTGAGTCGCCGGCTAAGCCATTCTCATCGACAGCCATCACCATCTCTCCCTCCGGTGAGCTAACTCATGGCGTAGCACCACGGCCGACCACCGCCACCTTTCAGCCGTCACTCTCTGCTCCTCTCGTCAGTCCTTCCGCTAAGCCTGCCTCGGGTGACCCCGGCATAGCCAAGCCAACTGCGCCAGCTACCGACCAAATCACCTTGCCACCCAAACCCCCGGTGCCGCCAATGCCTGATCAGTCGGCTAAACCGCCTACTATCCAGAGGGCTAGCTTCATCCAGCAACCGAACGTAGCCGGTCAAAGCGATGCGTCCGACCAATCAGTGCCTAGCTTCGCCTCCGGTACCAGCTTGGCGAATTCGGCCGGTGGCGAGCGGTCAATCGCTCCATTGCCAGGACACATCTCTACCGGACCGAAGTTGGATGTGGACTCTATCTTAGCTGGTTTAGATAATGGTACTGCCGCCCCCAATATCTTCCCCGGCAATCAGCCAAATCAGTCTAAGTAATGACCCCCTCTCGGCTCAATAAATTTATCGCTAGAGCGACCGGTCTATCACGCCGTCAGGCTGATCAGATCATTAGCGAGCATCGAGTCAAGGTAAATGGTCAAGTGGCTCGGATCGGTCAGCCTGTCTGCGCTGGCGACACCGTACAGCTTGACGGCACTGAGTTAAGACTACCAGCTAAACGAACCCTGTTGCTTCTCAACAAGCCTATTGGCTACGTTTGCTCACGTCGAGCTCAGGCAGAGAATGTCCAGACTATCTATCAGCTCTTACCGCCAGAGTACCGAGCTCTTAAAACGGTCGGTCGGCTTGATAAAGATTCCAGTGGCCTCATCTTACTAACGGATGATGGCGACTTGGCTCAGCTATTAACCCACCCCAGGCACGCTAAACAGAAACAGTATCAGGTTCAGTTAGACCGACCTCTATCATTAATGCACCAGCAGATGATTAACGACTTCGGCCTTGAGCTTGCGGACGGTCTATCCCGTCTAACACTAAGTCAGCTAAGTCCCGACCGAACCTGCTGGCAGGTCACCATGAGTGAGGGGCGTAATCGCCAGATCCGACGAACTTTTAGCGCCCTGGGCTATCAGACGATCCGCTTGCATCGCACTGAGTTCGGTGATTATGATCTACCCGACGACCTCCCCGCCGGCAAATGGCGCCAAATAGAATAAGTCCACCTAAACCCAGATGGACTTAAAACGAGAGCGGTCAGTCTTACTCGTCAGGCAGCAGCTTCTGTAGCATCAACTGCTTTAGTGGAAGTCGGCAGAGGCACGGCAGTCCTGATGAAAGAGCCACCATTTTGCTTGAGCTGAGCCTGCACCGATGCCGACATGCCGGCTAGCTGAACATCAGACTTGCAACTTAGCTCACCCCGAGCTATCACCTTTACAGCATGGAACGGCGTAGCTATAAGCCCTTCCTCATATAACACTTCGTTATTTATTATCTTGGCTTTGATATCATTTAGCTGATCGGCGTAAACAACTTGAGCCGGTACTCGACGACTCTTAAAGCCTCGTTTCTTTGGCAACTGACGAATATGCCCCGTCTCACCAGTGGTAGTCAGAGGAGCTTTATTCTTGCCAGAGCGGGCGTTCTGCCCCTTAGTGCCTCGTCCGGCCGTTTTACCGTAGCCCGAGCCGATACCCCGACCGACCCTTTTACGATTCTTATTGACCGGTGGTTCCAATTCATGATACTTAACCATTACTTTACCTCCTCGCTAGCTACCGGCTGCTTAGCACCAACCCATTCAGAACGAGGTTTGAGCTGAGATAGTGCCTTGATAGTCGTATAGGCAATATTGACCTTGTTGGTCGAGCCGAGCGACTTAGTCACTAAGTTATTAATCCCGGTCGTACCGATGATAGTCCTGATGACACCACCGGCAATAATCCCCGTACCGGGCATAGCCGGCCGTAATAGCACCCTGGTCGCACCGGACTTTAGCTCAATCTCATGCGGAATGGTCTTATTGGTCAAGGGGATGCTGATCATCCTTTTCCTAGCTACGTTAGTCGCTTTCTCGATAGCCTGTTGAACATCTCGTCCCTTAGCCACGCCGACACCGACCTTGGCTTTACGATCACCCACAACTACCAGCGCCTTAAAGCGCAAGCGTCGACCACCTTTTACCGTCCGAGAGACTCGATCAATGGCAATGGTCTGCTCCTCAAAGAGCTTATTATCAGCTGACCGGTCATTACGACGACCACCCCGACCGCCGCCACGCCCTCGTCGAGAGCGGTTGCCGGCCCGACTCGGCATGCTATCACTACTAAAGTTATTTGACGAGCCAAACTTGCGTCGTGGCGCCTCGCTACCTTGGCTAGAAGCCGGAGCGCCGGCAGTGGCTACGGCAGTATTTGCTTTTTCTTCGCTCATATTAGAACTCCAATCCTTTCTCTCGAGCCGCCTCGGCTAATGCTTTTAAGCGTCCAGCATAACGTCGACCACCTCGGTCGAATGCGACAGCCTTTATCTTCGCTTTTTTAGCAGCCTCAGCTAATTCAGACCCGACTTTAGCTGCCATGTCGGTCAACGTACCGGATGACTTGATGGACGAAGCATAAGCTAGGGTGGTACCCGTCACGTCATCAATCAGCTGAGCAGTAATATTGCGATTCGATATACAGACACTCAAGCGTGGTCGCTCTGCCGTGCCGCCAACTTTGGATCGGACACGACTCTTACGCAACGCTAGATTGCTAAGCTTCGCCATTATTTACCTGCCTTTCCTGCCTTACGGATAATCACCTCGTCTGCATATTTAATACCTTTGCCCTTGTACGGCTCCGGCTTCTTCAGTGCTCGAATCTCAGCCGCTACTTGACCGACCTGCTGCTTATCGATACCGCTAACAGTCAGCTCCATCTTGTTGACAGCTAAGGTGATACCGTCCGGCGCATGATAATGCACCGGGTGCGAGAAGCCTAGCGCCATCTCGATGTCCTGCTGACCTTTGCTCATCAGGCGAAAGCCAACGCCATTGATCTGAAGCTTTTTCTCGAACCCTTTGGTTACCCCGATGACCATGTTATTGATCAGCGACCGCATCAAACCATGCTGACTACGAGCCGGCTTGGTATCGCTATGGCGAGTCACCACCACTTGCCCGTCTTCGACCTTGACATCAACCTCCGGCAGGCTGAACTGCTCGAGCCGCCCTTTAGGACCCTGAACGACGATATTGTCAGGCTCAACCGTGATTGTCACACCAGCGGGGATCGTAATTGGCAGTTTTCCGATTCTACTCATGTCCTTTCCTTTCTTCTCTTTACTTTATCGCCTCATCTAATAAACTTGACAAATTAGCTCACCACCCAGGTGTTGCTTTTTAGCCTCTCGACCGTTCATGATGCCACTACTGGTCGAGACCACTACGACACCCCGTCCGCTCATCACTACTGGAATCTCGCTTGATTTGGCATAAACCCGTCGACCGGGCTTACTCAGGCGACTGATCTCGGTAATGGCCGGGTTAGCTCCTTCCTCAGCGATCTTCACTACCAAAGTGTCACGAGGTGATGACTTCTCGTTACTAGCGCTAACCAGGTAGCCATCCTTGACCAGCTGCTGAGCCACAGCTAGCTTCATCTTGCTAGTCGGCACTCGCACCTCGTTCTTGCCAACACTAATAGCGTTACGAATCCTAGTTAGCAAGTCAGCGATTGGGTCGGTACTTTGTAAACTCATCTCGATACTCCTTTCTCTACCAACTAGCTTTCGTTACACCGGGGATCTCGCCTTTGGAGGCATGCTCTCGGAAGCTGATACGACTGAGCCCAAACTTGCGCATATACGAGTGAGGACGACCCGTCTCGGCGCAGCGATTTTTAACTCGGTTAGGATTGCTATTGCGAGGTAGCTTCTGGAGAGCTTCGTTGTCACCCGCCGCCTTTAAGACCTGACGCTTAGCCGCATACTTCTCAGCCAGTTTCTGGCGTTTTAGATTTCTAGCTAGGGCAGATTTCTTCGCCATTATTTAACCTCCTTTTCGAATGGGATACCAAATTTCTCCAGTAATGCTCGTGAAGCAACCGGGTTGCCGTTTTTAATCGTCAGAGTTACTTCCAGCCCGTGCAAAGTCGTCGTCTCTTCAAAGGTTAACTCCGGAAAGATTGACTGCTCACTGATCCCCAGACTGTAATTGCCCTGTTGGTCAAACGATTTAGCACTGACGCCATGAAAATCTCGGATACGAGGCATCGCTACATTGACTAGTCGGTCTAGAAACTCCCACATCCTGTCCCCTCTGAGGGTGACATAGACACCAATCGGCGCTCCCATACCTTTACGAATCTTGAAAGTAGCGATTGATTTCTTTGCCTGGCGGGCAACCGGTCGCTGACCGGTAATCTTAGTCAAGGTATTCATCACCACTTCCTGATAGCGTTTGTCGTCTTTATGGCGACCGACACCACTACTGACGACGATCTTGCTTAGCTTGGGGACGTTGTTCACGTTAGCAATACCCAGCTCATCTTTGAGCTGTGCAGCATATTGCGCCTGATACAGCTCTTTTAGCCGTGGAGTGTACGCCCGAGTCTGATCTGTATCAGCCATTATTTAATCTCCTTTTTATTAAGCTTGGCTATCCGCACTTTCTTAGTATCGTTAATCAGGTAAGCCACCTTAGTTGGCTTATCATCGACCAGTAAAGCAACGTTACTGATATCAATCGGCAGATGAACATCTCGTTTGCCACCCTGGTTATAGGCGGTAGCCCGATAGTGACGTTCGACCTGTCGGATACCCTTGAGGTAAACCCGTGAGCCATCAAGGCGCTCTACCTCAGCCACTTTGCCTTTCAGCGATCCGGCCATAATCTTGACCTTGTCGCCTGTCTTTATCCGCTTCATTATAGTACCTCCGGTGCTAACGAAACTATCTTGCTATAACCTAGATCACGTAGCTCTCTAGGAATCGGACCAAAGACTCGGGTAGCTTTCGGAGTCTTGTCGTCATTGATCAAGACCACAGCATTATCGTCAAAGCTGATAGTCGAACCATCTCGGCGTCGAATCTGCTCCCGAGTGCGAACTACCACGCAACGCACCACCGATTTACGGGCTGTATTACCGTGCGGATCAGCTTGCTTGACACTAGCGGTGATGACATCGCCTACTCGGGCATAACGTCGACCGGTCGCCCCTAGCACTCTGATGCAGAGAACTTCCTTAGCGCCACTGTTGTCAGCTACTCGAAGGCGACTTTCTTGTTGAATCATTACGCCTCCTCCTCCGGCTCCGGCTTAGTGTGACCCTCAGCCCCGGCCTCCAGTTCTTGCTCAAGTTCCGACTGCTTGATCTCCAGCTTTTCATGACCACGTGACAAGATCTGCTTCATCGACCAGACTACCGTCCGAGAGTAGGGCTTACTCTCCTCGATTACGACTGTGTCGCCGACCTTGGCATTATTCGCCTCGTCGTGAGCATGAAACTTGCGACTGGTAGTGTAGCGTTTGCCGTATAGAGGATGAGTCTTGCGTACCGTCCTCGTGACGACGATGGTCTTGTTGCCGGCAATACTAGAGACTACGCCGGTCAATGTGCGCTTGCTCATTTCGCCTCCTTATCCTTGTTATTCTTACTTTCCGTCATAACGGTATGAATCCGAGCTATCTTAGCTTTCATCTGCTTGATGACATGGCTGGCTGGTAATTCACCCGCCTTCAGCATTTGCTGAGCTTTTTTGAGATCAGCTTTCGCTTCGATCAAAGCGTTATTCAGCTGAGCCTGCGAAGAACTCCGCAGATCATTAAGTAGGTCGGCAGTCGAACGCTTGGCTAGCTTGGCATTCTGCTTTGTCTCGGCTAACTTGGTCGTCTTTTTCGACTTAGTTACTTTGCTGTCTGCCATAGCTTATGCCTCCTCCCGTTTCACAAAACGAGTCCTGACCGGTAGCTTATGCCCAGCTAGGCGCATCGCCTCTCGGGCGATATCCTCGCTAACGCCGTTCATCTCGAAGAGCATGGTACCGGTCTTGACCTTGGCTACGAAATATTCCGGTGAGCCTTTACCGCCCCCCATCTTTAGCCCTAGCGGCTTGTTAGTTACCGGTGTGTGAGGGAAGATCCTGATCCAGACCTTACCGCCACGCTTGGTCTGCCCGGTAATCGCCCGACGAGCCGCCTCGATCTGGCGGCTGGTAATGCGCTCGTTGTCCAGACTCTGCAAGCCATAGTCACCAAAGGCGAGACGATTGCAACGAGTCGCTACGCCGTCATTGCGACCTTTGAAGGCTTTGCGATACTTGGTTCGTTTTGGTAGTAACATCTAACGCCTCTCTCCCTTATTAATCCATACCTTGATACCGATCGTCCCGGCCGGTGTTCGAGCCACCGCCAGATTGTAGTCGATATTGGCTCGGATGGTGTGTAGTGGCACTGAACCTTCGATGAACTTCTCTCGGCGAGACATTTCCGCCCCATTCAGGCGCCCTGCTACCTCAATCCGAACACCTTTGGCCCCTGCCGACATGATATTCTGAATAGCCGACTTGATAGCCCGACGGAAGTTGATGCGACGCTCTAGCTGGCGAGCGATATTCTCACTAACTATCTTAGCGGCTAGGTCGGGACGTTTGATCTCTTCTATATTGAGGCGAATCGGCTCACCGGCAATCTTTTCTAGCTGAGCTTTGAGCTCTTGTACACCGGCACCACCTCGACCAATCACGATGCCGGCCTTAGAAGTCCAGATGTTAATTACTGTTTGACCGGCTGACCGCTCAATATCAATCCGGTCAATCACTGCCCGGCTGGTGAAACGCTGTTCAATCGTCTGGCGCAGCTTGATATCCATCGCCAGCCAGTTGGCAAAGCTCTTCTTGCCACTAGCAAACCACTTGCTCGTCCAGTTCTTCGTGCTCTGGACCCGCATGCTAATCGGATTTACTTTCTGACCCATTACTTGCTCTCCTTCTTGGCCGGCTTAGCCACCTCTTTATCTTGCTTGGGCTCCGACTTCTTAGCTTGTTTAGCCGGCCTCGCCACCCCGCTAACCACCACTAAAATATTGCTGGTTCGCTTCTGATAAGGATGAGCTTGACCGCGAGAAACGGGTCGGAAACGCTTCAGTCTGGCACCGGCCGTCACCGAGAGGGTGCTGATCCTGAGCCCTTCCGACTTGAGATTATGATTATTGATAGCATTCGCCCGTACACTCTCCAGTAGCTTAAGTAGTGGCTTAGCTGCTCGCTTCGGGGTGTGTCCGAGGATGACTATCGCATCTTCGACGGTGCGACCACGCACCAGACCAGCAACAAGCGAGACTTTACGGGGGGCTAGGCGCAGACCATTAAGTGTCGCCCGAGCTGATAAGTTATCGCTCATTTCTTCTTCCCTCCATGCTTACGGAACTTGCGGGTCGGAGCAAACTCACCCAGCTTGTGACCAACCATATTTTCGCTGATAAAGACTGGCACATGCACCCGGCCGTTATGTACTGCCACAGTCCGACTGACCATCTCTGGAGTGACCGTCGAGGCCCGTGCCCAGGTCTTGACAACTGTCCGATCGTCTGCCGACAAGCTAGCTATCTTTCTTGCTAGTTTGACGTCGACAAACGGCCCTTTCTTCAGGCTTCTACTCATTTATTTCCTCCTCTTCGCATCATGGCGACTTTTGACGATCATATTGTTAGTTGATTTACGTCGACGAGTCCGCTTGCCCAGAGTCAACTGACCCCAAGGTGTGCGAGGCGGCTTACCGGTACCGTGCTGACCGCCATCACCACCACCGTGCGGGTGATCTACGGCATTCATCGCCACACCACGTACTCGCGGTCGGATACCGAGGTGACGCTTGCGACCGGCTGAGCCAATCTTGATATTCTGGTGCTGCTCATTGCCGATCGAGCCGAGAGTCGCCATACACTCTAGGTGAAACTTGCGTACCTCACCGGAAGGCATCCGCACCATCGCATACTTGCCTTCTTTCGCAGTTAGTTGCGCACTAGCTCCGGCTGAGCGGACTGCTTGACCACCTCGACCGGCTACTAATTCAATGTTATTGATAGTTGAACCAAGTGGAATATCCCGCAGCTTGAGACGATTACCCTGCTCAATCGCCGCAGGGGTGTTGTCACTAGAGACTTGGACTACCTGCCCTTGCCTCATACCATGAGTAGCCAGCGTATAGCTGAGACGCCCACTCTCATCTCTCAGGCGAGCAATTCGAGCCGTCCGACCCGGATCATACTCGATGTGTTCGACCGTCGCCTTCAGCCCGGCCTCGGGGTTAAACTCAACCAAGCGAATAAATCGCTTAGCCCCGCCACCTCGATGCCGACTAGTTATCCTACCTGTATTATTGCGCCCTGACTTTTGCTTCCTGGCTACGATCAGACTCTTGACCGGCTTCTTAGTGGTGATCTGGTCAAAGTCCTGCGAGGTCATACCTCGTCGAGCAGGAGTTGTCGGAGCCATTCGTTTGACCGCCATTATTTCTCCTCCCTGTCTTTCGCTAGATCCTTAAAGACATCTAGCTCACCTTTAGTTACCGTCACGTATGCCTTCTTGCTATCAGAATGCCTAGTTTCACCCGGGCGGGCTCGCTTGCCCCGGTTAGTCGCCTTGACCTTACCCTTGGCTACCATCAGGCGGACATCGGCTACCTCCAGATCGGGGTACTCCCGAGCCAGCTCTCTGATTACCTCGGCTTTATTAGCGCCCACCGGTACGTCAAAGACGTAAATGTTCTGGCGAGACAAGGCGTAGCTTTTCTCTGAGATTCTTGGGGAAATAACCATTACTTGCCCTCCTTCAGCCACTCGGTCGTCGCTTCGAGGGCTGGCTTAGTAAAGATGATCGCATCAGCGTTAAGGATGTGGTAGACGCTGAGATAAGTCGGGCTAACCAGCTCAAGATTCGCTAAGTTAGAAGTCGCATAGATCTTCTCAGTTGTCTTGTTGTCGACCAGTAGGATACGACGTCGGTCGGCCAGACCGGCTGACTGAATTAGCTTGACTGCGTCTTTGGTCTTGCCGGTAGACTTGAAATCATCTACGACAGTAATCTCGCCTGACTTATTAGCTAGAGACAGAGCTTGTCGGATGGCTGTCCGTTTGCTCGCCTTAGATAATCGCTTAGTGTAGTTCTCGATGCCCGATGGACCAAAAGCGACACCGCCGCCCCGCCAGATCGGGTTACGGCTAGAGCCGAAGCGGGCTCGGCCGGTGCCTTTCTGGCGCCATGGTTTACGTCCACCGCCTCGCACCTCACCCCTCGTCTTAGTCTTAGCTCCGACTTGTCGGCTAGCCGCCAGGTAACTGTCGTAAGCTAATCTGAGCAGCTGATGATTCGCCACATCAACAGCGAAGACAGCGTCGTCTAACTTCGCATTAGCCATTACTTAGCCTCCTTTCCGTGTCCGAACTGCTTCGCCGAGCTAATCACCACTATGCCTTTCTTCGGTCCGGGAACGGCACCCTTGACCCCGATCAGGTTCTTAGCCGAGTCAATGTAGGCAACTGATAAGTTCTTGACGGTGACCTGCTCGCCACCCATTTGACCCGCCATGGGGTGACCCTTCCAAATTCGCTGCGGGTACATCGAGCCAATTGAACCTATCTTCCTGGTATTGCCCTTACCACCGTGAGTCTTACGCTGACGATGGAAGTTGTGGCGCTTGATCGTGCCTGCCCAGCCTTTACCCTTGCTAGTCCCCTGGACATCGACACTATCGCCAACATTAAAAATGTCGGCACTGATAGTATCGCCGACTTTCTCCTCACCCAACTCGTCTAGACGCACCTCACGAATCACCTTAGGAGTTGCACCGGATGCTTTGACATGCCCGGCAACGGCATTGCTCAGGTTCTTCCCATTCCCATAGCCCAGCTGTACTGCATTATAGCCGTCATGCTCGAGCGACTTCACCTGAGTGACAGTACAAGGACCGGCTGCAATGACGGTGATCGGGATCACCACGCCACCTTCGCCAAGGATCTGGGTCATACCAAGTTTGGTACCGATTAAAGTATGCATACTTTCCCTTTTCCACTTAAAACGCCTGAGAATCTGCAGTTTCTCCGACGCACCACCATGCTTGCCAGAGACTTACAGACGTTCTCAGGGACGTCTATCTAATATTAACAAGGTTAGTCTATCACGGATAGTCTACTTTTACAACACTAGGCCGACGGGGAGAAAGTAGCTCAGCAAACCGGCTACCAATAGGATGGCTAGTTCAATCTTCCGACTGGTTCGAAAGCGCTCCAAGCTGACAACAACGAGACCGATTATCAGACCGATCGGCAGGCTGGTGAGCGGTCCAACGACGATGCCGATGCGTAGCCAGCAGAGACCGATGGCAAATAGTACTACATATTTCAGTAGGTAGTGCGAGTAGATGAGCTGGTTTTTCTGAATGTCTCGGTCAAGATTGCGGGCGTTCAGGCGAGGCTGACGCTTGATTTGTCGCCCTTCACCCCGAGAGGTACGTCTTTTTAGCCATATTTTTGCTTTCGCCATTTCTACTATTCTACAAGCTGGGCCGTCCGGCATCAAGTTGTCTGCCGATCAGATATCGACCATGCATTGTCAGAGGAGCGCAAATATCGTACTATATAGGTGTTATTTAATTACGTTGGACACTCTACGTGAGATTGCAGCGTCCCTAGCCTCGGAGAACAGGCAGAAGAGAGGTATCCTCATGGCTGAATCGTCAGCACCCAAGATCAGAATCAAGCTAAAGGCTTACGACAGCCGAGTCATTGATGCGGCTGCTAAGCAGATCGTTGAGACGGCACTACGTAGTGGCGCTTCGGTAGTCGGTCCGGTGCCGTTACCGGTCAAGCGGAGCACCTTTACCGTTGTCAAGTCGCCCCATGTCTTTAAGACGGGTGGCGAAGCCTTTGAGATGCGAGTCCACAAGCGTTTGATCGACATCGTCGACGCTAAGCCGAAGACGATCGACAGTTTGCAGAATCTGTCGCTACCTGCCGGTGTCGACGCCGAGATACGCATGTAATTTGGTTGCATGTCTGCAATTTCCTTCACGCATAGCTTGAATTGGTGCGAGTAGTACAGGTGGTCTCCTCAGACCCCAGCACCCCAGCAGGATACATAGAGCTGGCGATGCGTAAGAAGAACTATGGTACAATAGAGCTTAAATTATACCTGAATAGACTTACGCATCTGCTGGGTGCTGGACAGGCTGGCGACGTATAAGTCACCACTGGCAATTGTAACCTTGCTGTTATATCAACAGCCTTCGTCAACCACACTGTACTACTCGTACCAGGAGCATCCATCTCAGACTGAAGCTGGACTAAGAAATGAGACCGGGGAAATTGCAGACGCCTTGATCCACAAAGTGAAGTTTAAGTTATAGAAAAGGAAAATCCCCCTGCTCGAAAGCAGGGGGTGCTGCGGAGGAAATGGATAGAGATGCCGGCAAGCCGGCGTACAAAAAATACATACGCCGACCCGCCGGAGTGGTGCTAAATCTTGAGTGCAGAAGCACTCAAGATCCTTCGGTCGCCTAAGATTAGGCGACCGTCCTCGTCAATACCCCTAATAGGGGCGACGAGAAAGTGTTCCTCCCCTTTCGGAGAAGAACTTTTGTCCCCTTGAGGACAAGAGTCCTCAAGGGACTCCCGTAGCTCTGAAATTTTCTGAGCTACAGAGTAATCCTTCTCGGGAGACCTTGCGGCCTCACGAGACTCTTTCTCCAGAGCGGCACACCGCCGCTCTAGAGCCGCCACGTTGGCAAGTGCCAACGAGACGATGTTGTCGCAAGGCTCTAAGGTCTTGCGCAACCGACCGAGCTCTTCCCTGGCTTGCGCCAGGGAAGCGACGATCTTCTCGTCGGAGGGTTTCCCCTCCGACGAGTCACACCACTCAGCACCCGTATCGGGTGCTGAGTGCTCTTTCTCCGGGTCGGCACAAGCCGACTCAGAAAAATCTGACCTATGCCACTTAGACCACGCCTTCTCACACATCTTTGCTCCTCCTTAAAGGAACGCAAGCCACCTGACCTGTTATCAGGTGTAACTTGATGGTATTCACTGTAACACCCCTCCCCGCATTTGTCAAGCATTAGCGTAATGAGCTAGCTCATTCGTCAAGGTAAGTTAATTATGTTCACAGGCAAAATCGACTATCGGCAGATATAACCCAGCCTAGGACTTAGCCAGACTCGTCTCCACTTCTTCAGCTAGAGCATATTTATTCTTATCGACTCGCTTAAACTGTGGTCGACTCTGTAGATTAAGCAGGATGGTAGTCTCTCGGACCTGGCGAGCCTTGAGTACCTCCCGGACGATATCGTCTCGATACATCGGACCATGCTGACGAAGAACCTCGGTGATCACATCTGTAATCGAACCTTTCTTGTAACCATGCTCAGCCAGGGCGTAAATACCCCGCCCCACTAGGACAAAACGATCGTCCTTGATCAGTTCGTTGTGAATTGCCGGGTCGGTGGAGTTGTTGTGATTAAGCCCTCGGTCTCGGATCAGCTGGGCAATCTCACTGTAATGCATCGGCTTCTTACTATCTTTAAGGACAATATAGACTTTATCTCTAATGGTCCGCGGGTTGACCGACGCCCATTTAGCTAAGCCCCATTTATCGTCTAGATTAGCTACCTGCTTACTCAACCGAGCGATCGCTCCGATTTCCTTAGGGTGCTCATAGCCACTGCCAATTAGCTTGAATAGCTCATCCAGAGTGGCCGGCTCTTTCTTGTCCTTAAGCACCTTGATAATCTCATCAATCCTCGCCTTAACGCTGCGATCATCCTTGTCGCTTGTCAATACCACCCCGGCGTGGTATTTATCATTCTCCGTAGTCGGCAGCATCTTGCCGCTAAGCTCGGCTAAGAACATGACATAGGCTCGACTTTGCCTCTCGGAGTCACCCATCACCGCCTCGGCTAAGTCACCGACCTTGGCGGCTCGCCCCATCTCGTGCAGCGACTTGACGATATCCATCTCCGCCACATTAAACGCCTGACAAGACCCTTTCTCCAGCCACAGCTTGATCCGGATCATGGTCGCCTTCTCGATCTGACGCACCCGCTCTCTGGTGATATGCATCGTCTCACCGACTTGCTCTAGCGTTTCTTGCTCACCCTTGATCCCATAACGCCGTGTGACAATATCCGCCTCTCGAGGCCGCTCTATAAATGACACGATCGACTGGACAGCCTCAGTCAATTCTGCCCTGGTATCAAGCGATTTGACCACCAATCTCTCCTTTCCGCATCAGCTGAGTAATTTATTTCACCTGTTTTTCACCTTATTTCAGTTGCAATTATACGACAAACTTTATCTATCCGCAAGAATGAAGCCTGGGACTTTAAGCCCTAGCATATTGTGTCGTGATAATTACCCCTAACGAATAGCTACACAATCGGCGCCGAAGATCGACCCGACCGCTGATTCCAGCTCAGCGCAAGCCGAGGTCCGCACCGGCATGCGCACGGCGCTCTTCTTAGACTCACCCAGCACTAAGATAACCTGATCTTCGCCTTGGTACTGATCAACTTTTTCCCTCATCGCCACCAGTTTCTTGCCGTCAGTAGGATCTTTGATATGAATGTACATCACTTTCGGCTTGTCTGCCTCAACGATATCATAGAGCGACATATCAGTGGCGGGTGAGCTCGCTCTGGTTGCTACCGAATGATATTTTCGCCCACTCTCTGCCACCTGCTTCGCCTGATACTGACGACTGCTACCACGCCTTGACCTAGCCGGAGCGGCCTTGACTTCGCTCATCGGCACACCGGTCGGCTGATAGGCACTCAGTACATCATCAGTGACGATTTGAATCGAATCAGCTACCAGAGATGGGTCGGGCAAACGATTGCCCTCTTTATCTTTACCGCTGATCCGACCTTTGATCAAGACCACATCGCTGGGGTTGATCGTCGCCGGCATATTAGCCTCAAAAGTCTTAGGAAAGACCACCACCTCTATCTCACCAAACTTATCCTCGATAGTCAGAAATGCCATCTTCGAGCCGGCCTTGGTCACTAGAGTCCGATTCTTACTGACCAGCCCGCCGACCGTCGCCAGACCGCCATCTTGGTCGGAGCTAAGCGAGTTAGTCGGATTCGTCTTTTCGTTCAGGAAGTCATCATAGGCGTCCAGCGGATGAGCCGACAGGTACAGACCAAGCAGCTCTCGCTCCCAATTAAGCTGCTCCTTAGCGTCAGTTTGTTTGGGCGCCGCACTCAATTCCAAGCTGGATACTACGCCCTTAGTATCGCCCTCCAGCATGCTGATCAGATTGCCCTGACCTGAGTCGGCTTCTTTCTGCGACTTCTGAGCAAAAGCAATGATGCTATCTAGATTAAAGAGTAGATCGGCTCGTGAGCCGGAGTAAGTACCGGCCGGAGCACTCTTGTCAATAAAACAGTCGAAAGCTCCTGCTTTGATCAGCGACTCGTAGACCTTGCGATTACAGACTCGGCTATTGACTCGCCGAGCAAAGTCCTCCACCGAGGTAAACAGCCCATCTTTCTTGCGTTGCTTGATGATGTCATCGATCGCCGTCGAGCCGACGCTCTTGATCCCGGCTAGACCGAAACGAATGTTCTTCGTCCCCTTAACGACAGCAAACTCCTGGAACGACTCATTAATATCAGGTCTTAATACATCTATCCCCATCCGATTACACTCGGAAATCTCGATGGTTAGCCGCTCAGTATCACCCGAATCGGAGGTCATCAGAGCCGCCATAAAGGCGTCCTGATAATGTGACTTGAGATAGGCTGTCCAGTAGGCAATCAGGGCATAACAGGCAGCATGACTCTTGTTAAAACAGTAGTTGGCGAAGTCTTCCAGCTGCGACCAGAACTTCTCCATCAGCTCTCGCTCCACACCGACAGTCTTGACCGCCCCATCGATAAACTTAGGCTTGATCTTCGCCATCAGGTCGGCTTTCTTCTTAGCCACAGCCTTACGCAGAGTATCCGCCTCACCGCCGGTAAAGCCACAGACCGCCTTAGAGATGTTCATGAACTGCTCCTGATAGACTAATACACCATAGGTCTCTTTCAGCTGATCCTCCATGGTTGGGTGTGGATAGGTAATCGGCTCTCTGCCGTTCTTACGAGCAATGAACGAGTCGATGAACTGCATCGGACCGGGACGATATAGCGCCACCATAGCAATAATATCGTCAAAACAGGTCGGCTTCAGCTCCTTAAGGTAGCGCTTCATGCCGGCAGACTCCAGCTGGAAGACTCCCGTCGTTTCACCTCGTTGCAAAAGCTTGTAGGCTTCCTCGTCATCCAGCTGGAGGTTATCAAGATCAACCTCATCACCATAGACTTTGCGAACAATCCGCAGACAGTTATCAATAATAGTCAGGTTGGACAGCCCCAAAAAGTCCATCTTCAGCAGCCCCATATCCTCGACCTCAGGAGCCGAGAACTGAGTAGTGATCACACCTTTCTGCGCCATCTCTAGTGGAATAATATCAATCAGCGGCTCCGGGGCAATCACAGTACCGCAAGCATGAACGCCATGACTTCTGATCGTACCTTCCAGCTGAGCGGCGAAGTCATAAACCCGCTTAGCCGTAGGATTAGTCTCATACTCGTGCTTGATATCCGGGTCGGTCTGTAAGATCTCTCGCAAGGTACCGATATGAGCTGACTGTGGCCCGGTCGGCACCAGCTTTGACAGGCGGTCGCTCTCAGCATATGGTACTTCCAGCACCCGAGCCACATCACGCACCGCCGAGCGGCTGGCCATCGTGCCGAAGGTGACGATATTGCAGACATGATCTCGCCCGTATTTATCAGCACAGTAGTCGATCACATCGTCCCGACAAGTATCCTGCATATCAACATCGATATCCGGCATCGAAATGCGGTCAGGATTAAGGAAGCGCTCAAACAGTAGACTGTACTTCAGCGGGTCGAGGTCAGTGATCCGGACGGCGTACGAGACGATTGACCCCGCCGCCGACCCCCGCCCCGGGCCAAAGACATAGCCTTGCGACTTACCCCAGTTAATGAAGTCCTGAACGATTAAGAAATAGCCCTCATAGCCCATCGAACCGATCACACTTAGCTCCAGCTCGGCTCGCTGACGCACTTCGTCTGACAGCATCGGCTTAATCTGCTCAACCGACAGCCGCTCCGCTTCCGCCTGCGGCACGCCGTTATAACGCACCAACAGACCCTGATAAACCAACTTATGAAAGAACGAGTGCTCACTATCACCTTTCGGGAGAGAGGGGTACTTCGGGATCAGCACTTGCCCCAGCTCAATATCGACATTACATCGCTCGGCAACCAGCCTAGTGTTAAGGATAGCCTCCGGACATTCGTCGCCCCAGTGATCAATGATGTCCCTCGGGTCGGTCAAATGCAGCTCAAAATCAGCCAGACTCATGCGATTCTTGTCACTTAAGAAAGAGCCCGTACCGATGCAAAGTAGGATCTCGTGTGCCTGCTGACAATCGTGGGTCAGATAGTGTCCGTCACAGGTAATTACCAGAGGAATGCCCAGCTCCCGGTTCATCCGCTTCAGCCCCTCGTTAATCCGGTTCTGGATCTCCCAGTGAGTATTGCTCTTCGGGTGACCATGATCCTGCATCTCTAAGTAAAAACGGTCACCAAAGACTCCCCGGTACCACTTCGCCAACTCGACTGCTCTATCATAATCACCGGTCTTTAGAGCACAGCTAATCTCGCTACTGGCACAGCCCGATAGAACGATTAGTCCTTCGTTGTATTTCTCTAAGATCTCGTGGTCAATCCGCGGCTTGTAATACATTCCTTCCAGGTTAGCCAGACTGGAAAGCCGCATCATATTGTGCCAGCCGGCCTTATTCATAGCCAGAATAGTCAGATGGAAACGCTGTTTGTCTTTCGCCGGATCACGATCTTTGCGCCCTCGGGTCGCCATATACACTTCGATGCCGAGAACCGGCTTGACACCCGCCGCCTTCGCCTTTTTATAAAAAGTTAGATCGCCGCCCATAGTGCCGTGGTCGGTCACTGCCACGGCCTCCATACCAAACTCTTTGACTTTACCGATGAGGTCATCTACCTTGGTCAATCCATCCAGCACGCTGTAAGTGGTATGGTTGTGCAAATGGACGAAGTCACTCGGGGTAAACTTGTGCTTGCGTGCTTCCTCACGACTAATACAGATCGGCGGTACATCAGTCCGATCATCCTGCTTTTTCGTCTTTACTCCCTCCTGACTCATCGCTAATTATTATAGCAAAATAATGCTTAATTTGTGGTGCTGCCGGCCTTCCGGGGGCAACAAGAATAGACCCCTCTCCGGGGTCTATCTAAGCTTAGCCGGTAGCTGCTAGTCGTCTAACTTGCTATCGATCTTGTCGTCCAGCTCTTCTTTCTTCTGACCGAAGAACTTCTTAGCATCCCGCACTTTTTCACCGGCGAAAGCCTTAGCTTCACCAGCTTTGTCACCGGCTGCCTTCTTGACTTCTCGGGCTTTACGAGCGACATCCTGCCGAGTCTCTTTACCTGACTTTGGTGCCGTCAAGATACCGGCCACTACGCCCACGGCCGTACCGATAGCTGCCCCCAGGGCAAACTTGCCTGCGCCTGATGATTTCTTGTCACTGCTCATCTTTTTTCCTCCTTTTACCGCTAAGATGGTTACGGATATATTTTACTACAATCTTGGCAATTATCGCCGGGTTAGCCAACCGATTAAGCGTAGCGAAGAATGAACGCAGACTATCGCTGGCGTCTTCAACATTATCGGTGATACGCTTGATCTGGATAGAGATCCGAATCGACAAGACTAAGAAAATGATGCCTAGCACCAGGAATATCGCCAGAAACACCGACAAGATCAGAACTAGTATTTGAAAGGCATCCATACATCTAATTTAGCACAAGCAGTTAACTAGTCAATGCAAGGACGGCGTGAAACCCGACATACCCCCATATGTCTTAGCTCGTTGATGGCTCCGGTATTCGGGGCAGCCAGTCGATATTTCGATCCGGTCGAGCCGGTACCGCTAGTTGATTTCCTGGCAGTAGGCTTTCTGGTGGTGTTATCATTCTTTTGATCACCGACCTTATCTTTATTCTTGTTGTCATTTTTGTTACCAGCCTGGTCATCGTCACCGCCCTTACCTTTGTCTTTATCGTCATCAGGATTAACCGGATCAGTGTAAGTGAATAGCTGAGACAACTTAGTCTCGTGATCTTCATCCTCGCTTAAAGTAACTTCGACAGCATCGGAATGATCACTAGCCGGTGTCAAGAGCTTGATTGAATCATCACTCACTTCATAATCCGCCACCTCTTTATCACCGAAGTGAATCGCCGTGACGTTAGACACTTTAGCAATTAGGCGGTTGCTAATTAGCTTCGGCTGATTAGTGTTAGCTAGGACATTAATGCCGGGTAAGCCTTTCGCCGAGCCACCCCAGGCATAGACATTACCCTCAGAATCAAGTGCATATGAGTAGCTAGCTATCTGACTGCCGCCGGCACCGGCTGCTAGCACCTTCTGGATAGTCACCTTGTCCTCAGTCCCGTCGGGTCGCTTCGGCTTCGTCGGTAGTGCAAACTGGCTAGTGATCTCGCTAATCTGATTCTGACTAATATTTGACCCATTACCTAGCTGACCATAGTCATTAGACCCCCAACTAAAGACTCTACCGTATTGCGACAGAGCTAATACCTGAGAGTTGCCGACACTAATCTGGCTAATCCGATCGTCTTTCTCTAGGAGCTCCTTAAACCGCTTGGTTAGTTCAATCGGCACACTAGAGAGCTTGTCGCCACTACTGTGATCAGCCGGATTAGCCTTGTCGTCACCAATCCCCAGCATACCGGCCTGATGGTTACCCCAGATAAACAGCCTGTCATTCTTAGTCAAGATTGCCATGACACCATTACCAGCCGCAACCTGGATCACCGTATCATCACCAAGTGACGGGATACTACCCGTGCCCGGCGAACTGATGTAGTAAGCCGACATCGCCGGATCAAGCTTGTTTGGTTCGCCTCGCTTTGATCGCCCCAGCTCACCGTGATCATTGCGACCCCAAGTTTGCAGATTGCCAACATTATCTAGACTGATTGCCGATCGGTTACCCGCTGCTAGCAGCTTGATATTATCCCCCAGCCAAGCTGCCTCAACCGGAGCAGTCTTGTCGGCGTATTTTCGGTTAGTATCACCATCGATATAATCTTGTACCTCACCCCAGACGTAGATATAACCTTGGTCGGTCAGAGCGTAAGCTGTATTAGCACCGGCAGTAATAAACCTAATGAAATCACCTTGACGCAGAGTGAATTTGTCAGTGATCTCGACCGGTTGATTCCGATCTTGACGACTCTCACCACCTTGCCCTAGCTGACCCCTATCATTGTGGCCCCAGGCAAAAACCCGGTGCTTCTGACTAATAGCGTACGAACTATAGTCGCCAGCCGCAACCGCTTCGACCCGATCGCTCGCCTCTAAGTTTAGCTTAGCTGTCACATCGACGGGCTGAACTGTATAGCCAATTACTTTCCTGCCGCCCAACTGACCGTACGTATTACTACCGACCGCCCAGATATGACCACTCTGCGACAAGAGTAAAGCGTGCTCGACACCCGCCGCCACATCAACGAACTTCTCACTCTCTTCCCTGATAAAGCCCTTGCCCTTGATCACTACCGGCGTGCCACCGCTAGTCGAGCCACCGGTTGGTGTCATCGTCTCTACTGAGAATGCTCTTGCCGGGATCGACAGAAAGCATAGAGCTCCCACCAGCACAAAGGTGAGCTGACGAGCTAAGTGGTGGATACGGTGGATGATCATGTACTTACCTAATAAATTAGCACAAGCATATCAGAGCTGGCAAGTAGGGAACGGCGACTAGTAGTCAACCGGTGTAATCGACTCCGCCCATAGCTGAAGTTCTTCTAAGATAAACTGATCCGCTGCCGGACTACTCGCCAGCTTGCTCAGCTCTGACAGATAAGCCGGTAGCTCCCGCTCCAGTTTAGCTCGGCGAAACTTCTGCCAACGCTTTTCCTCAGACTCTGACAAACTAGTCGGGTATTGACGAGCCTTGTAGCGAAAGAGTAGTTCGTCCAATCGTTCGTCGGTAAAGTTGGGGTGTAAATCAGCCAGACCGGTTGAATCAGCTGCGGCGACTAGACGAATCTTCGTCTGATCACTCTTAGGCGTGAAGCCGTCATACAGCTTACCTTCGACATCACTAGCCGGCGGAAAGGCGGGGCGCTTGCACCAAGCCCTAGTCAGTCGTTTGACTAAGCCAGCTTGACTATTTAGCTGATGATAATGCTTCATTGCCTCAGCCCGACTTAGGCTAATCCGAGCCTCCGAAGCCGCATCTAGCACCCCTAGAGGTGCTACTGCGGGACACTTATTGATGCTCAGCTCCTTGATCGGTATAGGGACGAAATCATCCTGTCGCCTAGTCGCCCGATCTGCCGTCAGATTACCGAGTATCTCTGCTTCGCTAAGTGAGGTGAAATCGGCCGGATCATAGCGCAGGTCCCAAACTAGATAGCTGTTCGGGGTGCGCCCTTCAGCAATCACCGTTGCCACCGTTGTCTTCTGGTAGCTAGACGAGTAGCGACCACTGGCATAGACAAATGGCTTAGGCTGGCTGGGGGTGATGATGTTAAGCACCGAGCGTTTGTCGTGGTGATCCAGCAAGTAGCGCCACATCGTCGGCTGTCTCTGGCGCAGTAGCCTCGCTAGGCTAATCAGCGCCTTGACATCAGCCAGGGCGTCATGAGCATTGTCGTTCTCAAAGCCGTTACATTTCGCCATATCTACCAGATTGACCGTAGTAATCAGCTGATCCGTCTCCGCCACCCGCTTAGTTGGCCAGTTAATTCCCTCCGGACGCAATGCTCGTACCAGCCGAGTCACATCCAGCAGATCCCAGCGGTCACGACCTTCTGACCATGCCCACTGATAAGGATCGTGAAAGTTACGCCACAAAGTGTGACGGATAAACTCATCGTCAAACCTCGTACTGTTATACCCCAGGATGGTTGTATCCGGTGTTGCAACTTGCTCTAGAAAGTAACGGCAAAAGTCCGCCTCGCTAATACCATCAGCCACAGTCATTTGCGGCGTAATGTGAGTAGTTAAGACCGCCCCCGGTGAAGGTAAGATATCATCGGTCAGCTTGACCAGTAGGTTAACCGGCTGACCAATTGGTTTGAGCTCATCGTTAGTCCGCTGACCGGCAAACTGCATGATCCGGTCGTGCCTGGCACTAAATCCGGACGTCTCCAGATCATAAAAGAAGAACGTCCGCATGAACCCCTAGTGAATAAACTTGTAGCCCGCTAGATTATGGATAGTTCTGGTTGATCGGACGTTCCAACCGGCGTAGTTCATCTCGCTGACGAAGACGCTACCATCGGGATTAACTCGCTCGACGATACCGACGTGACCGTAGTAGCCGGATTTGGTCTGGAAAATAGCCCCGACTGACGGAATGTGGTCAACCAGAAGCCCCGAAGCCCTCGCTCCACTATCCCAGGTATTGGCATTGCCCCAACCGCCACTGACCGGTAGTCCCAGCTGAACCCGGCGGTTATAGGCATACCAGGTACAATAGCCATAGGCATAACGGTTACCGCTAACGATCGGCACATAGAAGCCTAGAGTAGTACTGACGCCCGACGAATCATCATTATAACCATATGAATATGAACTCCGCCCATAACGCCGTCTAGCTCGAGGCGCAACATACTCCGGGCGCTCTTCCTCAGGTAAGACACCATCCGGCAAAAGAATAGCTGTACCAGTCGCTACCTTGTCGCTATTGAGATTATTGATATTAGTAATCGACTCAGTAGACGACTTATATTTATCAGCCAGCGCCTTAAGGTCATCGCCCTCCTTGACAGTATAGACTACGCCATCGACAGCCGGGATAGTGATAGTCGAGCCAACCGCCATAGCATCAGTCTTGAGACCATTAGCCCAGCGGATAGTCTGAGCTGAGACGCCATGTGCTTTAGCGATCGTCTCTGCCGAGTCACCTTCCTTCACCACGTAAGTCGCCAAAGCCTTCGACTCAGTCGTCGGTGCCACAATCTGCTGTTTGCTAATGCTGGTAGCATCAGCCTGTGCCATCTCAGCACTCACGTTAACCGACTCTGCATTACTGGAGACGCTATTTGATGACGACAGATTAGTCACTGACGCCACTGCCGAAGCGATGTTAGCCGACTTGACATCATCAGCCGTGGTCGAACCTGTCGTTACTGCTCCGCCCGCCAGCTGCCCGCCGGTATTGTCAGCCAGGCTGGTAGCGACAGCATTAGACTGGTTAACCTGGCCAACTTTCTGACCTTGTAGGATATTAACGTCAATAGAATTGCTAGTCGACACACCCGGCAGGCTAACCTGAGTGATAGAGTCAGCATGAGTGTAACTCGTAGCGACTAACGTCAGTACCAGTATGAAGACGGCAATGTAAGAAGCCCGTTGTAGGAACTTCTTGCTCCGTCCACTTGCCTTTGATTTGATTCTCTCGCTGGAAGAATTAATTAAATTACGATCAGTCATAGCTCGTGATTTAGATTAAATCGCTATTGATTATAGCAAGTTGGAGGTAGTCGTGTCAATGCTCTTTAGGGGTGGAGCAAGTTATCGACAGTAGTAGTGAAAACTACTTGCACAGTTTGCCGCAGTGATCAGCCACAGCCTGGTTGTGTTGGTCAGCCGTCTCCGAGAAATATGTCTTGCCATCTTCGCCGGCCACAAAGTAATAGTAGCCACTCGCCGGAGGCTCCGCCACCGCCAGCATAGCACTCAGACTAGGATTGGCGATTGGTCCGGGCGGTAACCCCGGATTATTGCGGGTATTATAAGTAGAAGTACAGTCAGGCGAGTTGGTATTGCACATCCCCATCTTGTAGGCGTACTGAAACGTCACGTCCGAGCCCAGATTCATCCCCGCCTCTAAACGATTGTAAAAGACGCTGGCTACCAGCTTCTGGTCAGCTTGGTTCTTAACCTCCTTAGTCACGATTGAAGCCAGCGTGACACCCTGATAAAAGCTCAGTCCCCGACCGGCAAATTTAACCTTGAGATTATTACGACTACTGACCAGTGCCAGTTGATTGAGAGCTTTCTTAATCACCTTATCCAGCCCATCGCCAGCCAGCACCCGGTAAGTATCGGGGTAGAGGTAGCCTTCCAGGCTGGCATTATCAGGTTTGTCGACTAAGATCGGGCTATCGTAATGAGCTGATAACGCCTTCTCTATCTCAGCATCGGTATAGTCATAGCCCTTAAAGACCTCTTTTAGCTCGTTAAGAGTCAGCCCGGGCGGTATCTGGATATCAACCTCATCACTATCAGCGGTGGCCAACTTATCAACAATCTTGGTCATGCCGTAGCTCGGACTAAGCATATGTGTGCCTGCCTGGATATCCCCGCCATGAAGACGCTTATAGATTCGAAAAGCCAGAGTATTACGAATAAAGCCCGCCTTCTGGAGAGCATTAGCTACTTCTTCAGTGGTGGCGCCCTTATCAATAACGAACTGTCGGACACTCTTATCTGCTGCATTGACCGGCTCAGATGAGCTACACCACCAAACAAAGACAGTTGCAATAGCAATAACAATGAAGATCGCTGCGACAACTGCGCTGTTACGCAAGATGCTATGTCTGCCCCGCCGAGCTTGACGCTTTTGCTGACGCCGTCGACGCCTCAACTCACCCCGACTTAGCGTTGCCTCGGTCTCCGCTTCGATAATTGGCTTAAAGTTAAGCTCCATGAAATCGTTCGCTATCTCAAATGACGGTCGTCGCTTGACTTGACTGACATTCACTTCTTTATGACCCAGCCTAAGCTTACCCACAGTTCGCTTGCCCACCTCTATCTTCATACCTTATTTCACCCCACCTAGATAATCAGTCAATATAACCACCGCCGCTTGACTATCCAGCGTGCCGTCTCGTAACATTTGCTCCTTAAAGTGCTTCTTGTCCCGACGAAGCATCGCCTCTGCCTGAACGGATGTCAAACTCTCATCCTGAAAAACTACTTCAACACCACGAATAGAACTAACCGACATAGCATCCCCCAGATCATCTGCAAACTGACGACAGTACTCACTCTGCTTAGTCTCTAGCCCCTCGGCATTGCGAGGCAGGCCAACCACCACTGTCTTGATCCGGTGGTTTACGACCAAACGACAGATCTCAGCCAGAGCCTGCCCGTCATTCTCAATCGCTTCAGCCGGTGAGGCTAGTTTAACCTCGTTATCGCCAAAAGCAACACCAATTCGTCGAGCCCCGACATCCAGCGCCATTAATCGTTCCAGCTGCTTCATTGATCGACCGTATAAACAACCTTTATCTTATTCACAGCCGGCACCCGACTAACCCAGAAGGGTGACAACGCTACGTTGACATCACTAACACCCTCGGTCTGCTTGAGCAGTGACTTGACCTCCTCTGATTTACGACCGGTCGCTTGGCGCTTGGCGCTAGCTTCATCCACTTGCGGTCCTAACTTACCGGTAGTCTTAATAGCAACTACGTAGCCATTCTGAGCCGGAGCGAAGCCGCTAAACGCTATTTCTTTAACGCCATCACTATAAATCTTCTGGTCAGGGCGTTTTTTACTATTCAGCTGGTGGGACAACATCCCCTTTAGATCGCTCCGGTTAACTCCCATCAGGGTATAAGTAATTTCCATACTGGCGGTCGCTTGACCGGACGATTGCTCACCCACCGCCGGCGAAACTTTCACCTCGCTCTGTCCGACACTAAAGCTATTACCGATAGTTACTACCGAACCGGACATTTGACTGGCCAGATCCTTCTTAGCGGCATTACTATCACCTTTTTTCTTTAACGCCGCTACCGCCGTATCGACATCAGCTTGCGACACCACCTTAACCGTCTGCTTATTACCGCCACTGAAGGTCACTTTAGCCAGGGCTGTCACTTTACTGGAAGAATAGCCCGAGACGGAAAGGGCGGTGTTCTTCTCGATATTGCCTTCGGGACCGATGTTCACCGCTGTCGCTTTGACGCTATGATAAGTCTTGCACTCTCCCGAAGCATCTTTGCCGCCGATAACCGTCACATCACCGTCAGTCGTGAACTGCATGCCGCTGGCATACAATCTGGTACCCGCTTCAATGGTAATACTATTCTTCTTAGGCGTATCGCTATAGGAGTCATTAGGGGTAGCGTTATAGCAAAAAGCCACCGTACCGGTCGCCTTAGTACCGACCTCCTTAGTACCGGTAGCGTTGAACTGCACTATCTCGTTAGCCTTCTTTTGCTTGATGACCGGGGGTAGGATGCCCTGCTCGTCATTACGCTCGCCGGACGGCACCAGGTTAAGCGTCCGCTCAATATCAACGGCAGTTGTCTTCGCCTTGATGGTAATAATCGCTTGAGGGGCGATAACGAGCGCCCAGACGATCAGCCCAATCAGCAGTATCAAACCCCCACCGATTAGTAAAATCTTCTTTCTCAGATCGCCGATATCGGGGATCTTGATCCGCTTACCGGTTGGCCGCTTCGTCGATCCGGGAGTTTCATCGTCAGCCACGCCGTCACCATCAGCGTCGTTCTTGATATGATCGTCCGTCTCAATCGCCGCTACAGCCACGGATATATCATCATCCATCCGCTCTCCCGCTGACTCTCTGGCAACGTCATCCAGCCTGCCAATCGCTTCATTACGCCCGTCGATAATGTCATCGTCATCATCATCGACGTTATCAACTTCGATCAACCTCGCTTGGGCATTGATATTCTTAGCCACCGGAATGGCTAGACCGGAGGCCAGATTGGTCAACGCCTTATCCAGGGTAACGATACTGAGACGCTTATGCGCCAGCTTAGCTGCTCGCTGTAATAGCTTCAGATTAACCGCACTCTGCAACACTCCGATCCGCTTAGGTGGCACCAGTGCCACAACTGTCTCTTTGGCAGCCTTAATCTTGCCTACGATAGAAGTCACATCGTCGTCAGTGTCAATGTAGATCAGACCCCGACCCTGCAAGCCGGAACTTGGCGTATCATCTCGCCCTCGCTTCGCTACTCTGACCTTGACTCTCTGACTATCAAGCTTCGCCATCTTATATCCTTAGTACTCTATCTATTTTATCTCGGAACGTCTCCTTCGTCCCGGTGACTGACTCCATTGTATCATAGCCCACTCGCAAAAGCCCTAGAGCAGTGATCAGAGTGTGGTCAGTGATCTCACCGGTCTCATCCTCTATACCTGATACATCGCTGGGGCGAACATGCTTGATGATCGGTCGTCTCGAGAAAGGCAAGTCCTTATACCAGCTTGAGGTCTCCAGCCGATCAACCAGAGCACCCAGTGACGAACCGCCACCACAGAGTAAGAACTTATTCGGCAGATGATCGATAGCATCAAACTCGCTCAGCGCCAGCTGCACACCGCTGATCCAGACATCTAAAGTATTGTCAATTGATTCATTAACCGTCCGGAGTACGTTAGGCTTGATCTTGCCTCCGTCAATATTAAGCTTGAGCTTCTCGGCAGCCTCATAGCCAATGCTTAGGTCGCCACCAATCGTCTTAGTGAAGGACCGACCGGCCACACCGAAGCACTTAGTACCCTCCACTCCGCCGTCATTGACCACAGCAATATCAGTACTACCACCACCGACATCGCACAATATCGCTGTATAATTAGGACTCTCATCCGCCCCCAGTACTGCCCGAGCTACTGCGAAGGGCTCGGCTGCCACTGCCACCAGCTCTAGGTCCAGCTCATTTGCTGTTCGCTCTAGTGCCCCGATATGAACCATCGGTGCAAATGCAGTGTAGATCTGGATCGCCACGTCTTTACCCTGGAAGCCGATCGGATTGCTAACCTTGTAGCCGTCGATATGGATGCTGACGATAGCAGCATTAACTAGCTTGACCTCGACATCAGGATTACCCGTCTCAAAGGCGATCTGCTTCTGCGCCTTAGTAGCAGCCCTCTCTTGCACCTTGTCAATGATCAGCTGCATCTCCGCTTCACTCAGTTGGTGATCCGGGTTGGGGCGTTTATAACGAATGGTTGAAGTAATCCCCTTAACGAACTCGCCAGCGATGCCAATCACCACCTTCTTGGCCTGGACACCGGCCTGATCCTCTGCTTTGGCCAGCGCCACCTCACAGTTCTTGACTACGCCAGTGATATCAGCAATAGCTCCACCAAACATGTTACCTGTCTCTTGGCGGGCTCGACCAACTCCGACTACCCTCAGCTTATCATCAATCAGTTTAGCGATCAGAGCCTTGGTATAGACCGTCCCGATATCTAAGGCGACGATATACTGATCGGCCTCCTCAACCCGTGAAAAAAGCTTCATATGCTAACTATTATACAACATAATCGGTTATGCCTATCCAGCCGGTACGCTTATCTCGGATAGTCATCAGCCTGATTCTCATAATTATAGTACCCACCGGGTAGTAGTTCGTCTTTCACATCGCTGAAATATAGCCGGTCCAGCGTCTGTCGCAGATTACTCGGAGTCAGGTATCGCTCCAATGTTGCTTCGGTAGTAGCTAATTGACCCGTCAGATTGTATAGCTGATCAGGATAAAAGATAGTCGAACCGGACTTCTTAACTTCGCCAACCAACCGAACCAGCTCGGTTTGGCTCACCGCAATCGGCAAGCTCCCTTCCAACTCTCGGGCCAACTGACCCAGCTTGACATCACTGCGAACTAAGTAAGTCAGATTCACCACCGGCTTACCCTGATCCACCTCCAGCCACTGATCAATCGCATAAGCCCCGACTCTATTCACTACGTCCTCAAATGAATCTCGCAAGAGATCAGTCGTACTCAGCAGTAGAGCATAGTCACTCTGGTTCGGTTGATCAATCATTAGACGGACTCGTATCCGCCGAAAGGAACGACCGGCTCGCCTTTGACGTAGCCAGACAGCACGATAGACTTGACGTTTCGGTACCACCGCACTGTAAACCGGCCGTCCAACCGGCAACTCCTCAAATCGAAGCTTGGTCAATCGGTTGATCATGTCTCGAAAGCCCTCTTCATCGTCAATTTGATAAGTCATACCTACTTCGGCTTCGACACTACGTCGACACTGCTCCAACATCGCCGGCTCAGGCATAGAACGACTCCGCCGAAAGAACTGCCGAACCGGACCCATAGCTTGCTCGTCCCTAGTAGCAAACTGAAACATGATATAGCCGAGAAAGGTAGTAGCTCCATAGCTGAGAAAGATACTGGGGAACCCGGTCCGGTACTCCCGACATAGGTAATCGAACAGCATCGCTACCAGACAATGCTCATAGATATGGGCTACTCGACTGTCAATAATCGTCGGCTCAAGTTTCGCCCCGAAGAAGAGCCTCTCTATCTCATCATCGGACCCGGAGCTGATAAGCAGCGATCGATCAGGCATAATCCGCCTCTGCTACTTCAAGGTAATCAACCGACTGGAGCTTTAGTTTCCGCAGAGTTCGGTTCATGTTGTCTATGCTAATAGCCTTGATTAAATCATCCGTGTCTACCAATACTCCACTGCCGGAATACAAGTCTAATGGACTGAAGTAGTGTAGTCCGACCCGTATTGATTTTCGAAAGCAATTACAGTCCTGCTCATTCATCACTAACTGATCCAGTATCTGTCTTAACTGATACCGAAAGTAACGACGACCAACCTGACGCTTTACAAGATACCGGTAGTGCAGAGTCAGGTCATCATCACCACGATCTATCACCGAATCGTAGTCATAGCCGGCCCCAAAAGACCAAGCCAACCGATCTAGCTGATCGTTGATCACCATTCGGATGATCGGCAGGACTAAGCGGTCGGTCAAGTCAGGCTTAACAAGCCGTAGATAAATCATCTGAAGACGAAAGGCCCGAAGATCATGACGAGAGCAGACCCAATCGTAGCGAAAAGGTTCGGCCAGCTCCGGATCAACGATTGCCTCCGGATTACTCGGCAACGGGGCTAATTTCTGACTAAGCAACTCCGCCATGGTCTGATGGAAGCGAGCCCGATCTAGATGAATTGTCTCTCCCAATTTCACCTCTGCTTGAGCCAGATAGTTGTCAAGTTGTTCTCCGGAGAAGGGGTGGGATGAGCTAACGATCTGATCAATTATTCCAGCCACTTGAGCCGAAATACATTCGATATGCAAGATTAGTCGTTGCTGAAAAACCGCCCGTCTGATCCAACAGACACTACTGCCATAAGGAAAACCCGCTTCCGCCAAACCGTCAATAATCTTCGTCGCCACACAGATACCGTTAACCACTCCCAAACGATAATCCAGCCCCGGCGTTGCCAACTGATACTGCAGACGATAAATCATAATACCCTGGATAAAGCGAGGTCGCCAACAATACAAACCAGCGACGACCTCACAAAAAGAGTAGTGCTGTGCTTGTAGTATTATGAAAGACCAAACAAACAACACTACTCATAGCCATAATAACACTAACCACGCCAACCGCTATACTAAAAAGTACTAATCGGGCCTTGTTGCATAACTGATCTGTCAACACTTTTCTAAATAAGGTTTTCCGTTCCTGTCGTGATTTAATCGTATTTTATCGTTAGTTAATTCTGCTTGCGCAGTTCTTTCTATTATTTCTCTGCAAGAATCTCTCGAGAATGCTTTTTGCAAATTGTATAGAAAAAAGTTTCGCTCCATATTTTTATAAATTAGACTTTTAGTACCATTTCTAAATCATGACGAAGAAAACCGCTTTTCTCGTAGACATTGACGGCGTGAATGTTATCAGATAGAACTAGCAATCTAATACTGGTACATTCTTCAGATTTGAAGTACTCTTTCATTTTATCTAGCAGCTCTCGACCGACGCCGCTACCTCTGAATTCCGGCTTCACAAATAATAGACCAATCCAGCCATCCTTTGACGGCTTATGTGATAAATCATAGATTTCGTCATCGCCTTTTCTGTGCTCAATTATTACGCCTTGGATGAAACCGACAACTTGACCGTCTTCTTCCGAAACGAAAACCTTACCGTTCATATTTTTGACGTCATCTAGCATTTTCTGCATATAACGATGGGCGTCATCCATATCTTTATACGGCAGTGATTCATGCGTTCGATCGATTTCTGAAAAATATTTCTGAAGTTCGAACTGCATCCTATCTATGTCTTCCCGATCTTTGATGTCCATTTCTCTTACCATTTTTCTCCTTTCATTTTAAATTAACTTATCGCTAGTTATGATTTCTGCTTGTTCGGCATCATCGGAAAGACCATTGATGAAAGTCCGCACTATCTCATAAATAAGGTTACCCCTTAGCTTTTTCCGTATTTCAAAACACTTTACCAGCAGTTCCGATAATACTTCTGGAGCTGAGACTTTGGTTTTTCGGGGATAGTACGCACTAGTAGGAATATCGGTGTGCCTATTTTCCAGTGCCCTCATGAGATTGATTTCTCTAGCTCTCACTAGTATATAATGCTTTACTGTACTAGAACTTCTTTTCAGCGGCTTGGCTGAGTTGGCGCTGGCGATTCATGAGCTCATTATAGTCCGCTTGCCAGGTCTTGGCAATCTTGAGCCGGCGCTTAGTCGCCTCCTCCACCGATAGTTCAATTGGGAAACCGTAAGTATCGTATAGCTTGAACACCTCACTGCCCGTTAACCCATCAGCTGACATCTTGTCGAACTCTCTTAGACCCTTTGCCAGGGTGCGACGAAAAGCCTTTTCTTCCTTAACCAGTACCGCCACCACCTCATCGTGACCTGCCTCTACCTCAGGGAAGTCCGCTCGGTAAATCCCTGCCACTACCGGCACGATCTCCTCCATGAAGTTCTGCTCCACCCCCAGTTCCAGAGCGAAGCGGATGGCTCGCCTGATTAGCCGGCGCATGACATAGCCCTGCTGCTTGTTGCTCGGCTTGACTCCATCAACCGCTAAAAAGGTAGCCGCTCTCAGATGGTCAGCGATCACCCGCATCGCCTGTTTTTCTTCATCATATTTACGTCCGCTCAGCTGCTCCAGCTTAGTAATGATCGGCATGAATAAAGAAGTGCGGAAAACATCCGGCGAGTCAATTGCCGCTGCCGCAATCCGCTCCAGCCCGCCACCGAAGTCAACATTCTGCTTCGGCAACTTCTTAAAGCCCTCCGGAGTACGAACGTACTGGGTAAAGACTTGATTACCAATCTCCATATAGTGACCACAATCGCAGTTAGGATGGCATTTATCACCATAAGCCGGGTCATGATCGACATGTTCAAAGGCATAGAAGACCTCACTATCCGGGCCGCAGGGATCACCCATCGGCGTAGTCGACGGACCGCCGTTACGGCTCCACCAGTTCTTGCCGCCATCATAGAAAAAGATCCGCTCGCCCGGCTTGATGCCTCGCTGACCACCCTGCGCCTCACTGCCAATATCAGCCAGCTTAGCCTCAATGCCTTTACTCTGGAACAATTCTTGCCAGATCTGCGCTGCCTCATCGTCCCGAGGAATACCATTCTCCAGATCACCGGCGAAGCAAGTCACATATAGTCGGTGTGGATCCAGACCGACTTCGTCGACCAGGAAGTTAAAAAACCAGGTGATCTGGTCTCGCTTAAAGTAGTCCCCTAGGCTCCAATTACCCAGCATCTCGAAGAAGGTAGTATGACGATTATCTCCCACCTCATCAATGTCTTGTGCTCGGACACAAGTCTGACTGTCGGCTAACCTAGTCCCCAGAGGATGAGGCTCGCCCAGTAGATATTTGAGCAAGGGCTGCATGCCCGAGCCGGTAAATAGGGTGGTCTGATCATCCTCTGGCACCAGCTTGGCACGAGGGATCACCGTGTGCCCATGTTCTTTGGCGCACTCTAAGAATCGTCGCCTGATTTCATCAGCATTCATAGCTGATATTCTATCATACTCAGCTATTCAACCTTGACGATCTCACCATCTTTGAGGTGTAGCAAACGTTGATTACGAGAGCCTCGAAACTTGAGCGACAAATCCCGCTCCGCCAAGATGAACGGGCCATCAATCAGCATATCAATCGACTTGACCAGCTCCCACATCTCGGGAGTCGACCAGTCTCGCCCCGCTTTGATGTCGTCATACAGGTAGCCGGTGAAAGATAGTACATTCCAGCCCATCTCTCGGTGCGCCCAATCGGCCAGTTCTTTACAAGCCTTAGCCTGAAGCATCGGCTCACCGCCACTCAGCGTTAGTCCGGTCTGTCCCTCCATCTGGCGCAACTTTTGCTTGACCCAATCAATCTTAACCACCGTACCGGCCTGGACATCCCAGGTCTCAGGGTTGTGGCAGCCAGGACAAGCTCGGTAGCAACCCTGGCACCAAACCACCGCTCTGAGCCCCGGTCCATCAACGATACTATCACCCGCCACTGGCGAAGCCAATCTGATCTCATCGTCCGCTAGTTGCATCTCAGACCTTAGCCATCATCTTAGCTTGATTAGCTTTCTGGAGCTCTCGCTCGGCTTTTTGCTCGGTAGTATAGACACCATTTTTATTGACCGTAACTCCATGCTTGACCCTGGCCTTTTCCTCGGCCTGCTTCGCATCATTCCAGCGATCCAGTGAGCCGACCAGGTAGCCGGTGATCCGACGCAAGCGTTCAAAGCTAGGTCCGTCCGCTTCGTGTCGGCCACAACTGGGACAAACATCGTCATAGATGATGCCGGTGAAGCCGCAAACCGGATCACGATCAACCGGATGGTTGACCGAGCCATAGCCAATCCCCGCCTCTTTCATATGGCGAATCACCGTCTCGAAAGCCTCAATATTCTGGCTAGGATCGCCATCCAGCTCAATGTAAGTAATGTGCCCAGCGCTACACAGCTCGTGATAAGGCGCCTCTTTATCAATCTTATTAAAGGCTCCTATCTGATAGTAAACCGGTACATGGAAGGAATTAGTATAGAACTCTCGGTCGGTCACGCCCTTGATCTTGCCGAAATGCTGACGATCTATCCGAGTGAAACGACCCGACAACCCCTCGGCCGGCGTACCCAAGATGCCATAGTTCAGATGATACTTCTCATCCTTATAATAATCAGCTCGCTGACGCATGTGACCGATGATTTCCAGCCCTTTAGCCTGCATCTCGTCTGACTCGCCATGATGATGACCGGTCATCGCCACCAGTGCCTCAGCCAGCCCGATAAAACCGATCGAGAGAGTGCCGTGCTTAGTGACCGCTTCCAGTCGATCATCCGGACCAAGCTTCTCACTACCAAGCCAGTTACCTTGTCCCATCAGGAAGGGGAAGTTGCGCACCAGCATATTGGACTGAAACTTATAGCGCTGATATAGCTGGTCAGCTACCAGATCCATCAGGTCGTCTAGCTCTTTATAAAATCCCTTCCAGTCCGGCTTACTGCGTTTACCTAGGCAGATACCGTGCTTGATGCCCAGCCGCGGTAAATTGATACTAGTAAAGGATAAGTTACCTCGCCCGATCGTAGTGCCGTTTGACTCGGGGAAAATCGACTCGTAGACCCTGGTGCGACAGCCCATAGTAGCGATCTCGGATTTATAATCACCCGGCTTGTAATACTTTAGGTTAAATGGCGCATCAATGAAGACGAAGTTGGGGAAGAGTCGCTTGCTCGACACCCGCATCGCCAGCTTAAATAGATCGTAGTTAGGGTCTTCTGGATTGTAATTCACGCCTTCTTTTACTTTGAAGATGCTGATCGGGAAGATCGGCGTCTCGCCGTGCCCCAGCCCCGCCTCGGTCGCTAGCAAGAATTGCTCGCTGGCTAGATGTCCCTCGGGAGAAGTGTCAGTACCAAAGTTCAGGCTGGTAAAGGGCACCTGAGCACCTGCTCGAGAATGCATCGTATTCAGATTATGCACCAAGCCTTCCATCGCCTGATAAGTCTGGCGCTTGGTCTCCTTGATAGCGAAGTCAAAGATTTTAGCCGGGATGCCTTTGATCCGCTCGGTATATGTCAGCTTTTCCAGCTTAGCTGGGTCAAGCTTGATTTTTTTACCGGTAAAGTCATTGTAATGCTCGACATTTGACTGAACGGCTTTACGGTAAGTCTTATTAACGCCCGGCGCCATCGCCCAGTCGAAGTTGGGGATAGCTTGCCCGCCGTGTTGCTCATTCTGATTTGACTGCAGGATGATTGCTGTCAAAGCAGCATAACTACCGATGCTATTAGGCGTCCTTAAGAAACCATGCCCCGTCGAGAAGCCACCATTAGCAAACAATTTCAGCGGGTCGGTCTGACAGCAAGTCAGCGTTCCGGTGGCATAGAAGTCAAGGTCATGGATATGGATATCGCCATCGTCGTGAGCTCGGACATGCTCCGGTCGGAGCAGGAAAGTCTTAGCATACTCTTTCGACCCTTCCTCACCATACTGAAGCATCTTACCCATAGCAGTATCACCATTGACATTAGCGTTAGAACGCTTGAGATCGCTGGAGTCCTTTGCTAATGAGCCGGTAATGATATCAAATTGCGACATCAGCCGAGACTTTGAACCGCGCACTTTCGACCGTTCGTCCCGATAGACAATGTACGCCTTGGCTGTCGTCTTGTAGCTAGAGCTCATCAGGATATCCTCCACTTCATCCTGAATCTGCTCCACTGTCGGGATCATCCCGTCGTATTCCTGACTTAGTTTATCCGTCACCTTACCCGCCAGCTTAGTTGCTTCCTTGCTACTAAACTCCTTGGTAGCTGCCCCCGCCTTAGCGATGGCCGTAGCGATATTCGCTTGATTAAAACTGACGATCCGGCCATCCCTCTTCTGCACCGACTTCAGCATCCTGCCCTCCTTATGACTTTGTTTGTTGCATACGCTATATGTTGCGTGTATGATAGATTGTACTCACCAAGATATGGTGTAGTCAAGAAGTAACCACATAATTAGCGTTATGCTTTTTGCAACAGACGCTATAGATAGTGACAGTAATCCGGACTGTGGAAAAGCACCGGATTACTTAGGCTAAAATGAGAGGGAGTATGAGAAAAGGGTTAGAAATAAAGCACTTAACCGTAGCCACCAAAGACGGTAAGCGGATCATCAAAGATATATCCCTGCACTTTAGTGACCGGACCAACTACGCCCTGCTCGGTCATAACGGCTGCGGTAAAACTACCCTAGTCAGTGCTATCATGGGCTCGCCGGAGTACCGGGTGGTCTCGGGGCAGATCCGGCTAGACGGGACAGACATCACTGATCTACCGCCTAACGAGCGAGCTAAGCTGGGCATCTTCCTGGCCATGCAGTCACCGATCGAGATCCCCATCAGCTATAGCAATTTTCTCCGCTCTGTACTAGCTAATATTGATACCGGTGAACGCAATTTCTTCGACGTACTGGACGAGCTCAAGCAGGATGCCAGCCGACTCGGCTTTGATGACTTCGACCCGCAACGTCAGCTTAATGCCGGCTTCAGTGGCGGTGAAAAGAAGAAATCTGAGATCCTTCAGATGCTGGCTATTCGTCCCCGTTTCACCCTTCTCGATGAGCCGGACTCGGGGTTGGACCGAGATAGCGTTAGTCGACTAGCCGAACGCTTACTTGCTATCGACTACCCGACCAGCCTGATCGTCATCTCCCATCACGACCACCTACTAAACGAGCTTAAGCCCGCCGTCACTTATAACTTAGAGGAGCTCTAGCCTTGTCTACGGTCGGTCTATCCGAGGCAACTATCCGACATATCTCGACTATGAAGCACGAGCCGAGCTGGATGCTGGATATTCGCCTGGAGGCCTATCACGAGTTCGTCCGCCGGCCAATGCCTAACTTCGGTCCGGATCTGAGTAGCCTAGACTTCAGTACGATTGATTACTATCATCCGGTCGGAGAGCAGGTAGCGGATAACTGGGATCAAATCCCCGATGAAATCAAACAAACTTATCAAGAGATTGGTCTACCTGAGGCAGAGCAGCGCTACTTAGCCGGCAGCCAAGCCCAGACTGATTCCACCGCTATTTATAACCGTCTCAAAGAAGAATGGCAGAGTCAGGGGGTGATCTTTACCGATACCGATACCGCCTTGAGACAGCACCCCGACCTCTTCCGAGAATATTTCGGCACCGTCGTCTCTAGTAGGGATAATAAATTCGCCGCCCTTAATACTGCCGTCTGGAGTGGCGGTAGCTTCATCTATGTCCCGCCCGGCGTGCATCTGACTATCCCCTTGCAGGCTTATTTCCTGATCGACGTCAGTAATGTCGGGCAGTTTGAACGAAGTCTGATCATCGCTGACCAGGGCTCAACCGTGCAATATGTCGAAGGTTGCTCTGCGCCAATCTTTAGTCGGAATACTCTACACGCCGCCGTAGTCGAGGTAATCGTCAAGCCACACGCCAGAGCCCGCTACACCACTATCCAGAATTGGTCGACTAATGTGATCAACCTGACCACCCAGCGAATGCTGGTCAAGGAAGAAGGTATCGGTGAATGGATTGACGGCAATATCGGCTCGCAGTTAACCATGAAGTACCCTTGCCTCGTACTGGCCGAGCGAGGCGCCAAGGGCAATATCCTCTCCTTAGCCACCGCCAAGTCGGGGCAAAAGCAAGATAACGGCGGCAAGGCAATCCACCTTGCACCCGACACTTCGTCGACCGTCGTCGCCAAGTCGATTTGCTCCGGTAACGGTTCTAGTACCTACCGAGGCGAGATCGTCATTGATGACCAAGCCGCCAATGCTCGCTCTGCTACCAAATGCGATACACTTCTGCTAAGTAGCGACAGTCTCTCTAATACTTATCCCACCAGCGTCATCAAGCGGTCTGACGCTAATCTTAGCCACGAGGCAACGACCGGACGAATCAACGAGTGGCAGCTCTTTTATTTGATGAGTCGAGGCTTAGACGAGGACGAAGCCACTAGCTTGATCATCCAAGGTTTTATCGAGCCAATCATCAGCAACTTACCGATGGAGTATGCCGTCGAGCTTAACCGTCTGATCGAGCTATCTATGGAGGGGTCAGTCGGATGAGACAGTATATTACAGGCGATATCAAGCAAAAGTATCTGCTCCGGACTAACCGGCGACGGACAATCGAGCTTCATTTCGTCCACCGAGAGCCTCGCACCGGGTCAAATATCTCTATCTGCATCGTGGCCGGTAGGCAAGCTAAGGTTAAGTTGCAAGCTACTACTACCATCAGGTCATCCGCCGTCGATAGCCATGCTTGGCTTGAGATCATCGTCATCACCAGTGACCAGGCGACCGTCCAGGCTGCCCCCAACCTAGAGATAGATAACAATCAGTGCCAGGCAGGGCATGCTCTAACCACCAAGCATATCGGCAAGAACGAGCTCTTTTACCTGATGAGCCGAGGCCTTACTAAAGACCAGGCTTGGCAGCTAATCGTCTCGGAGGTAACCGCCCAGTATCATAATGGAGTAAGATTATAAGATGACTAAAGTACGATCACTCTTCCCTATCCTAACCGGCCACCCCGAGCTAGTCTACCTGGATAGTGCTAATACCACCCTGAAATCTGATCTGTTGCTGAAAGCACTGGCCAAGTATTATCATCATCACCTGACTAACGTCGGGCGCAGTGGCACCGATTGGTCGACTTGGGCCACCAGACAATATCAGCTGGCTCACAAAGACGCCGGCGAGCTAATCGGGGCGAAGAGCGACAACATCGTCTTTACCTACTCTAGCACCTACGCCATCAATATGATGAGGCATGGCATCCAGCACACCCTCCATCCCGGCGATATTATCTTACTGACACTCCACGAGCATAATTCTAACCTGCTGCCTTGGCTAGCATTGGCGAAGCAGACCGGTGCTCGGGTGAAATATATGGAAGAGCTACCCCTATCAGACCTCTCTAGGGTCAAGCTATTTAGCTACAGCCTAGCCTCTAATCTAACAGGCGAGGTCTATGACTATCACAATTTGACTACTCAGATCAGGAAGCAAGGCGGCCTCGTCCTAGTTGATGCCACCCAGGCTGTACCACACCTAGATGTCAGTGTTGACCAGCTCAACTGCGACTTTCTAGTCTATTCGGCTCACAAAGTATATGGCATGACCGGGCTGGGGGTGCTATACATCGCCGATAACCAGATTCAGAGCTTAACACCGATGGTTTATGGCAGTCAGACCTTTAGCCGCATCGACCGATCCGACTATGAGCTGCTGTCGTCTGCCGAACGGTTCGAGCCAGGCACTCCTAATATCGAGGGGGCATTGGGGCTAAGAGTGGGTCTTCAGCTGCTTAAGGCATTTCGCCGCCAGGAAGAGGCTCTAGGCGAGTACTTCCTTGATCAACTCCGGCAACACCAGCTTGACCGGTTCCTCATCGGCTCTACCGACCCGACCACCCGGCGTATCCCCATCCTTTCTCTAGCTCACCCGACCGTTCACCCCCACGACATCGCCATGCTTCTAGAGTCACAGCAGATCATCGTCCGAGCCGGCAAATCCTGCGCCGATATTCCGGCGCAGCACCTCGGCGAAGCCCGAGGCGTCATCCGAGCTTCACTCGGTATTTATAACACCCAGCAAGATATCGACCGCTTCATCACCGGCTACAAGCAAGCCATTAATCGGCTAGGTGGCTAGAACATGGGTGATCAAGACCTACTGGACGACATCATCTTTACCTATCGTCACCCCCGGTACCAAGGGAAGATCGCTCATATACCTCCTCTGACCGATGGCAACCCTAGCTGTGGCGACCGGATCGAACTATATCTGGACATCAAGGACGGCATCATTATCAGAGCTAGCTACGCCGGTCAGCTCTGTAGTGTCGCTACCTATGGTGCCGAAAGGCTAGCTAGTGCAATCACCAGCAAGCCTCTAGCTGACGCCTTAGCCCTATCAGCTAACGACTTACTACCCCACGATTGCCCCCTTCTGTCTAATCCCACCAGGCTAACTTGCTTCACTACCGCACAGAGAGCTCTACAGAGTATAACTAAAATCACCTCTCTAAAGAGAGGTGACAATAAGATTGGTGAGTCAGGTGGGACTCGAACCCACGACACCAGGCTTAAGAGGCCCGTGCTCTAACCAGCTGAGCTACTGACCCTCAGGGAGGTAGTAGCTAGATAATACCATATAATAGCTGATTGGTGAAATAGCGGGAGCAAACCAATTAGCGCACCTTCAGGCTATCGTCGACATGTGTCATCAGTGGATCAAGGAAGAACTCAATTATCCGCCTTTTCCCCGTGGTAATTTCCGCTGACACGCTCATGCCGGGTAGCAGCTTTAGCCGGTTCTTTTTCGAGCTATTAGCACCGGATAGCTTAACTTTAGCCTTGTAGACCAGTCCCTTCTTCTCATCCTGAATGGCGTCAGGGCTGATATTTTCGACCGTCCCTTCCAAATAGCCGTAGCGTTGAAAAGGATAAGTCGCCACCTTGACTACCACTCTCTGCCCCACTCTGACAAAACCCACATCTTGATTGTCCAAAGTTACATCGACATAAAGTAAGTCATTATCAGGGACGATCTGAGCAATCCGCTCTGCTACATTGACCACCCCGCCAATCGTCCGAGTATTTAGCGCTAATATCGTACCGTCAACCGGCGCAGTAATAGTGGTCTGCTCCAAAGCTCGCTTGGCTTTAGCTAGATTATTCTCCAGCTCAGCAATCCGTTGCTCCTGAGTAATGACTTGTCCACCAATCGAGCTATTAGTTTCAGCTAAGCTGACCTGTGATTGACTCTGCGCCTGAGCCAGCGTTAACTGAGACTGCAACACCTGCTGTCCTTGACTAGTAGCGGCACTATTAGCAGTTGTAATACGCTGTTCTAGGGTGTCTAATTCATTTTGCAGACGAATCCGCTCAATGGCGTCCGCCGACTCTAATTTCTGTTTGACCTTAGCCTGACGATCTTTCAGCTTCTGCGCCTCACCCTCCAGCTGAGCTTTAGTTTGCTGGTTGAATTGCAACTGCCTCTGATGACTAGCAATACTACCCTTTAGTGCCTGCTCCTTAGCACCCACTAATGCTAGCTGCGAAGCGGTAAACTCTCTGAGAACTGCCTTAGCCTCACCTGATACACCCGCACTATTAATAATGTCGTCAGCACCACTCCCCATAGCCAGTCGCCGCAAGATATCACGCTCCGCCCGAGCAATATTCAGACTCTGAGCGGTAGTTGCCAGCTCTTTCTCAGCGGTAGTCTTGTCCAGTTCGACCAGCACATCGCCCTTATGAACCCGCTGACCTTCCTGTACTGTAATTCTTTTCACTACACCATAGCTTGCTGATTGCACAATCTTGACACTACCTTCAGTAGATACTCTGCCATTACCTACTGCAACGATATCAATTTGCCCTAAATACGCCCAGGCTAACGCTAAGGCCAGTAGGATCGTAGTCAGCCAGATCACCACTGCCCCAAACGGGGCAGCCGGTGTCTCAACGATCTCTTCCGCAGCTGGTAGAAACTCATATTGTAGCCGTCGGTCTCGCTTCGGTATGATCATGCCTCATCTCCATTCTGCTGACGATACAAGTAGGCATATAGGCCATTGCGCTTAAGTAAACTAGCCGGCGTACCATATTCAATAAGCTGACCCTTGTCGATTGCCATGATCTTATCTACCGTCTTAAGCGTAGAGAGACGATGCGCGATGATGATCACTGTCCGACCAGCAGTGATCTGTTGTAAATTGCGCTGGATAATATTCTCAGACTCATAGTCTAATGCTGAGGTCGCCTCGTCGAAAACAAGTATCTTAGGGTCGTGCAGCAGAGCTCTAGCTATGGCGATGCGTTGTTTTTGTCCGCCACTCAAGCCCTCGCCCTGTTCGCCGACAATCGTATCATAGCCACTCGGCAACTCGGTGATAAACTCGTGCGCACCGGCTATCTTAGCTACTCGCACGATGTCGTCCATACTGCTACCCGGTACATGCACGGCAATATTGTCTCGGATACTGGCATTAAACAGAAAGTTCTCCTGTAATACCACGCCAATTTGACGACGCAACCAACTCGGATCGGTAGTGGCGATATCAACCCCGTCGATCAAGATTTTACCCGACTCCGGCACATATAGTCGTTGTAGCAGCTTTGATATGGTACTTTTGCCCGACCCGCTCCGACCAACCACGCCTACAACTGTACCTGGACGAATACCAAAAGATACATCACGAATGACTTCTGGGGCGTCCGGGGCATAGCGAAACCGCACATGTTCGAAACGAATATCACCTACGATCCGAGGTAAGCGTGACTTATTTGGGTCGAGAGTCGGCTCCGGCTTAGTATTAAAGATATCACCCAGACGCTTCATCGATATACCTGTCTGCTGGAAATCCTGCCATGATTGAACCAATCTTAGTACCGGTCCACTAACTCGACCACTTAGCATACGAAAAGCGATCAGCCCGCCAATCGTTAGACTACCCGCCATCACCATATGTGCCCCTACCCACAAGATGATGATGTCAAAGACTTTCTGGATTAGCTGTCCTAGTGCGCTGGCATTACCTGCTAGCAGGTTAGTCCGATAGCTAGCTCTGACATAGTTAGCTAATCTCCCTTCCCAATTCTTCTGCAGCTGAGGCTCAAGAGCGAACGACTTGATAGTCTGCGCCCCGCTGATTGACTCGACTAAATACGACTGTGACTCAGCACCGGTGTCGAATCTCTCATCTAGACGTTGACGTAATAGCGGCGTAATAACACCGGACAAGATGGCAAAAGCCGGCAGGCTGCCAATCACCACCCAAGTTAAGGTTGAGCTATAGAAGAGCATTACCACGATATATACAAACATAAAGCAGATATCTATCAGGGCAGTCATCGGTGTGCCGGTCAGGAAAGTGCGAATACGCTCCAGCTCAAATACCCTCGCCGTAGTATCGCCAACTCGCCGTGTCTCAAAATAGCGTAATGGTAGCGCAAACAGATGACGAAACAGACGAGAACTGAGAATGACATCTATCCGTGATGTAGTGTGAGTGAAGATATAGTTGCGAGCTACGCCAAGCGCCCCCTCAAATAGAGCGATCGTTATCAGCCCGCCGACTATCACATCAAGAGTGGAGACACTATGATGAGCCAGTGCTTTATCAATCACTACCTGCATTAGGATCGGCGTAAAGATACCGATCACCTGCACCACCAGAGCAGCCAGTAGCACCTGAAGTAGCGGCTTTTTATACTTAATGATCGTCGGGATGAACCACTTTAGGTTAAACTTCCGATCCGCTTCTTTCCAGAAACGCTGAGTGAAGAGCAATACCCGCCCCGTCCATTTACGGCAGAAATCGCCCTCTGACATAATTTGCGGTGGTGTACCATCCGGCATCAAGATCAGCACCTTGCTGCTGCCATCTTCATCGTTAGCGATTTGCGCCAGTACGGCAAACCTCTCCTCTTTCATACCTACAACCACAGGCATGGGTAGCTTCTTAAGCTGTTTGTATTTGACATCAGCCGCTTTAGATTTTAGCTTCATCAGCCTAGCTATCCGAAGCATGTCCATTTCGGTCATACCGACCTTTGGATTGATCGCTAATGTGTGAACAATCTGGTCAGGGTCGACCGGGATACCATGAAACTGAGCAATCGTCATGAAGCAGTATAGCCCCGGGTCAGTGCCGGCGTCCGAGCTGTCAACAAAATCTACTCTATGACGATGCACTATCGTGTCTGCGTCAATATTGACGTCATCGTCCGCCGGTATTATCCTTGAGTCGTTCTGCTTGCTCTTCCCTCTCATCAATTACCTCTGACCTAAAATATATCAGAGGCGGTAGACCCAACCAAGCTTAAGCGCTGGGGATAGTCCAGTAATCCTGAAGGATGGTCTGCACTTTCGACGGCTGACTTTTTAGCGCTTGCTCCCAACTCATGCCGGTATCGTGCTGGAAGGTTGCCATCGCCTGGATTAGTTTATCTACTTGGGCGTTGGTAATCATACTACCATTAGCCGTCCGGACGTTTTCGATCTGGTACGACTTACCATATTGCCATGAGCTGACGGTAACAGAGTCTGTCGAACCGTGTTGACTAATCTGTAGGTTATTATTTACATACTTGAATATCAGGTCGGCTGGTTTAATGCCGGCGCCGAAGCGGATGGTATCCAGGTTACCCTCAGTTGAGTCCTCGTCATAGATAGTATCTTTACCATCACCCTTAGAAAAGATGTAGGTATCGTTACCATAGCCACCTCGTAGGTAGTCATTACCTTTGCCACCGATGAGGGTATCGTTGCCGTTATCTGTTAAGCCACCGATGTTGTCGTCCTTGGCAGTACCATGGCGGATGCGAGCCTGGTCAATGATGTCCTTAGCGGTCAGGACAGCCTTGCTGTCAGTGAACTCAATCCGCTCAATGGCGTGGTTGTTAGGCCGGTCAATGCCACGGTAGTTCCCGAAGTAGTTCTTGACAGTAATCTGGTCATCGGGGCTGTTCTTAAAGCGGATGATCAGGTCATTCTCATTGACATAGCTCGGGTCACTGGAGCTGACGTTCGGCGGGCAGACAGGATGGATGAATATCAGGTCGGCTGGTTTAATGCCGGCGCCGAAGCGGATGGTATCCAGGTTACCCTCAGTTGAGTCCTCGTCATAGATAGTATCTTTACCATCACCCTTAGAAAAGATGTAGGTATCGTTACCATAGCCACCTCGTAGGTAGTCATTACCTTTGCCACCGATGAGGGTATCGTTGTTACTGCCACCGTATAGGCTATCATTGCCGGCTTCGCCGTAGAGGATGTTCACCCCGTTCGACCCATAGATGGTATCGTTACCATAGTTACCGGCAATAATGTTGTCCCTATCCACCGCACCACTCATCACATCGTCCTTAGCAGTACCCCTGGCAGTCGTAAACGGCGTAGTGTCAATGATCTTCTGGTAGTAGGCAGACTTCCTGGCGTAGTAGTCTCGCAAACTACCGAACTCTTTCTCTGTCACCAAGCCACGGTTCTTAAGGATGCGAGTCACCTCACCCAGCAGTCTCTCACCCTCTTGCCTGTTCTGCTTCAGCTGGCCATCCAGATACGCCTTGACACTAGCTATATCTAGCTTGATTGGATTGCCATCAGAAGATAGATCTATATGGTAGGTAAACTTACGAAGTATGCTGTCCATCGTACCATCCTGTAGCGATAGCATGTTGTAGATACTCTCCGCCAGATTACCATAAGCCTGCTCTAAAATAAGAGCTTCTTGACTAGTAGGAGCACTAGTCGGTGAGTTACGGTAGTTCGTACCGGTAACTATCTCGAGAGCAGCCAGCCTCCTGGCATCGATTAGCCCACCCCGGCTGGCCGGGTCAACCTTAGCCACACCCGTCCAAGTGAAGAGAATATCCTCCAGGATGGCTCGGCGTTTAGCGACATTCTTCTCGCTGGTGAAGCTCAGCACCAGCTGTTTGAGCTTGCCGGATTTATCTCTAGCCATCGCTTGGCGCAATGAATAAGTATTACCTATGGGGCGAATCTCGGGTAGCTCCATGATATCCTCGGGGATATTGATCGAGTTAACCATCTTCACGTCCGAGGTGCTCCGAGCCAGCAAGTACTCTTTCATGTCGGCTACCTTGCCATTAGTACGAGTAAATGAGCCGACCCTAGCGATAGTATTACCGTTAGCATCCAGCTGATTTAGTTCCTTGTGCTTGAGGCTAAGCGACTTGATGCCTGCTTGAGCCAAAGTGATTAGCTCACCCTTATCTGAGATACCATCGCCGTCCCTGTCTATCCAGATCCGTAGCTGGGAGAATAGCTTGTCCTTCGCATCTATCACACCGTCATGATTCGAATCTAGAGTAGCTAATGCCTCGAAGCCGCTAGAGGCGGTCTTGCCATCAGCCAGGATAGTCCGATCGCCAAAGAGCTCGTTGCCTGTCTCGATCTTGCCGTCACCATTCTTGTCCAGCACCAAGATGCCCGACTTGGCATCAACCCAACCGGTCTTCTCTAAGAAGCCGTTATTATCCATGTCATAGTAGACGCCATCAGCAACGGACTTAGTGGTGATACCAAGACCGCTCAAGTCTAGGACGATAGGATCAATCCGGACAGGGATAGTGCTAGCTTGGTGGAGAAGTGAATTAACTAGTTCGGTCGCCTTGTTGCCCAGGTATGCTCCCGCGTCATTTATAGCATAAAATACAGCGTCGCCTATATCGCATGCAAATTTGAAAACAGATTTAGCTGTATTAATCACAATATTTATCGCAGTCTTTCCTATTGATATAACCGTCTTCACTCCCGCTGCCGGAATCTCAATAAGCACAAAGTAGAGACCATCATTTATGTCTTTATGAGCCTTAAGGATAACCTGCGTGCCCTTTCCTAGCGCTGATACCATAGGGTTACCGCAAGAAACTCTCTGAGCAAGCTTGCCGGTATTTATATCAATGAGACTGCTGGGTCGATGTGGATCAAGAATGATATCCTCAAAGGTGTTCTGTATCGACCGCACCATTTCTCTAGAAGTGTATTCGGCTATCTGGCTCATAGTATCCGGTAATTTACCTTCCTTAACGGCATCGTTAATAGCTCTGAAGGTAGACCGCTGAAGTATGATGGCATCTCTATTTCGTTTCTGAGATTCGGTACTGCCGACATCTTTAATGTAGATGGTGCGACCAAGCTGTTCACCGTATAGCCCTATGATATCATTTTCATTGACATAGTCTGTTATTGAATAATCATAATCTCTCGGGTTCACACCCGGTAGTACCTGCCCTATGCCGACCGCATCAAAGGTTGTCGTCTGGTGCTGACCTTTCGTCTTGTATGCTACATACTGCGCTAGCCCGCCACCGAGAGAGTGTCCGGTAATAGTAATCTTACTGGGATCAGTGATACCAGTATTCTTCTTGATGCACTCGTAAAATTTGTATGCATCTTGGAATTGGTTCAGCCCGGCTTCGACCACTTTATTGCCGCCCGAGGCAATCGCTAGGTCTGCCTCATAATCCTTTATTGCCTCTTTGACATTGCGCTCAATCGCATCAGTACCCCGATAAGCGATAACTACCTCTTTCGTATCAAGGTTCTGGATAGCAACCACACCCATGCCGGATAGGGTATTAGAGTTAAAACCTATGACTACCCATTTATCTTTTATCTTCTCTAGGGCTTTATATTCCGACTTAGAATAGTCTATCTTTTTGAAATCACTTAGTCTTGGTTTATATTGACTATTAGCATCAAAGCCGTTGAAGACATCAAAGTCTAATGTGCACAGCCCCAGATACTGTTCCAAGGTTAAATTTGCCATCCGCCTGCCCTCCATCCTTCAAACATGTTAATTTTATCTTGCCTGCTATTTAACTTACGAAGGTCATCCAGTCGGACAATCAAGCCGTATCTATTCACCTTATCAAATCTAGAGAAATATTTAATTGTTACATCCGTCTCATCCGGCAGTAGGGTTGATATCTCAATCAGCTTATTTACGATGTCTTCCTTTTCATCGTCCGATAGACTCCTCTTTAACTTTTTGATAGTTAAGCCGTAGGGGATTTGTTTGCCATATTTCTTAACTGCATCACTGAAGGTCGGTACTTTGCCACGGACATCTATATTCATAGTATGAAGACTCATTGATGATTGCACTTCTACAGTATAGTCAGTACCGTTACCAAATAGTCGATATATCTCCGGCTTTAGTCTCTCTGATTCTTCATTAGACCAGATAGCTCCAGCGTATCCATCAAGCTTGCCAGTAGAGGAATACATCACATCAAACTTTATCTTTTTGTTGTTGACAGGATAAGCTACGGCAGTCAGATGACCCTCGATAGCAAACATAGCCCCCTCTCGAACCGGCTTTCCGACTACAAATTCCTGACCATTGTATTTATCTTTCAGGTAATTGGCCATCTCTATTTGCTCTTTAGTGTAATCTCTCCAGATACAAATACGAGCGAGTATGACTATAACGAGGATAATTATTAGTATAACCACAAGTGCCCTGTGCTTCTTTATATGTTTTCCTGCCTTTGCTACATCCATATCTTCTCGCTCTCTATACGGTATATAATAGCATAAGCTGAATACTTATTTGATGGAGTGTACTATATTTCACCACACGCTAAGTTATGCAGTGAACTAGCACAAGCTAGTACACACTCATAACTCATCGTGTATAATGTCTGTAAATTAGCTAGGTATCAAGGGTATCATGACATCAAAGGAAACAAAATCATTGGCAGACATAGAGGATAAATCATCAGGGGTCTCGAACGATGTATTGATCGAGTCGCTCAGATATCAGCTTGCTCAGCTGAGCCCAGAGGAACGTATGGAATTCGGCGGGCAAGAGATGTTTAACTTTGTCATGCGACCGGTTTACAATTCTAAGGACAAAAAGATGTCTATCGAGCTACTATTATATATCTCTAGTCTGATAGCAGGGTGTGCCTGCCAGATGGCAGCTATGGCAGATGATCCCGGGGCAATCCTCACCTTGCGAGTTAAAGGTGGCGAGACATACTATGCCGGCGATGCAATCCTACAGAAACTATTTGGCGAACAGTACTCGCCATGGGCTATCGTTGGCGGAGGTATGAAGCGGATCGGACAAGAACAAGTCTTTCGTGATTTTGATATCCAGGATTGTATCAAATACAGTATGGAGACCATGGGTAGCGATAAATTCGGTGTCATCAGGATGCCTGATCAATATCGCCCGGAAGTGCTGTCGAAAGAATCAATCACCGAGCTATGGAATAATTGCACAGACCACCTCAGGCGAATTATCCCATCTGTATCTGAATGGCCCGGCTGTTATGGTGTAATGTTGCAAAAAGCCATTGTCTCAGCTGGAGACATCATCAAGCCGGACGCTGCTCTGACAATAATCGCCGAGAGCATGCTCTATGCATCTAAGCTAGAATTGCGACAACACGCCCACGAAGAGGAAGTACCTAGAGAAGTGTGCACTGTCCCGTACTACTCCTCTCACATGATCGGCACTACGACTACTGCAGAGAAGCCGGAGAAGTTTCCTTTCAACAACTCTGTACCTAAGCGCTACATTAGATGTATCGCCCTTTTAATGGCGGCTGCGATAGGTATACCTGCCACTATCGGTGTGTGGTCGTTCCTTTGTCGACAACACTCCGTATCATGCATTACGGGACTTCTTACCGCCCTTATCACTTGGGGGACATACGGATTAATTACTAGAAGTTATCCTGCGATCCTTGATCAAGTTATACTCGGCATCATTGCCGTTGTTGGTACCATAGTTGGTTTCGCCTATTGCATTAATAATTTGTTGCCCGTACATACAATGAATAACTTTCTGGTCGTTTTACAGTCCATGACATCACCGTCGTTTTGGAGTGCATTGTGGAACTCTAATCATGAGATCGTTTCGGCATTTGTAATATCATTATTTTCTGCCGCCGGCTTCATACCTTACATCTTTCATCGTATATCTAAAGATTAAGAGATTCTGCTGATTTAAGCTAATAAGTATTAGTTAAATCCATCCCGACGTAAGTCATGATCCTGTAATCCGCCTATCCTCCATTCACTAAATAGGTTAATTTTATCCTGTCTGTTGCTTAGTTTACAAAGGTTATCAAGTGGCACCGTCAGGCCATACTCTCTTTTCTCGCTTGTTTCAGGTATATATGTGACGGTAGTATCCGTTTTATCCGGCAGTGACGCCGATAGTTCAATCAGTTTATTTACGATGTCTTCCTTTTCATCATCTGACAGATTCTTCTTTAATCTTTTGATCGCTAAGCCATAGGAGATTTGTTTGCCGTAAATCTTGGCTATGTCGTCGAGAGCGATTATTTTACCATCGAAGTTTACCTGTGCATTTTGAAGTTCCAATGCTGACTTTATCTCGACGGTGTAGTCAGTACCTTTGCCAAAGAGACGATATATCTCTGGTTCTAGTCTCTTTGATTCTTCGTCAGACCAGACAGCTCCGGCATATTCATCATACCTGGCTGACGACGAGTGTATTACTCTGAACTTTATTTTACTGTTATTGGCAGGGTGGGCTATGGCAACTAAATAACCTTCAATAGCAAACATTGCTCCCTCTCGCACCGGCTTTCCGACTACGAACTCCTGACCGTCGTATTTATCTTTCAAATATATAGCCATCTCTATCTGCTCTTTAGTATAGTCTCTCCAGATGAAGGTACGGGCAAGCACAACTATAATAAGGATAACTATTGGTACGATCACGAATACCTTGTGTTCCTTTATGTGTTTTCCTAACTTCATTTTATTAATTATTCTTCAGCTTTCTATGTAGTAAATGATAGCATAAGCCAGATGATTTTGGGCGGAGTTGTACTGCATTTCACCACATGTTTGCTAATTTCTCGTCAATACCAGCAAGTCGAGTAAACTTGACTCAGATAGAGAGCCATCAGCCTTAGTGGTATGGGTATGGTTGCTGCGCCAGTTGGTGATAAAGTTAATGAGGCTGTCTATAGATTCCATATGTCCTCCCTGTCGGTGAATGTTATGTCAGTTGGTTTGAAGGTGTACTTGTCATTTTGGTTTGCGGGAGGTAAGTCAAATGTTAAGTAGGCAATTATAGCGTCACCTAGTAGCTTGATAATCTCTTCATCTCTTCCTTTTAGATTGCTTGGTGCGATTATTTTAGTTGCTACTACCAGTACTTCTCTTCGTGCTTCCATGAGGTCTTCATAGTAGTCTACTCGGATGACATTATCTTGCCAGATTAGAACACCGATGCTACGATCCCCATTGGGAGGAAATATTACACCATTACCATTAATGATATCGCTTAAAAAATTCCTGATTAAGCCAAATAAGGCATCGTTACTTGGATCGTAAGCGCACCGATACACCAGGTTGTCAATAAAACGGTCATCCTCCACACCTAACCGTGGATCGGATATATGATACTTCTTCACCAGCGCTTTTATTTTTTCTCTACTTAGTTTCTTGTTAATAAAACTCATATGTCCCATGCCCTCCGTCACTTATTTTAGCTTTATCGCTATTATAACGCTAAGCTGACTTCATTCACTTACATATTCTTTCAATATCGTCTTGTCTTTGAACACATCAAAATCTAACGTACATAGCCCTAAGTATTGCTCCAGGGTTAATCCGGTCATAATCCTACCTCCCATTCTCTAAACTTTTTTACTTTATCTTCTCTACTGTTTAGCTTACAGAGATCATCAGGTGACTCTATCAGACCATATTCTCTTTTCTCGCTTGCTTCGGATATATACGTAATAGTAATGTCTGTCTCATCCGGTAATAGGGACGATATCTCAATTAGCTTATTTACGATGTCTTCCTTCTCGTCGTCCGATAGGTTTTTCTTCAACCTCTTGATGGTTAAGCCATAGGGTATTTGCTTGCCATATTTCCTAACTGCATCTTTGAAATTGGGGATTTTACCACGGATATCCATATCTATCTTTGCAGTCTGGAGGGTCATCGCTGACTTTATCTCAACGGTGTAGTCAGTACCTTTGTCAAAGAGACGATATATCTCTGGTTTTAGTCTCTCTGATTCTTCGTTAGACCAAATAGCCCCGGCGTATCCGTCATACCTGTCTGATGGCGAATACATTACAGTGAATCTAATTTTGCTGTTGTTGGCTGGATAGGCTGTGGCAGAAAAATATCCCTCAATGCCCAGCATAGCACCTTTTAACTCCGGTTTTTCTACTACAAATTCTTGACCATCGTATTTATCCTTCAGGTACTTAGCCATTTCTATTTGCTCTTTAGTGTAATCTCTCCAGATGAAGGTGCGGGCAAGCACAACTACAATAAGGATAACTATTGGTATGATCACGAATACCTTGTGTTCCTTTATCTGTTTTCCTAACTTTGCTATACCCATAATTGCTCATTCTCTATGCGGCATATGATAGCATAAGCTGGATGCTAATTGGGCGAGGTGTACTATATTTCACTACACGATCGATAATATTTGTGATTGGTACTATGTCTACCATTACCTAGGTTTGATCTATGGATTCCATATGTCCTCCTTATCTTTATATTCTACTTTTACATCTCTAAAGCTGATTTCCTTTTCGTCTTGTGTTGAGTCTTTGCAATCAAACAATACAGTCATAGAATCCTCAATCATTTTTATAATCGTAGAATCCTGCCCATGTAGCTCAGAAGGAGCAACAATTTTCACCACAGTCAAAACAGTTTTACGAAAATCATCTACTAAATTTTGGTATATTTCTACCCTGATCTTATATTTTCCCCAAATTAATGCATAAATACCATCTAGAAAAGGATCAATAAAGACTCCTTCCACTACCGACCCCAACTGTCTCCTTATTGGCATAAATTGAACATCGTTTCTCTCATCCGCAGCTTTCACATTAAGGCTATTCTCAATAGCATAGCTATACGGAAAATGGCAGGTAAGCTTATATTCTTTAATTAGTGCCCGTGCTTCTTCTTTGGTCAGCTCTTTTTTGACGAAGCTCATACTTTTTAGTTATCCTCCCGCTACTTAGCTACATCCCTTTAGCTTTAGCGCCAGATATTATTCCAAGTTAGTGGCGTACTACTCCCTTCCACAGTCATTAATAAAGCAACTCTTGCCCACACCTACGTTTAATTTCTCTTGGTTTCCGTAAAGTTGGCAAATATAGCGTGAGTTATCATCTGTTGAATTAATCGTATACCTCACCGCATAGTCACTGTAGTTCCTGGAGCGAGCATACTCCAGCAGCTTCTCAATGTTCTTTATGTCATTGTCATTCGGCGATTCGCCTTCTGTTACGATATTTATACTATATAAAATTCTATTGCCGTAATCATGCAACACACTGTCGATTGAAGGAAGCTCCATCAGTTCATCTTCCAGATCATCTTTCATGCTCATACTGGAATAATACTTTGTGGCATTTATACCATGCTTTTTAAGGAAGTCTCCGAGAAGTATCTTCTCCTGACTGTCATAGTATGCAGTAATAAATGTATCGTGATAGCGACCATTATTGCCCTCCACTTCAAAGGTGAGGCTAGCATCATTCACTTCATGTGCATCAGCAGCAAAGAACTTTTTCATCCACATCCCGGCCATGTTAATATGACAATTCTTAGTCACATACTTTTTCCCATATTTATTCTCTAGGTATTTGACCATTTTTGCCTGCTCTCCACCACAGTAGATATCTTTATAAAATACAGCATAAAAGAACCTGCCTATCAGGAGGCATAGTATTATGACTATAATCCAGCGTCCCCAGTGTCTTCGTTTCTTCGGCTCTATGGTGCTCATGATTTATATCCCTTATGTAGTGAATAATAACATAAACTGAGCGAGAACTCTGTCTGTCCATGACAACGGTTTTATGATTTTAGCAGCTAAGCAGCCAGTTGATTGCGTTGACTTGCCGCATTCCCGGCGATAACCGAGACAACTAATTTTGCTTAGGACTATAGTTCCCTTATTTTCATAAGAACTTCCCTTATTTTATAAGCTAACAGTAGTAACTATTGTAATTTTAGACTTCCCTTATTTAGCTCTTATATTCTCTTAAACACATACTTAGCATTTTTATCCCTGGTCTTTTCCGATAAACGATCAAGTATGCCATTGGCAACAAGTTTATTAGCACACGCTCTCGTATATCTTACTGATACCCCGATATTCTCTGCTATTTCTTTTATTGTCGGCTCTGGATGACGCATGATATATGAGAGTATCTTCTGCTCAGTATCGTTGTAATTAGTCCAGTTGCTACTAATAGTATCTTTTACGCCGGCACTAATAGCTCTTCTATTATGTGCAACCTTATTCTCTAGAATAAGCGTTACGATATCATTGTCGTCTTTATATATCGGTGTTGGTAACATAGATTGCGCCATAGAGCTAAAAATGCGCTTGACGCCTTCATTCAGTTCCCGAACATAGCCACTCTCAAATAGAACACGTCCAATTCTAGGATTACGAGAAAATCTTTGTTCTTTAATGTTCTCTACAGTAACTTGTGCTGGTAATGGTCCACTGTTTGATATTTCCAGCCGATCGTCAAAATGTTTAATATATACACAGTTTCCCTGCAAATTATAAGATCTATGATAAAGAGCATTGACGACACCCTCTAGCCATGCATCTTCCGGGTACTCCGGCACTCTTTCAAACCGCCCTGTTTTCATGTTTAAGAAATAGAAGTCACCTAAGGCGTTAGTCATAAAACCCTTTGTTTTATTGATAAGATTTGGAATATTGCCTTCCAGTCTTTCGTCTTTTGTCACATTATAATTCCGACCAACACCCTGTTCACTACCCTCATATCGAACATAGCGGACATAAGATGATGGTATATACTTATCCGGATCTTTCGAGAATAATAATATAGCCGAATTACGGTACTTCATCTTACCATCTTTTTTGAGTGCAAGATTGCGCTTAATTAACAAGTCATCAAGGTCGCCTTCATAGCATAGGTGATCTTTATAAGATTGCAATGTTTGAATGTCGATATCATTAGGGTCGAAATCTTCGACAACTTGATCTTCAAATCTACGAAGTGATTTGTCGTGTCGTAGATTATCAACCTCTTGGTTATCTAATGGACCATAATTAGAGTCGCCTACTCGTTTGAACACATGGTGACTATCTTTTTGTTCATACATATTCTCATAGTTTTGCCCCACATGGTATAGATAAATAAGCTCTCCAGATTGGAGGTTCACTTTTTCTAGCTTCACATCGGCAGCAGGACTTATGAAGTTCTGGCAAACTTTCTCATATTGCAGGAGTTGCTCATGAGGTATTAAATTCAAGTCATCCGCACTACCATCATCAGCTAAGCCTAGTACTATTACTCCGCCATCAGCATTCAGCATACCTATAATTTCACTTGCTAGCTTACCGGGTTTTAATTTATTCCTACCAACACCGCCAACAGATTTTCTCTCTAGATATAAGTTTTCGGGATGCCGGCATAGATATTCCTCTGTTATGCCAGGATCTATGTTAGACAGACTCGCCATTACCTTCCAGTCCTTCAGCAAGTTGACATATTCCCATATCTTGGAAAATATAGGCTTCTGGTTTAATTTTACTCCAGCCCTTTACCATAACGACATTATAACCTATCAATCATGCTTGAGCATCACCGCACATTGTCTCAGGAAGGCAACACTCTGCCCCAGAATAGGTCTGCATAATCCCCCATGAAAATGAGTACTTTATTTACCAAGCAGCCAGTTGATTGCGTTGACTTGCCGCACCCCTCGCCGGGAAACTTCTTCCGGATCAAGAGTGATAAGAACTTTGGGATTGTGGTCAGGGATCTTGTCTAATAATGTAGCAGCAAAAATGCGAAAACTTGGTAAAAACGAGAAGTTTTCGCATTTTTATCCGGCTAATTAGTCATACCTCCAAGTTAAATCTTCACATTTTTACTTATATATGATGGGTTGGAGGATAAAACGTACTAAATGACAGCCATGAGTAATCTTGCTATACTGTCCTCATGAAGCGTAAGGACAAAACTCCCATAGTATATGCATTCATCGACAGTCAGAATCTAAATCTTGGCATTAGATCTCAGGGTTGGGTGCTTGATTTTAAGAAATTTCGACTCTACCTCAAAAATAAATATCATGTAGAGAAAGCTTATCTGTTCATTGGAATGGTACCCGGAAATGAACAGCTTTACACACATCTGTCAGAGATGGGTTACTCATTAGTCTTTAAGCCAACGGTAAAGTATAAGGTTGACGATAAGTACACCTATAAGGGTAATGTTGACGCTGAATTGGTGCTTTACGCCTCAGCAAGATGTTTTAAGGAATATGATAAAGCAATTATCGTATCCGGTGACGGCGATTTTAGTTGCTTGGCGAGATACCTCGAAGGAAAAGGCAAGCTCGGAGGACTAATATGCCCTAATAAACGATATTCCAGCTTGTTGAGAGAATATCGTAATCGCATCAATATTATCGGCGGAGCAAGGAATCAACTGGAATATAAAATGACCAGAAACAGCGGTCGGTCGAAACCTTAGGCCTGTCTGGTCATGGTGATTAGTTTAATTATAGCAAAATAGCACTCCATGTCAAGCACCAGCCCACATTATCTCATAAATAAGGTTACCCATTTGCTAGTCGTTAGCCCATAAATTGGGTTACCCCACCGGAAGAAGCAACTAAAATCCATATAACAAGCGTATGTAGTTGTTCGCACTAACAGTAGTCGAATGTATTCCTACTGACAATTTCGGTGGCAAGTCACCTAAATTGTCAATAGGAACAAATGTGTGCTTTAATTAGAGCAGAAAAGGAGTCTACATGAAGGAAATTAAACGAGATACTTATCTAAAGGAGCTAATTGATCGGAGAGGCATCCCCCTTATCAAGGTAATCACCGGCGTCCGTCGATGCGGGAAGTCATATCTCTTAAACCCTATCTTCAAGGATTACCTGATCTCTGATGGAGTACCGGAGGATCATATCATCTATCTCAACCTGGAGTTACTCGAAAATGAGAAGCTTCACGATCGTGAGGCTCTCCACGCATTTATCTTAGACCAGGTAAAGGATAACTCCGAGTACTTTCTTCTCTTAGACGAGATCCAGCTAGTCAATAGATTTGAGAGTGTCCTCAGCAGCTTCCTCGCTAAAGGCAACCTGAATGTTTATGTTACCGGCAGCAACTCCAAGTTCCTCTCGAGTGACATCGTGACTGAGTTTCGCGGCAGGAGTGAGCAGATTCATATGTATCCGCTTAGCTTTGCTGAGTTTATGACTGCCTATGAGGGCAATAAGTACGATGGTTGGCAGGAATACATCCGCTATGGTGGCCTCCCTCTCATCATGCACTACTCCGACAGCAGGCAAAAGATGTCCTATCTAAACGAGGTTCAACAAAACATCTATCTCAAAGATATCATCGAACGTCACAGCGTGAGAAATGATACTGCTCTCCGATCGCTTATCGAGATCGTTGCCTCCAGTGTCGGCTCACTGACTAACCCGTATAAGCTGGAGAATACTTTTAAGGGCAAGGTAAACGTAAGTCTGAGCCATAATACTATCAACGATTATCTCAGCAAGCTAGAGGAGTCGTATATCATCGAATGTGCCAAGAGATTCGATGTCAAGGGTAAACAGTATATGGATACTCCGGTGAAATACTACTTCACCGACATCGGTATTCGCAACTCGTTTGTTGGCTTCCGCCAGATAGAAGAGAATCATATCATGGAGAATGTCATCTATAATGAGCTCCGTCACCGTGGTTATCAGGTTGATGTCGGAGTTGTAGAGATTTATGAGCGTAACCTAAAGACTATGGAAAAGAGCAAGAAGCATGTCGAAATCGATTTTGTGGCTAACCAGGGCGACCGTAAATATTACATCCAGTCAGCACTCACCATAAACGATACCGAGAAGAGAGCAATTGAGGCTCGTCCGCTTAATAATATCGACGACTTCTTCAAAAGAATCATCGTCACCGGCGATCTGATGCTACCGGGCCGTGAAGAGAACGGCATTGTCATCATGAACATTCTAGACTTCCTACTAAATGAAGATAGTCTAGATAGAGAGATGTCATAACTAAACTATTAACTTAGTAGTAGGGATATCGCTCTATCAGGTCTAACAGTAGTCAAATGTATTCCTACTGACAATTTCGGTGGCAAGTCACCTAAATTGTCAGTAGGACGTCGCCTCTCGCTCAGTCTCGCTTGAGCATCACCGTGAAGGCGTCGGCGGGGATATCAACCTTACCAAAGCGTTTCATCCGCTTCTTACCTCGCCGTTGCTTATCAAGCAGCTTGGCTCGCCGATCGGGATCTCCGGTATGGATCTTAACCGTGACATCTTTGCGATAGGATGATAAATCTTCTCGAGCGATGAACTTACCACCAATGCCCGCCTGCAAGCTGACAGCAAACTGTTGCCTAGGAATTACCTCCTTTAATTTGCGAACTACTTCTCGTCCTAGCTTCGCCGACTCGGAGCGATGACACATCAGACTGAGCGCCGACACCAGTTCACCGGCTACGTAGAAATCAACCCGCACCAGATCACCCTCCCGGTAACCAATCAGGTCATAATTGTATGTCCCATAGCCCGAGGTCAAGCTCTTGAGCTGATCATAAAAATCAGTCAGCAGATTCGCCATCGGCGCTTCGAAATCAATCACCGCTCGCTCACCGATGTAGCTAATACTCTTCTGTAGCCCTCGCTTCTTGACGATCAGTTGGATGACCGAGCCAACGTAATCAACCGGCACTACTATCTCACCACCAATCCACGGCTCAGCGATGCTGACTACCTTACTCCGATCAGGTAGCTCGTCAGCCGATTCGATAGTTAGCGCTGTGCCATCGGTTAGCTTGACCTGATAGCTGGTCGAGGGGTTGGTGACGATGAGTTCTAGCCCATACTCCCGCTCTAGCCTCTCCCGCACGATGTCCATATGAAGTAGCCCTAGGAAACCAAGCCTCAAGCCGAAACCCAGCACCGGCGAATTCTCAGACGTGTAGTGTAAAACGCTATCGCTCAAACTCAGCTTCTCGACTGCCTCCTTCAGAGCATCGTAGTATTCGTTAGAAATAGGGAAAAAGCCGGCATAGACGAACGGCTTGACCTCCCGATAGCCCGGCAGGGGCTTGATCTTAGCCGAATCCGGCTCGCCCGACCCGACCGTTACTGTGTCGCCAACCCGAGCCTCCCGAGTCGTCTTGAGGTTAGTCACGATATAGCCGATCTGACCGGTCGTCAGAGCCGAATCAGCCGTCATGCCCGGCGCCAAATGCCCTACCTCTAGTGCTAATGCTCTCGCCCCGGTCGCCATCATCCGGATGGAAGCACCTTTAGCTAACTGCCCATCAACCAGTCGCACATATAGCACGACGCCCCGATAATCGTCGTAGTAGCTATCAAAGATTAGCGCTCTGGTCGGTGCCGCTTGGTCGCCCTGTGGTGCCGGAATACGCTTAATGATCGCCTCTAGCACCCGGTCAACATTCTGCCCCGTCTTAGCACTGACTTTGATAATATCCACCTCTTCACAGCCCAGCAGACTGATGAGCTGAGCGCTGACTTTGGCTGTATCTGAGGCCGGCAAATCAATCTTATTAAGTACCGGGATGATAGTCAGATTAGCCTCCATCGCCAGATAAACATTAGTCAGAGTCTGAGCCTGGATGCCCTGAGTAGCGTCAACCACCAGTACTGCCCCTTCGCAGGCCTCTAGCGAGCGTGACACCTCATAAGAAAAGTCGACATGCCCCGGCGTATCAATTAGATTAAGGTCATAGCCCCGATAGCACATCCTAACCGGTGATAGTTTGATGGTGATGCCCTTCTCTCGCTCCAGCTCCATCGAGTCAAGCAGCTGTTGCTTCATGGCCCGCTTCTCCACTGTACCGGTTAGCTCCATCATCCGGTCAGCCAGGGTCGATTTACCATGATCGATATGAGCAATGATGCAAAAGTTGCGCAAGTTCGCCAGACTACTCATTTATCTTTCCCCAGCATGAAGCGCCCGCTCACTATCCGACCTAGCTTAGCGATGATCGGCTCCGCCTCTTCAATCCTTAGCAGTCGAGATACACCAAGATAAACCAGGATACTGACCGTCCCGATAACAGCTAGCGGGATTAATACCATGATCATATTCTGATTCTCAAACTTCAGGTTGATCCGCTGTACCATCAGGTAAGTAACGACCGACATCACACCACAGGCAATCAGCATCCGACTGATCTTGTGCCAGAACTCACTATCAAATAGGTTCGGCACCCGACGCAAGATTAATACCGTTAAGCTGGTCAACTCCAAAAGCGCCCAGATCACTTGTGCCCAAGCGATACCTCCCGCCCCCATATGCCAGCCGAAGACCAGCCAAATCTCCAACCCGACCGAGACAGCTAAGGTCACCAGCGACACTAGCAAGGGTGTCTTAGTATCTTGGAAAGCATAGAAGCTCCGCGACATAATGTGAAAGACCGATCTGAGAAAGATAGCTAAACAAAAGATACCTAAGAGCATGGCGATAGTTCCGTTGCCACCCCGGTCAATGATAGAGACAATGTAGCCCCGACAGAAGAACATCAGCATGGCAATCGGCAGACTAAACCAGATGATCATCCGCATCGCCGAACGAAGCTCCTTGGCAAATAGATCTCGACGTCCCTCGCCGATTCGCTCAGTCAGCTGAGGAAAAGCAGCCGTAGCGATCGCCACCCCCACCAAGTTAATCGGCATATTATAGAGTGTGCTTGCCTGCTGATAAGCCCGGATCGTCCCGTCCGCCATTCGGCTAGCCAGATTAGTGTCAATGATCGAGCTGACATAGTCAAGCCCCTGATCAGCCGAGCGAGCCGGCAACAGGGTCAGGATCTTGCGAAAGCCCCGATTACGCCAGTAAATCTTAAACCGATAGTCAAAGCCCAGTCCAAGCAGCCCCAGACTGGATACGATTAGCTGAAGCACAGCCCCCAGTACCACCCCCAGCGCCACACCCATGATCCCACCACTAAAGATCTGATGACCAAATAGATTGATCCCGCCGGTGAACCAGATCGCCCCGATAATAATGCCTAAGTTATACATAGTTGGAGCTAGAGCATTAAAGACGAACCGCCCAACCGCCTGCTGCACCGAAGAGATGACCGTCGCCACAGCAAACAGGAAGGGGTTAATGGCGATCACTCGCATCATACTGATAGCCAGTTCTTGACCCGACTCCGACAGCCCCGGCCCAACGACATATTTGACTAAGATCGGAGCAAAAATCATGATCAGCACCGAAGTTACCATGGTGACCAACGCTAAGAAATTGATCAGGCTGGTACTCATCTGCCAGGCACTCTCCCGATTGTTCTTAGCCAGACGAGAGTTAAAGACCGGGATAAAGGTCACTGCCAGCGCCCCACTGACTAAGAGTAGATACATGAAATCGGGGATGGTAAAGGCTACTGTATAGGCATCTATTCCCACCTTGTAGGTGTCAAGATACATTGAATTAAGCAAACGATCTCGGTAGATCCCTAGTAAAGCTGAGACCAAAGTCGAGCTAGACAAGATGACTGCCGCCAGGCGAACACTCATCTTCTGATTAGCTCGAGCGATAGCCACCAGCGCCCGATTGCGTCGACGTTGGCGCTGGATTTTGTTACGGTCGGCGACTAACTTATCTCCGCTCAGAAATAACATGTCGCCCCTCTTAGTATAGCTTCGCCGTTTCCGGTAGGACCATACCGTCTAAGATTGCCGCTACTTCATCAGCATCAAGTGTCTCATGCTCTAAGAGAGCATCTTTCAGTTTCTCCAGTAGAGCTCGATTCGTCTTGATGATATCCCGGGCTCGCCTAGTCGCTTCCTCGATCAGATCACGAATCTCCTGATCAATCTCCTCGGCGGTCTTATCTGAGTAGGGCTTCTCCCTGGTAATCCGATCCATCATGAGTCCGCCCTCATCTTCGTGGAATGATTGGTCACTCAGTCGCTTACCCATACCCTGCTCGATCACCATATCTCGGGCAATCGCCGTAGCATGGCGTAAGTCTGAGCTGGCACCACTAGTGACATGATCCCGACCGTAGATAACCTCCTCGGCAATCCGACCACCCATCGCCCGTGCCAACTCGTCTTTGTACTCTGACATACTAGTGTAAGGTCGATCATGCTCAGGAATTGTCCAAGTGACACCACCGGTAGCACCCCTAGGAATAATAGTCACCTTATGGACGTTGTCGCTATCAGGTAGTACCTGTGCCACTAGAGCATGCCCACCTTCATGATAAGCCGTCATGATCTTATCCTTCTCACGCATGATATTACTGCGCCTCTCCGGACCGATCGCTACTTTCTCCAGCGCCTCAGTGACATCAGAATTATCTATCTCTTTCTTGTCCAGGCGAGCCGCCCGAATAGCCGCTTCGTTAGCGATATTAGCTAGGTCTGCTCCCGACATACCGGCCGTCTTAGCTGCTAAGGCGTTTAAGTCGACATCAGCGTTAGTTGGCTTCTCTCTGAAATGTACTTTCAGGATAGCCAAGCGATCCTGACGTTCCGGCAAGGTGATATTCACCCGTCGGTCAAATCGACCCGGGCGCAGTAAAGCCGGGTCCAGTACGTCAGCTCGGTTAGTTGCCGCTAGGACGATGACATTTTGATCTTTCTCAAAGCCGTCCATCTCCACCAAGATTTGGTTTAAGGTCTGCTCCCGCTCGTCATGACCACCACCCATACCGCTACCGCGACGGCGACCTACAGCATCAATCTCGTCGATGAAGATGATACACGGTGCATTCTTCTTCGCCTTGTCGAAGAGATCACGCACCCGGCTTGCCCCGACACCGACGAACATCTCGACAAACTCTGAACCGGAGATACTAAAGAAAGGTACGCCCGCTTCGCCGGCCACCGCTCGAGCCATCATCGTCTTACCCGTCCCCGGTGGGCCGACCAATAAGACTCCTTTAGGAATCTTAGCGCCGAGACCGAGAAACTTCCTGGGGTGGCGCAAGAAATCGACCACCTCGGCTAAGTCTTGCTTAGCGTTGTCATTACCGGCAATCTCGGAAAACTTGGTCTTGGTGCGGTCCATACCGTAGAGCTTCGCCTTACTTTTACCAAAGCTAAGCGACTGATTATTCTGCGCCCCGGCCTGGCGCATCATCCAGGCAAACAGCAGGAGCATCAGCAGGACGGGCACGACTATCGAAGCGATATTCCAGATAATGTCACTAGTGTTATCCGGCGGGACGACCACATACTTGGTCTTACTGAGCTTTAATCCCTGCTCAGATGCGCTTGCCCCCGAAGGAATCCGAGACACCTTAGAGGGTGACTGTTCTGCCTGACCTTGACTATTCTTCATGTAGACTGACAGATTCGACCCTGATTCGACGATCTTAGCGACCTTACCCTGATTAACTTGATTCACCAGCTCAGAGAAAGATATCTCAGCTGACTGTCCCTCTCGCTTGATCAGACCAAAGATTGCCACAGCAAAGATAATCAAGACAGCGTAGAAAACCAAGTTCTTCGGGCTATGACCCGACTTGTTGCGATTCGACGAGGCAGGGCGCCTCGGCGGAGTATTGTTATCTGGTTTCATGCTGTATATTCTAGCATATTACGAGTCAGACTACTCTTCTCGCATATCACGGATCGGGCTACGGCGGACATTACGAATCAGGGGCAAGACGGCACTAAGGAGACCGGTAGCCAGGCAGGTGATAGCGATCAACCCTAACTGACGCCAGTCGTAACCAACCAGACTGATCCGTTTGGCCGAGCTCAGCTCATTAAAGCCATATTGCGCCTGGGCAGTTAAACCGGGCGATAGCTGTCCGTCCAGCAGATGCGCTCCGATGATACCCAGCCCGAAGGCACAAAGAGTGATAAAGAGCGACAAAAGGATAGTATAGACGATGTAGATGCTGGCGATATCTATCCGCTTAAAGCCGATCGCTCGGAAGATCGCCGTTTCGTGACGACCGTCGACTATCGTCCGACCGACTGTGATCCACATGATAACGACCGCCAGCACGACCACCGCCAACATAGCATAATGGAGCCATATCCGAGCTTGCTTCTGAATATCGTCGATCGCCGAACTATTACTAAAGACGAGATCCGCCATATATAGTCTCCCGCTCGGCTTGCAAGTGCCGTCATATTGCGTCCTGCAGCTCTGCTCATCGATAAACTTCTGAGCATCTTTCGCCGTAGCGAACTCAACGAAGTACAAGACGTTGTCCTCATTACCAAACATATAGGTCGGTGTATAGCTGAATATACCAGCATAAGCATACTTATTCGGGAGCCAGTCATAGAGTGATTGGGGTATGACCTGCCCGATACTATCCACCCGCAGTAGATCATTAACTATATCCTTAAAGCTCCGTGAACGCTCTTTCTTGCCGGGCTGACTGAGATCCGTCACGCTATCGTTCATCGCCGGAGACACACCGACCACCTTAAAGGTCACCATAGCACTGATCGGCTCGGTATTTTTACCGAATCTAACATCAAATATCTTCTGATTAGCATCCTGTTTCTTCTCCTCAGCCGTCCGAGTATCTCGGATAGTGATGGCGTTCTGGCACTTAGTTGCATCAGGTAAAGCGTAGACCAGAGAAGGCATTTGATAGTCCTTCTTGCCTTTATTAGCATTGATCTCCCGTCGTTGCCGGATAGCTTGTTGGATCTGTGCCTGTGATACGTCATTACGATAACACATCTTAAAAGTTAGGTCTTTTGCCTTATCGTAGATGAGATGTAGCCGATCCAAGCGCTCCTTAGTCGAGGCGTTATCCGGTAGCTTGCCCAAGCCCAGTAAATACTCGACCGTATCTCGGGACAATATGATCGGCAAGCTCTGGCCGTCCGGCTGCCAGCCGGCATTATGTGGCAAGATAAACGAGCTGACCAGGCTGTCCGGAGCTGTTATCAGGCGACCATCACCAAGTGGCGACCTGATATCATTTGCATTCTTCACCGCATCTTTGGAAATATCGTAAAAAACTTCTCTACCGTCTTTCAGAGGTAATAAAGATGACCCTGTCACCGGTGTGTAGTACAGCTCTTTATATATGCCGATGCTATGATATTTGCCGGCACGCTTCCTAAGTGTTGCCTCGTCGATAACCGGCTGACCGCTAAATTTCTCCTTGAGAAGACGGTGAATGATGCCATTAGAATCGCTCGGCTTGAGCATCTCACTGTTATCATCAAGGCGTGAATACGGCGGATCGTCACTTTCCTGCAAGTAGTCTATACCCAGTCGCTTCGCTTCCACTGTCTTAGCTTTGACCAGCTGTTGATACCGCTTCTTCGCCTCGGCTATCAGGGCAGGGTCTTTAGAAGTTGTAGCGCCGGCATTACTATCAAACGCTTTAGCAACACTAACGATGTAGCGTCCGGTCAGCCCGTTCCGCTTAAAGCTATCTACTCCTCGAAATACACCGTTAGTCACCAAAGACCCCATGACCAAAACACCGAACAGTATGCTGGTAAGCAGTATCGTGATAATCGTCCTAATCTTCCGAGTATGAAGCTTGGTCAGAGAGAGCAGAGCGACGTCGCTAAGCTTGATCATACGATAGCTCCGTCTTTTACTGTGACTACCCGATCCGCTACCATCGCTACCTCTCGGCTATGTGTCACTACCACTACAGTCGTACCCCACCCATCACAGATCTGCCGAAATAGGGCAATGATGCCTCGGCTATTCTGTGAGTCGAGATTGCCGGTCGGCTCATCAGCCAGTAGAATTGGCGGCTTATTAAAGAGTGCCCGAGCGATGGCCACTCGCTGGATCTGACCACCTGATAGCTGGCGAGGATAATAGCCTAGTCGGTCAGTTAACCCGACTTGTTCAGCTAGCTCATCCGTCCTGGCTCGCCTGGCAGCTCGCTTCATCCGGCTGGGCATAGCTGCTACTTCAATATTACGTCGCAAGGTCAGGAACGGCTGGAGGTAAAAAGACTGAAAGACAAAACCGATCGTCTGGCTACGAAACTTAGACAACTTACCATCACTCAGATTGGTAATATCCACTCCGCCAATGGTTACCGAGCCACTGGTTGGTTTGTCTAGCCCGCCTAGCAGCTGCAACAGTGTGCTCTTACCGCTACCGCTCTCACCTACGATCGCCACGAATTCACCTCGGTTAATCGATAGCGAGACATTGTTCGTCGCCAGTAGGTCATGTCCGCCCACTCGGTAACGCTTAGTCAGTGACTTGGTAGTAATTAAAGCTACCTTTTCACCAGCCGACGTATCCATTATTTTTCGTTCCCATCCCTTTTTTAATTGTGGTCATCCTAAACCAATACTATTACGTTGTCAACTTTTGGGTTAGAGGATACGTAGTTGAATAAAGAAGGCATATTTATTTATTTACTTATTCTTATAAATTTTATATTCAGTGACCAAGCAACCAGTTAATGGCGTTAATCTGCCTCACCCCACGCCGAGAAACTTCTTCCGGATCAAGAGTGATAAGAACTTTGGGATTATGGTCAGGGATCTTGTCAAAGGGCGCTAACTCACGCTCCAGTACCGTCTCGTCTCGCACCGTATAAGCAACCTGATAATACGTCAGGTAGCCTTCATTATCACGAGCCACGAAATCTACCTCCCTTTCGCCGATCTTACCGACCCATATTTCATTGCCTCGTCGCCTCAATTCTAAGTAGATAACATTTTCCAACAAATGACCGGCATCTTGACCGACTTCTTTACCCAGCAGCAAGTTGCGAAAACCAAGGTCAACTACATAGTACTTCTCCTGTGTTGCCAGGTTCTGCTTACCTTTAATATCAAACCGCTCAGCTTTATAAAGTACGAAGCTATCGCAGAGCGACTTCAAGTATGAATGAACCGTTCGAGAGTCGACCGTTTTATTGTCACTAGCGAGAACCCTAGCAATACCATTAGGCGACAAGCTTGAACCGATGGAATCCATCACGTAGTTAACTACGTTCTCAAAACTACGCTCAGCGTATATCTGTTTACGTGGAAGCATATCCTTTACCAAGATGCTTTCATATACGCTTCTTAGATAATTCATAACCAGAGCAGGATTCTGATGCATTAGCTCGGTAGCTTGGGGAAAGGCTGAGTAACGCATGAAATGCTCAAACTTTATACTATTATCGACAGGGGTGGTATAAGTCTGAGCGAACTCTTTGAACGAAAAAGGTAGGATATTGATCTCATAAGCCCGACCGGTCAGAATAGTAGCCAGCTCTGAGCTGAGTAGGTAGGCATTTGAGCCGGTGACATACAGATCTATGTTTTCGTTGATGTAGAGTCCATCAAGCAGCTTTTCGAATCCCGGAATATCCTGGACTTCATCAAGAAAAATATAGTTCAGCTCACCTTTCACTAGTTTCTTATCTATCAAGTCATAGACTTCCCGCCAGCTAGTCATGTCATTATACTTTGGATCTTCAAAGTTGTATGACTGGATCCGACTCTTATCTATTTTTTGAGCTATTTCTTCTCTAAAGAGTTGCATCAGAGTAGACTTACCGGCACGACGGACACCGGTAATCACTTTGATGAAATGCTTGTCCTTCAACTCTCGCAGAGTTTTCAGATACTCTACCCGTTCTATATACTTCACGATACCTACTAGTATAACAGCAAAAATGCGAAAACTTGGTAAAAATGAGAAGTTTTCGCATTTTCATCCGGTAAATATAGTCACATTTCCGGATAAAAATAGACCCGACGCACATCCAGTCGGACATTGAGTCGCTTCCAGCTCAGTTGTTTGCTTGGCTTACCCACCTTGATAAAGAGTAATAATTGACCGAGCTGCGGGCGGGTGAGCCGCCCCTTCGTCAACCGGCGAAGTATCTCTATGGCGACATCCGCCGGGAGCATGATCAGATCATAACGGCGCAGCACTAGCTGACCTTGCTTACCTCTAGTAATATGCCGAGTACAGTAACGTTCTAACTCTCGCTCAATCTGCCGGCGTAAATGCTTCTGCCTCTCGTATAGCCGGGTTAGCTTCGCTTTGTCGGCCGGTGACCGGCTAGCCAGCAAAGCCCGGAGACGATTGCGCAGATATCTCGGGCTGTCATTAGTCTGATCTTCTCGCCAGGTGAGACCATGCTCTATGGCATAGCTGACTAACTCTGCTTTAGCTATATCAAGGAGTGGTCGGAGTACTTGTGGCTGGTTCATCGGCGCTAGTCCTCGCCAGCCCGTCCCTCGCACTATGTTAAGAGCGATGGTCTCAAGTAAATCATCCTGGTGATGCGCCGTCACCAAGTAAACCGGCTCATTATCTCTCGCTATCGCCTCCGCCACCCGCCGGAAGAAATCATAACGATACTGACGAGCTACTGCCTCACCGGTAGCAGCAGTCAACTTACCGCAACTACACCGTACTGTCACCCCGTAGTTACGGCACTGCTGCCAGACAAACTCGGCATCCTCAGCAGATACTTTCCCTCTGATACCATGGTCATAATGTACTACTATGAAGTCCGCCGGAAATTGCGCCCCACTAAAATGTTTCTCCCGGAAGCCATGGTAGTCTGTCGCCACCATGTCCAGCAGTACCATTGAGTCTACTCCACCCGACACAGCCAGGAGATACTTAGTCATAGCTGTATTTTACTATATTGCATTATCGATACTACATGGTCTAGCACTTGACAATATAGCTTATGTTTGCTATTATCTTATCAGTTGCAACAAATAAACAATCTAATAAAAGGACATCCGATGAAGAAAATGAATCAACCAAGCACTCCCGACCAAACAGGGAACTACAGCTGGAATCGACAGCGCAGTAGCGCCGAGCTAACCAGCTTTATTCGAAAGAAGCTAGCTCAGCTTGCCACCGTCGAGTTGGTAGACTGATATCATAGACGACAGGCAAGACAAAAGCCCTCCGCTAGGAGGGCTAAATTATTCCTTGGTGGCGGGGGTTGGATTTGAACCAACGACCTCTTGGTTATGAGCCAAGCGAGCTGACCAGGCTGCTCCACCCCGCGATCAATTGTATAGTCCACTTGGTAGCACCGACTGGGCTCGAACCAGTGACCTCGGGCTTATGAGTCCCACGCTCTGACCAGCTGAGCTACGGTGCCGGACAAATACGTTAAGTAGTATATCAGATATCTGTAATATGGCAAATGCAGGGTGCTAGCCATATAATTATAGAGTGGAATACCTAGACATCATTAAGAAGTATCTCCCTGGCACGATTAACGTCGTCAAACTCAACTCGTTTTCTTATGATCGACTTAATTTCACCCTGCTTAGGATTAATAATGGCTCTAAGCATCCCACCGAGGCTGTGTTATTCGACGGCGGAATAGCCGAGCCGTACACCGCTGACGACATTATCATGAGATTGACTGATGGACGAGACAGCACCGGCTGGTTTCGCTTAGACGGCGCCGGTACAACCGATCAAATGATAGCCGACGACACTAGATACATCAGCCCCGATGGCCGGATCTACTTCTTAGCCTGTATTAATCATCCACCTTCTATCGGTACTTCATCCGGCTCAACAGCAATTCCGCCTAGTTAGATTAGCAAGCATTATTTTTCATACCAGCCCACTACACTCTAGGCTGTAGAGCTCCGCTTAGTAAGCCACTCCTCTTTAGTGATGGCGTTCACGCACTCAGTTCGCTTCTCATGCATCAGCGGAACATCAGCTTCTTTATTACTCCACTGGTACTTGAATCCGGCTTTCTCCTGAAGGTGTTTTGATCTATCGTTACCTTCGTAGTAACAAGCCCATATCTTATTCATACCAATATCTTCAAAGGCATGTCGCATCACTTCCTCTAAGGCTTCTGACATTAAACCTTGACCCCAAAAAGGCTTGCCGATCCAACAACCGACTTCGCATTCATCGTCTCTCTTGACTATATCGCTATGCTTTAGCTTCAGTTTAATATCCCCAATGACTTTGTCGTCTTCCTGTAGGCAGACCGCATACGACTCCTCCCCGATTAGCACATTCTTAATAATGTTAAGGCTCTCTGCGATATCCCGATGTGGTGGCCATCCGCAGCTCGGTCCTACATCGGGGTCACTAGCATATTTATATAGATCATCCGCATCACTTTCTTTCCAGTTACGCAAGATTAACCTGTCTGTTCTTAGCACCATAGTAAACTTCCTTTCTTGCTCTAACTACTTGTTAATATAGTACTCCAGCATTCTGATATCTCTCAAAGCCATAAACTTCGTCCTGTAGACAGAATCGTATTGTGAAGCTTCGCTCTATAATACTCCTTATAGCACTCATTACACAAAAATGCATTTTTGCAATAATGTGTAACGAGGAGATCGTTGCGCTATTTAGCGTACTCTATCGCTCTAGTCTCTCGGATAACGTTGACCTTGATCGTACCCGGGTACTGCATGGTTGATTCAATCTTATTAGCGATATCTCGGGCTAACTTGACCGACGACAGGTCATCAATCTTCTCAGGGCTGACCATCACCCTGATCTCCCGCCCAGCTGAAATAGCGTAGGCTTTATCAATACCATCAAATGATGTAGCGATATTCTCCAGATCTTTCATCCGCTCGGCAAAGTTCTCCGAGCTGACATTGCGAGCCCCCGGTCTGGCGCCCGACATAGCATCACAGACCCGAACGATGATTGCCTCAGGTGTGGTCGCTTCGATATCGTCGTGGTGCGCCTCTATAGCATGAGCGATCCGCTCGTCCATACCGTATTTACGAGCCAGTGCCGCCCCGATATGGTGATGCTTACCCTCTATCCGGTGGGTTACCGCCTTACCCACATCATGGAGCAAAGCAGCCGTCTTACTGATGCGCACATCGGCTCCGATCTCTTCGGCGATCATCCCGGCTAGCTGAGCCATCTCAATAGAATGCTTGAGAACATTCTGCCCATAGCTGGTACGAAACTTCAGCTCGCCCAGTAAGTGCACCATCTCTGTCGGGATGCCAACTACACCGGCTTCCCGAGCGGCATCCTCGCCGGCTCGCTGAACTTCTTTATCAATCTGGCGCTCCGACTTGGCTACCACCTCCTCAATCCGAGCCGGGTGAATCCGGCCGTCTTTCATCAGCATCTCTAGTGACAGGCGAGCAATCTGGCGTCGCACCGGGTCAAACGAGCTTAGCACCACCATGCCCGGTGTATCGTCGACCAAGATATCCACCCCGGTAGCTCGTTGTAGCGCCTGGATATTACGCCCCTCTTTACCAATGATGCGCCCTTTCATCTCATCATCAGGCAGCTCAATCGCTGTGATAGTCCGCTCAGCTGTCACATCAGAAGCAAGGCGCTCCATCGCCGTCACGATGATCATCTCGGCCCGCTGTTCGGCATCGCTCTCAGCATCTCGCTGTAGCTTATCGACCAGCTCGACTAGGTCACCTTTAGTCTCTTTCTCAGTCGCCTTCATCAGTTTCTCGGCTGCCTGTTTCTTGGTCAGCCCGGCGATCTTCTCCAGCTTGGAATGAGCCTGCTCTTTGATCTGGATGATCTCACCCTTCAAGTCCTCTATCTCCTGCTCACTCTGACGTAGCTTCTCTGACCTGGTGTCCAGCTCACTAATCTTATTGATCAACGAGTGCTCTCGCTCCGCCACCTTATCTTCAGCCTTCTTCACCTCACGACGAATATCGTCAGCTTCTTTCTTGGCTGAACGACTGGCGTTAAGGATGATTTCACTAGCCTTGTTTTTAGCATCGGCGATCATCTGGTCAACAGTCGTCTCCGCTTTGGCATTACGAGACTTAGCGACAGCCAGAGCTACTCCGCCACCAATAGCAAACGCCACTAGGGCGATCAGTACATATATCATATTGCTTCCTTTCCGGTTCTAGCCAAGGCTAGAAATATATATCAGATTTAATCACTTAGTTCATGCGGTAAAAAGTCTACCTACGTCAATTGTAGCATACATGGTCCGGCAGACCGGGTTCTTTCGCTGCTTAGATCAAATTAGTCAACGAATATTTTAGTAAGGTAGACTGCGCTATTTATTTCTTCGCAGAGGTGATGTGCGGCCTCGCTCCATAAGTCGGTAGGACGATTTTGTCGTTATCACCTGCTCGTAAGCGCCCAACCCCACCGGCTCGCCATTCATCCCCGGTAGTACCTACTATGTTAATCTGCTGAGCATAGGCGATAGCATTAGCCACGGCAGCTCCGATCCGTAGTCCGGTAAAAGATCCCGGCCCCTTAAAGACAATTATTCCTTTTAATTCCTCATATTTACCACCGAGCAAAGCGTCTATCTCACCCGGCAGATCCCGGGCCAGCTCCCGATCAGCTAGCCAGATCTTTTGCTTCGCTACTTCACCATCACTAGTCAGTAGATATAACTCCGCTTCGGCTTGGTCAGTCTTTAGTGCCAGATACATGGTCATATTTTACCACGAGGCCATGCTATAATTTAGTTAATTACTAGAGGAGGATAGATGGCGAAGAAGGAAAGTAAGACGATGGCAAAGAAATCAGCCGACGATAGCGGCAGGAAGGAGGCGCTGGACCTAGCCGTTAGTCAGATTAGCAAGCAATTCGGCGATGGCTCAATCATGAAGCTGGGTGACGCCTACAAGATCAATGTCGAGACCTCGCCATCAGGCACTCTATCGCTAGACTTAGCCCTAGGTGGCGGCTACCCCAGAGGGCGCATTATCGAGATATATGGCCCCGAGTCGTCCGGCAAAACTACCCTAGCCCTGCATGCCGTAGCTGAGATTCAGAAAGCCGGTGGTACCGCCGCTTTCATCGACGCCGAGCATGCTCTTGACCCACAATACGCCGGTCGCCTGGGTGTCAATATTAACGACCTACTGGTCAGCCAACCCGACAATGGCGAACAAGCTCTGGAGATAGTCGAGACTTTGGTTCGTTCTAACGCCGTCGATGTGATAGTGCTGGATAGCGTCGCCGCTCTAGTACCTCAGGCGGAAATTGACGGTGACATGGGCGATAGCCTGCCCGGGCTCCAAGCTCGATTAATGTCACAAGCTCTCCGCAAGTTAACCGGCATCATCAATAAGAGTAAGGCAACGGTCATCTTCATCAACCAGATTCGGATGAAGATCGGCGTCATGTTTGGCAACCCCGAGACAACCACCGGTGGTAACGCCCTCAAGTTCTACGCCTCACAACGCCTCGATATCCGTCGGATCGGTCAGATCAAGCAGGGCGACGACGTGATCGGCAACCGAGTCAGGGTCAAGATCGTCAAAAATAAGATTGCCCCGCCATTTCGCCAGGCAGAGTTTGACATCATGTATAACGAAGGCATTTCTACCACCGGTGATGTTTTAGACCTGGCAGTCATGCACGACATCGTTCAGAAATCGGGTGCTTTTTATAAATATAATGACGAGACGATTGGGCAAGGTCGTGAGGCAGCTAAAAAATACCTCAAAGACAACCCTGATAAGCTAGCCGAGATTGACGGCAAAGTTCGCCAGTCAGTCGCCGACAAAGAGAATCTCTGAACCTACCTAGCCTATGCGCATTACCAAGGTTGCCCCAGCCGCCGGAACTGCCGGTCGCTATAATATCTTCGTCGACGGTCATTACAGCTTTAGCCTAGACGAATTTCAGCTGGTCCAACATAGCCTCCATAGTGGACAGGAAATCGACGAGACTAAGCTGGCTGAGCTTCAAGCTGAGTCGGACTTTGGTAAGAATTACATCAGGGCGGTCGATCTAATCAGTCGACGACTCCGCTCCGAGCGGGAGATCCGAGATTATGCCGGACGCAAACAGTGGAGTAAGGATAATACCGAGCGAGTCATTGCCCGTCTGTATGATAGAGGCTACCTGAATGATCCGGTTTTCGCTCGGGCTTTCGTTCGGTCTCGCCGGTCTACCCAGAAGTACTCCCGTCGCCGAATTGAGCGAGATCTGATCAATAAGGGTATTAGCCACCGGATTATTCAGCAGGTCTTAGATGAAGAAGCCGGCATGGCTGACGATAATGACGCCTTGGCTAATCTGGTCGCTAAGAAGTATCATCGCTATGACGATATCAACAAGCTCAAAGCCTATTTAGCTAGAGCCGGCTTCAGATACGACGACATCAACAAAGCAATTGAACAGTACCACGAACAAGATTCACAGTAAGTAAGTGAGCAGAATATAACATTATCCTCACTGGATTAAATTATTAGTATCATCCCTGAACCATAGTAAGAAGTCTTTAACGAGGAAATCATACCGCCGTAGACACCTAGTATGCGGCCGACTTACTCATCTAATACACTTTTTATCATCACAATAAATGACAACCTTAGTACTATCATCTTCTGCCATGATGTGACAGTAGCCACCGACCGGATAAGTGAACTTTGGGTCGGTATGGCCAAAGTCGAGACCGGCAATTACCGGAATGTTTGGGCTAATGTTCTTGGAAAGAATAATATCACCGACCACATCTTCCGTCGCTTGAGACTTACCCTGGAAACGACCGATCAAGATTGCTCTGACTTGGCGAAAATACGACTGTTGCATTAGAGATTGAACATTTCGTTCAAATGTTTCAGGTATCGAGTCATAACTATCATCTTCTATACATAAGATGATATTACCTTTAATTTTCGGGAAATACTCTGCACCATTTAGCAAATTCAAACTACAAAGATTGCCCCCTATCATTGTTCCTTCCGCAGACCCACCCTGTATAATGTTTAGCCCTTTATTCTTTATTTGACTATGATTCCAAGAAAAATCACACCAATATTTTGTTGGCTGTACTTCATAAGAATCAGGGTAGTCTATCAGTAAGCACCGCTGGAAATATTTCAATGAATAGTCAGACTCCAGCGACAAACCAAAACAATAGAAATTTGGCATTGCGTAAGTTATTAACCCGGTTTTTGCCAAAATCGCATGATTTAAGATAGTAATATCAGAGAACCCGCCAAAGATCTTTGGGTTGCCCTTAATAATTTGCCAGTTGATTTTATTGAGCAACTGATTTGAATTGAAGCCACCAATAGCCGCTAAGATACACTTTACATTACTATCAGTAAATGCTTCTTCTAAATCCTTGACCTTTTCTTCGTCCGTCGGGCAACCCCGCTGATTTTGCGAGAAAGCATTATCGCTAAATGTAACTCTTAGCCCAACCGACTCCAGTGTTGACTGAGCTCGTCGTAGAGTCACCTTGCTGATATCACTCGCTGAGCGTGCGGGTGCAACTATCCTTACTTCGTCGCCTGGTTTTAATTTATCCGGTATCATACACATTTCCTTCCTTAATCTCATCAATCAAAAAGCCTCCCGCAGGAGGCAAAGTAGCAACAATAAACTCCTGCCTAATTATGGGAGTGGTGATGATGCTGTAGGAATAATCTCGTCATATAGTTATTATATCAGACCCATTATAGTTAGATGGGAGTAGATAGCGACCTCGCTAGACATAACCACATTGGGTTAGGTGATAAAGCACCTCATAACTCTTATGCTAAAATATATCCAGTATGCTAGTAGGGATTAATCATCTGATTGGGGCACCGGTGATGAGCTTACAGACCGGGCAGCCCCTAGCCCGTCTCGATAGCCCGATCATCAACCCCCGCAATCTACGGATCGTTGCTTTCTACGTCAGTGGTCCGAAAGTAGATTTCAAGCCGGCCGTAGTCTTCACCGACGATATCCGAGAGTTTGGCGAGATCGGCGCTATCGTTGATTCGTCAGACAATATCCTGTCGCCAGAGGGAATGGTGCGCCTACTGGAGGTGATCAATTATAACTTTCTCCTCACAGGGCTACCCGTATCAGACGATCACCATCAGAAGATAGGCAAAGTAGATAGCTTTACCGTCGACCCGGTTAATTTTATGATTCGCCAACTCTACGTCAAGCCGACCCTACTACAAAGGTTCCTAGTGGCTAATGTGGTGATTAACCGCCAGCAAATAATCAAGATTGAGCCAAAGCGAATTATCGTCAAGGCTCCCACAGTCCAGCAGAAACAAGCTTCGCCCGGTAGCGAGGGTTCACACTTCCTCGACCCCAAGCTGGACAATCCCTTCCGTAAGAAACCGACTCCCAGTCCGAACCAGGCTAGGTCGGATGACAACTAGCTAATCTCTGCTACAATATAGCCATGGATGAGATGATCGCTCATTATGCGCATAGCTTGATCAAGTGGTTTAATAGTCTAAACTCGGTTCAGATCCTAGTGACAATCGTCGTCGCCTACCTACTATGTAAAGCAACTCGACCCCTGGCTCACACTATCATCAACCGCTTCGTTAAGGCACAGCGGTATGAGACAAATCTAAATAAGATTGAGCGACAAAAACGAGCTAAGACCCTAGCCGACCTCTTCTCTTTTATCGTCAAGCTAATGATCATTCTGACGGCTATCTACACCGTCTTAACTGATATGGGGATCAACCTGGCGCCGATTATCGCCTCAGCCGGAGTGATCGGCGTGGCGCTCGGCTTTGGTGCTCAGGCAGTCGTCAAAGATATGCTGGCCGGATTCTTGATCGTACTGGAAAATCAGTACCGAGTTGACGATGTAGTGCGCCTGTCCGGGGTCGGCTTCCCTAGTATCCCGGTCGAGGGGACGGTTCGCTCTATCACCTTACGTAAGACTACTCTAAGAGATCGAGATGGCAATGTTCATATCGTCCCTAACGGCTCTATCACCGAGGTCATTAACCGCACTTTAGGCTACTCTAAGTTTCGTTTCACCTTTGCCGTCGATGTCGGCACTAATGTTGACGATATTATCAAAGTGATTAACCAGACAGGGGAGGACATGGCTCGTGATCGCACCTGGAGTAAAGCCATCGTCGACGCCCCGCATTACGACGAGTTCGGTACGATTGGTAAAGAAGGTATCAATGTGACTGTCAGCGGCACTACCATGCCCGGCTACCAGTGGAAGGTTAGTGCCGAGTTTCGCAAACGCCTAGTCTCTAATCTACAGAAGTCCGATATCTCGATCGCCGACCTTGAGGGATGATGAATATCGACCCCTCTCTAGAACCTGACAACTATATCATCACTAGGAAGCGTAAACTGTATAAATTCGCCTCTTTTGCGAGACTGGCTAATTGTTATAGTGAGACCAAGTGGCAGGAAGCCAAGCAGTCTATCCTATATAACTCACTACCGGTCACCCTGGAGGTTGGTGCCGGTGATGGACTGTTTCTGACTAAGCTTGCCGAGGTTCATCCCGAACGGCAGTTTATCGCTCTAGACCGCAAGAGTGATCGGCTATACCGTGGTGCTAAGCTAGCTAACGAGTCAAAGCTTACTAATATCCTCTATCTCTGGTCAAATGCCGATAATCTCCGACGACTCCTGCCCGATCAGCTGGTCCAAACAATCTGGCTAACCTTCCCTGACCCCTGGCCACAAGAATCAAATATCAAGCATCGCCTGACTAACCGGCAACACCTCCTCAGCTATCATCAGCTACTGGCACCTAATGGTCGACTCAAGCTGAAGACCGATAACGACAACTTATTTAACTGGTCAGTTCGGCAGTTTACTACTGAGAAGTGGCAGATTGACCAGCTGAGTCATGATCTATACGGCGACAAAATAGCCGGTGACGCTACCGTCAAGACCACCTACGAAGAACGCTATCTGGCTGAAGGTAAGAAAATTAACTACCTGGCCGTTAGCAAGATCTAATGACTACCGGTAGTAGCCGAGCCGGCACCATAAACGATAACGAAGTCTGACTTGGTATGATAACCGGCTAGCCCGCCCTGAACTGGCTCAACGTTGTATTTATGTTTGAGTGCTTCGGCTGTCTTGACCATGGCACTATTCAGCTGATAAATCGTCACCGCCGGTGTAGCTAGAGTCGGAGCATTAGAGATTACCCCGACAGTATAGCCATCAGTCTTTAGCCCGGCTGCCTTACCGGCTGCTAAGCCTTCCTGTCCCGAGCCGTTCAGCACATCTATCACTGCGCCCTCCCGTACTACCGGATTCTTACTGAGATTCTTAGCGACATAAGCTTGGATCACCGAGTAGTCAAATACACCGGCCACCGGTACTTCGCCAACATAGGCCCCGCCACTAGAATAAGATTGAATTAGATCCTCACCACCATCCTGCCGCCCAACAAAGGGTAGCTGTTTGATCTCAGCTAGCTTAAGCTTCGAAGCGACGCCGATAAGCGTCTGAACATGACTGGTGTCAAAGCTGGAAATCAGATTGTCACCCATACTGTTAATCAAGCCATTCACCGAGGTGGGATTAAGGATCGTCCCCACCGCCAGAGCCTTCTGCTGTAAGGCGGCTAGGATCTTTTGTTGATTCTTTTCTCGGTCATAGTTGCTACCGGCCAAGCCATAGTCACCCGGATTATGATTGCGAGCTCGAGCCAGAGCCAGAGCCTTTTCACCGTCCAGGTGAGCAATCTCACCATTAGCAAAACGTAGCTTCGTCCCCGAGTCATAGATACCTCGTCGATCAGTACTCTCAATCTTGACATCTACTCCGCCAACCGCATTAACCGACTGAACCAGCGCTGTCCAATCGGCATGCATATAGTAATGGACGTTTAGTCCTAAGATCTCACTGACCTTACTCATCAGTGCCTGCGCCCCGGCTTTCTCATCCTTATTCTTAGTATAAGCACAGTAAAAGACCTCGTTCAGCTTGCCTGAGGTACGACCGAGAGCCGGACATTTATACTTGACATATAGGTCTCGGGGTAGGCTGATCATATAGGCGTTATTCTTGTCTTGGTCGATGGATACCAGCATGATCGAATCGGTTAGCATGGCTCCGTCCCAAGCGTTCTCGCTCATTGAGTAGCCCGAAGTACCGAAGATCAGAATGTTGGTTCGACCGTTTTTATCTTCGGCTAAGCGAGCTTTATTGGTAAAGATAGCTAGGGGATTACCCTTAAAGATCTTACCGCTGGCCAGCAGTGCTTTCACCCCTAAGTAACCGGCTATCCCCAAGAGGATAACGATGATAACGACAACAATTCTCTTGATTATCTTACCCTTGGATAAGTGACGCTTCGGCTTAAGCTTGGGCTGATCCGGCATTTGACGCTGGCGACGTCTAGTCGGAGGTGCCGGTGTCTCGTCAGCGAGGTCTAGGTCGCCAATTTGCGACAGAGAGTCCTCAATGTCACTCAGCAGCTTATCTTCCGGTGTCATCACCGGGCGACGATTAGGCACCCGACGAGGGGTAGTGACGCCAGTAGTAGAGGCCTTAGAAACCGGCTTCTTAGTCGGTTGGCTAACCGGTCGAGGTCGTACCACGAACCCATCAATAGACTTAACTCGCTTTACCATACTTAACTCTAGCATTTTAGCAAACTAGTCACCACCAGTGCAACGCTATATGTGGTATGATGTATAGGTATGAGAGGCAGATCGTCATTTGTCTTCACTATCTTACTTATGATCGGCGATGCCTTAGCTGTAGTCAGCGCCTATAGTATCGCTTTTATCCTCCGAGTTAAGATCAGTGGTACACCCATTCACAACTCCATTCCTGCTAACACTTATCTCCAATCTCTCCTTCTATTAGTTCCTTTTATCATCATAATTTTCAGTGTGATCGGTCTCTATCAGACTAGCCAACGCCGTACCGCCAGCTCAACCGTTGGACGCCTACTACTGGGGGCATTCCTAGCTATGATCTTCATGGTCTTCATCGACTATTTTTATGCTGAGCATGTCTTCCCGGCCAAGAAAGTCCCTCTCTATGGCCTAGCGATATCCATCGTCCTCTTGGGGCTGGTGCGAGGATTGCTCTACCTAGGACGCTACTTACGCAACCGAAGCAACATTGGGCTACCTAATGTCTTGATCGTTGGCGACAATGAAACAGCGAAATTGCTGGTGAGAGATATTGAGCGACCGGGTAGTAGCTATCACCTGCAAGGTGTCGTCGGTGATGGACGATTAAAATGGACTAATTACAAGACTTTCGATGAGGCAGTAGCCAACTTCCTACCTAATATCATCATCCAGGTCACTACCACTGAGAAACCGAAGGTTGACAGCAAGATTCTGGCTTTTGCTCAGAAGCATTACATCGACTTTATGTTCGTCCCCAGTGATGTCAACGATTTATCAGATCACCTGGAGACTGAGCTATTTATGGGTGATATCCCGGTCATGATCGTCGAGCCTACTCGTCTGATCGGTTGGGGGCGTATCATCAAGCGGCTATTTGATATCGTCGCCAGCTTCTTCGCCATCATCATCTTGTCACCGGTTTTTCTCTTAGTCTTCATCGCCGAGAAGCTAACTGACCACAAGGTTAGTGCTATCTTTCATCAGGTGAGGTTAACTAGAGGCGACCAGCTTTTCACCCTCTATAAGTTCCGGACTCAGTACGCTAAGTATGACGGTACCACCCCCGAGCAGGCTTTCAAGCGAATAGGGAAGCCCGAGCTGATCGATAAATATCGGGCTAATGGTGATTTCCTCGATGACGACCCCAGAGTTACCCCGATCGGTCGTTACCTACGTCGTTTTTCTCTAGACGAATTACCTCAGCTCTTCAATGTGCTGAAGGGTGATATATCATTGGTTGGACCCCGAGCATTGATCCCTCAAGAGCTAAACAGATACGAGCAGAAGCACAAGATCCTCAATGTAAAGTCCGGCATCACCGGATTAGCTCAGATATCCGGTCGACGAGATTTACCTTGGGAACAACGACGGAAGCTGGATATTTATTACGTACAGAATTGGAGCTTTGGACTGGATATCCAGATTTTATTCAAGACCGTCCGGCAAGTTTTTACCAGCCGGGGCGCCGTCTAGTAGCTTAGCGCTTAGCAGCGCTAGCACTAGATAGATATGCAGGGCATTAGGTAGCCCGCTAAAGAAGCACCACTGCGCCAGGTAAGCAACCAAGATAACTAGTGCTAAATAATCTCGTCGCCGAGAGCATAATCTCCCATACAGTACCACTAGCCCACCCAATAAAACTAGACCGATCAACCCTCGCTCTAACAAGACTTCGACAAATTCATTTTGGACTATCTCCTTTTGATACCGACTTCCCGTCTGCCGAGCTAAGACTATCCCGGCTGAGCCCAGTCCGGTGCCAAAGAGTTGCTGACCAAGCTGGTTAGACCGCCAAGCAGCCAGAGCAGTCCTCGTCAGACTTAGTCGCACGTTAGTCGACTCAGCAACGTAGCCATGATAAGCCGGCTGTTTATCGTGATCTTGAGGAATCGACGGCAGGGAAGTCGACGATTTCCGCTGATAGGGAAGTCGGACGATTCCCATTGATAGATGATTCAGACTAGTCGATACCGCCTGAGTAAAGATACTGTCGATCCGTGGATTAGCACTAGCTAGAGTACCTTGACAGACTAGGCAGACCACTAGAGATAAGGCGACCAGCCCTACTACTGCCAGCTGACGACACCACTTTCTGACTAACAAGATCATCACTACCAGGCTAGCCAGATAAGCATAGATTGCCCCTCGGGATAATGTCAACCATAAAGTGGTTAGCATCAATACTAACAGTAATGGTTGTTTAGTATAGCTATGCTTCCCCTGTAAGGTTAGATAAGTAATATAGAGAAGTGGCGCCAACAGCAAGCTACCTAAGAACTGTGGCTCGATCGCCAGTAGATTTGGCCTGATGAAGCCAAACTGTCCCACCACACAGCCGGCACACAACCCGAGGCTATGGCGATTAGTGATGACAAATGTCCCTAAGACCATCTGGGTAATCGCCAAGAGGCAGGCCGAAATCGTCGCCCAGATAGCTACTCTCACTAGCTTTGGTAATAGCTGGCACAGCAGACGACGTTCAGCCACCAATGCCAAGAAGACCAAATACAGCACGACATACACAGCAAAAGTCAGTAAACCTCTAGTGCAATTGTCCGACCAGATTACGCATAAACCTGACCAGCCAACAAAGGCGCTAACCAGCCGGACCAGCCCCAACTGCCTCAGCTCCGACCAGTGATGCCAAACTCTCGGCAATCCGACAATTGCTAATATCACAACATAGATCAGCGTCAGCGACAGCTCGTAGTTCATCGTGCCATCTTCTGCTAAACTGATTCGTGGTAAATAAGAAAACCAGATCATAATTGGCGCCATGAGCCAGAGCCGTTCCAATAGTGACAAGCGTCGAAATGTCTTGAGTTTGCTTAAGATTAATCTTGATTTACTAGTCACTGCTCTATTATCTGCTTAATATTCTTCCGAAAGTGCTCCGCAGAGAAGCGTTCGGCTGATTTAACCACTTGGTTATGATTAAATTGTGCGACGTTAAATCTTTTTATTCCTTCCGCCAAACTATCGACCGTTTGTTCCAGGAAAAATAACCCGTTTATCCCATCCCTGATGATATCAGCTGATCCGCCACGCCGGAATGCCAGTACCGGCAACCCGCTCGCTAATGCCTCGACCGGTACGATGCCGAAAGGCTCCAGGCTGGGGAAAATTAGCCCTTTAGCTGACCGATAATATTTAACTATCTCTCCTACCCCGTCATATTTAGGTAAGAACTTGATCTGTGAACTATCCCCTGCTAATTTCACCAGTGAATTGTGTTCCGGTCCACTACCGATCACCAGTAAGTTCTCTCCAGTTTTCAGGCAAGCCTGGATAGCTAAGTCAAATCTCTTCCAGTTCACCTGCCGACCGGCTACGACATAGAAGTCTCCCCCCCTAAATAACTCTTGGCGGATCCGACAGATATCCTTCGCTTTTACTTGCTGACTGGCTAGCTTGATCTGGTCTACTTGAGCTAAGGGAAACAACACTTGGCTGGGTCGACCATAGTAACGTTTGATCTCATCCGCCACATAGTGTGAATTAGCCAGCAAAGTATCGGGGCGCTGAGCCGCTCGCCAGTCCGAGCGACGCATCGGCTTGACTAGTATCCTTAGCCCGAAACGAGCTAGCCAACTCAGCTTACCGAAGCCGGGGTTAGCGATATATTGATCATACATACCCCAGTAATACTGGGTAGGCGGACCCTGCAGATAAGCAATATGACGAGTACCGCTCGCCACCTTGATACCTTTACATTCAGCGTTACAGACTGAGATAACGATATCATAGCCGGTCAGACGTAAGTGATTAAAGTAGCACGCCCGCAAAGGAGCGATGAATTTACGTAGAGCTCTAGGTAGAATATTTAACCAGCCCGTAATCACTCGTTTACCCTGAAACTTAGTGGCCGAACGAGGACGATACTGCGAAGTATAGATCGGTGCCTCAGGAAAAATCTTGGTTAATTCTAAGAGTACCTGTTCTGCCCCGCCAATCTCCGTCAACCAATCGCAGACTAAGGCTATACGGGGATGATTATCAGTCTCACTAGACATTCCTGTTTTTAGTTAAGTACTCTAAGTAATCAGCCTGACCTGCCACCTGATTACTTAGTTTCAGCATGTCTATATGCTGACGATATCGTTTACTTAGCTTGAACCAAATCCGCTTTAGTAGATTTTTAGTTTGCTCTTTTAGTTTTAGCACTGGCAAGATCTTGAGTGTTCGCCAAACAGCTCGTTGAATCCCCGGGTCAGCCTGCTGAAAATCGTCATAATTTTGGTCGATAAACTCCCGCACTGACAACTGAGTCTCTAGCTTACCTTTACGAGTCTGATTGTCGTGGGCATAGCTATAGTCCTGGATCAGGCGGAGCCAGAAGAAATCAGCATACTGACTATACAGACCCTGTTCCTTGAGGTAGCGAAATATCGACTCAGTGATCTTGAGATAGTCCGCACTCGACTTATGCTTGCGAAATGATGTCGACATGATACTGCTGGGACGACGGATGTAATTGTATAATTTATCTTTACTAAAGAAGATAGTCTGGCACCTCAGCATGTAACAGTTACAAAAATAAGCATCCTCAAAGAGTAGACCGTCGGGAAACTTGACGTCATAACGATCAATGATATCTTTACGAAAAATCTTATTCCACAGCGAAACATCTGTATTAACGATTAGCTGCCAGTTGATGAGCTGAGAATCATTATATTTCTGCTCCAGATAAGACTTAGTGTCACGTCTCAGCTTACGCTCCAGCTGATTTAATATGACATTCTGGCTACAGATAGCCAGGTCAACCTGGCGCCGCTCCATGATATTAAACATCTTGAGGCACATATTAGGAGTATAGGTATCATCACTGTCGCACCACATAATATACTTACCACTAGCCCGTCGTAGTCCTTCGTTACGAGCTGTCGCTACCCCAGCATTCTTCTGATGATAAACCTTGATACGTTTGTCTTGTTTAGCATATTTCTTTAACAATGCTAACGATCCGTCGGTTGAGCCATCATCAATGCAAATTATCTCGATATTCGCCAGAGTCTGATCAATTAAGCTATCAATAGTTTCCGTCAGATATTGCTCGGCATTATAGACAGGGATGATGACAGAGATAAAAGGCTGACTAGTCACGGACAGCTCAGCGTATTTCGTCGGCTGATCAACCACCTCCCCTTGATAATGACTAATACTGTCATCGTTAAGCTTAATTGAGCCGGCTAGCTTATAGATAATTTCTTGTCGTTTGATATATGACCCACTTAGGTGTGATAGTGCTCGACCCATCCGACGACAGATCTTACCGATAGCTTGACGGATCGCCCGACGCCGTAAATATTGACTAGGTGATTCCATGATCCTCTTTAGGTCTTCTTTATGTTGATCACTAAAATCAGTTAGATCGAAATAACCATCCGACTGATCCTGCTTGAATTCTTCTGCCATCCGCTCAGTAAAATCACGCAGATTCTGACCATCCAATCTACTCTGGTTCCAATGGTAGATATCATACTTACGCCAAGTGTAAACTGACTTCAGCTGATCCATCCGATCATGATCAATTAGGTATTGTTTAATACTGTCAAACTCGTCACAGACGCAGAAAACTTTAGCTCGACTCTTAACCGATGAGGTCTCGTTATCAATCCGATAGTGTAAGTAAGCCTTGGTGGTATAGATAGCCCGATCAGCCATCGTCCAGACTTTAAAATTAAATCCTGTATCCTGGTAAGATGCCCCCGGTGTAGGCAAGAAGTCAATCTTGTTGTCTACCAGAAATTGTTTCAGGTATAGACCTGACCAGATTGACGCCATGCGGTTAAAAATATAAGGTGTTTGACGAGGTGTGACTATCGTACCGATCTCGCTAGGATCCATCAGATTACATTTGGTATTACTGCCGCCACTGCGACTAACATAGAAATAGAAGTCGCTTTTCACCGCCTGTGCCTGATTATCCTCAGCCAGTTTAGTGAGCTCGGCAAACATAGTTGGTTCCGCCCAATCGTCCGACTCGACAATCCCAATATACTTACCCTTGGCTTTCCGTAGTCCCTGGTTCATACTGTCGCCATAACCGGAGTTAGCCTTATCCAGTAGCTTGAACCTCTTATCTCGCTTCATGTACGACTGAATGATCGCCGGGCAACTATCAGTCGATCCGTCGTTGATGCAGATAAACTCGGCATCTTCAATAGTCTGAGCTGCCAGACTGGCTAGACACTGGTCTAAGTACTTCTCTACGTTATATATCGGTATTAAAACCGACACCAACGGTTGCCCACCATCACGTAACGGCTTCTTCTTCATGTAGTCTATTATAGCATCTAGCGATAAGACTCGTACGCTTGACCATGCTTCCAGGTGATAGAGCCACCCTCAAAGTCTTGTCTAACACCACCGCCGACTATATATTCATCACTAGTCGGATAACCTAGCCTTCCCCACTCATAGCCGAGCCGCATCCACTTCGCTTTGATGCCGCCGAATAATATATGTACTCCGGCCTTGGGACTGTAGTAGATTGAGCCGTTAGCACCCTGCATCGCCTGGTAGCAACCGCCTCTAACTAGACCGCACACCTGATCCATTATCGGATAGCCCAGAATAGTCTTACTGCGACCAATCTCCCGATACTTCTGAGCAATCTGACCGTAGTTGGCATAAGCAAAATATCCGTTATACCAGTAGATTGTTCCCCGCTCGAAATCACGATAGCAGTTGAGTCCATCGTAGCAACGCTCCCCACCAGTCGGATAACCTAACGGACTATTCTCGAAGCCTAGCCGGAACCACTTGTCCCTAATCGCTCCATAGATTACCATACCATTGTACTTTGGTGTCCAGTAGATTGACCCGCCCTGATAATGCTGATAGCAGCCCTGCTCAACCAAGCCGCAGCCCTCTTTGGACACCGGATAACCAAGCATGCCATTTTCAAATTTCATCTGCCTATATGTCTCTCTGATACCACCATAATTTTCGTGAGCACCGGTCTGCGGATGATAGAGGATCGCCCCGCCCTCAAAGTTCTGATAACTACCGCCGCCCTTAATTCCATCAACTTGGTTTCCTACAGGGTAGCCAAGTACACTATATTCTAACCCAAGCTCAAACCAACGTTGGTGAATCTTGCCTTTTCTGACAGCGTGACCACCTAAAGCTTTAGTCCAATAGACAACACCTCTATCAAACACCTGATAGCAACCCTGATCTTTCAGCCCACATGACTCATTCATCGTCGGATTACCAAGCACCATTGCTCCACCGGCTGAGTTATAACCATCAAGGATGCCACCATAGACCTCATACCCTCTAGTGCTACCAAACCAATTAGTAAACATATTATAGAAATTACGGTTGCCATAGGCACTACAAGCATCACCGTAGCCCCAATTAGCCCGGAGCGCTGCCTGATTAGGTACATAAGGAGTATAGCGATAAAGAGCAGAAGTAGCCCGGTTTGCTACGTAAACTCGCTTCGAACCACAACTACGATTCGGATGATATAAGATATTACTCGTCTCGTAAGCCGGGTAGTTGCTCCAACCACCATCAAGTACTTCACGGAAAAAGGCTGCCGCTGAGCGAACTTGATTAATGAAGCCAGCGTGTTCTGGTCGACAACCTTTGCCGTCGTCTGGACAATTAAAGCCTGTAGCGTGATTGTACTCAAGATTACTAGGGAAGGTATCACTGATCAGCCGCTGCTCTTTCTCCAGTACAACCAGCAGAACTTGAGGATTGATGTGATAATCTTGAGCCGCTTGCCAGATAATATGCGAAGTCGTCTGACCGCTAAACATTTCATCTGCCATACAGACGAAGTGACCGTCCCTAATATTGTAGTGGTATCCCTTGACCGCCTTAGCCAAGTTACGATCATTACATGGATTCTTACTATGAAGGAAGTCCCAGATATTCCGTTCACTCATAGTAGTAGTATTACTCATGACGAAGTCGGTCATGATATTACTATCGTCATAACCGGCTAGGTAAGCTTTAGCCTGTTTACCGGAATGAAATAGCGTATATATCATCAGACTACAGCAAAGTATACTCACCAGTAACACCACGACTATCGTCAGCCGTGACTTGTGGGCGGTTATCTTTAGTCCATCATTTTTCATAGATCTACCTCGTCAGTAATGGTGCCGGTCTTGCCACCACCGCTAGCTACCACTTTGACGACCCAATGACCCTTAACCTGCCCCAGCTTACTAACCGGAATATCCCAACCGTAGCAGCTAGAGGTCTGCGGGTTAGCAATTAGTTTAGCCCGATCAGTATAAGTCCGTCCATTAGAGTGAGTTAGAGTTAGTTCACATTTTCCATTAGGATCATCAATCCATTGGTTAATAGTAACTCGCACTCTCATCGTCTCGTTCACCGGAGTAGCGATACTGACCGAACCGGTCAAGGAGGGTTGACTCTGAGTGCTCCCACCCTCATAGCGAGCCGGTGCTTTCCCCGTGCCTTGATTAGTCGAATGTGGCTGATTAGTCTTGCCGTTCTCGGTAGTTACGGTCTTATCGGTATGATTATCGCTCGTCTTAATAGTCTTCTTGTGACTATCCTGTTTAGCTTCTTTGGCTTGGTCTCTTTTAGCTATCCGGTTGTGGATAACTGCCGCATAGGTAATACCACCTGCTATAAGCGCCAGCACTACTAATGTGATGATGATTATTTTTCTATTAGAGTGTTTACGTATCTTCATAATTATTCCTTTTTACTTATGTTAATCATAACACTTCTACTACCGTTACGTAAATATACTAAAGTCCTAGTAAGATATTTAATTACCCTGCAAGTTCATCAACCAGCTTTAAGGCACTAGCGAATGACTTATCCATATCATAGTAAGCATATTCACCCAGTCTGCCACCGAAGAATATTCTATTCTTCTTATCCGCTTCGACCAACTTCTGATACTTAGCCAGCATGGCTTTATCCTTGGCGGTATTGACCGGATAATACGGCTCATCCCCCCGCCTCCAAGCCTTGGAGTATTCTTTAACAATTACCGTTTTATCATAATCCGGTGCATAACCGGGCCATTTAGCTACGTCATCCGCTCGTTCGGGATGAAAATGTTTAAATTCGTGGATTCTAGTAAACTTTGGTTCAAGATCGTTATAATTCATGACCGGGCAACCCTGAAAATCATGAACATTTACTATCTCTTTATCTAGCTTCAGACTTCGCCACGATAGCTCACCAAACTGATAGTCATAAAATTGATCAATCGGACCGGTATAAATAGTCATTATCCCATCATCTCGTAATCGTTTGACATTGGCATCCTTAAAATAATCCGTCTTTAGCTTAATAGTAACTGAGCCTCTCGATTCATTACCGGTCTCGACCATCCGCTGAAACCAAGCTTCATAGCCATCCTGTGGTAGTCCCTCGTAGGTATCCTTAAAATAGCGGTTATTATAGGTATATCGGACCGGTAAACGTTTAATGATTTCCGGCGAAAGCTCTTCGGCCGGTGTCTGCCATTGTTTAGCTGTGTAGTTTTTAATAAAAGCATTAAATAGCGGCTCACCGATCAGCGATATTCCCTGCTCAGCCAGGTTGGCCGGCTGACGATTCTCTTTAGCCGCCGGATTGTTCTTAGCTTGTTCAGCTATTAACTCTCTAGCTTCGTCCGGTGTGTAGTTAGACCGGAAGAATTGGTTGATCGTCCCTAAATTAACCGGCATCGGAAAGACCTCCGGACGCTCCGCACCTTTTCTTTGATGCATAGCGTAAACGTGATGTACATAGCTAGTGAACTTGGTAAACTGATTAACATACTGCCAAACAGTTTCATCAGAAGTATGGAATAGGTGCGCCCCATACTTGTGACATTCAATCCCCGTCTCGGTATCGAACTCGGAGCAGGCATTACCACCGATGTGATCACGCTTATCGACGACTAGGACTCGTTTACCTTGCTGAGTAGCCAGCCGTTCGGCTACTGTTAAGCCGAATATACCGGCTCCCACTACTAATACATTCGGCTGATCCATCTCTACCTCCCCATCGTTACCACATCACAAGTCTGAGCCCCGTAATAATACGGTGTATCCTTCTGACTAACCGTACAATAGTGTTCGTCCTGCGGTAGGCTAACCAGCATAACATCATTTGATAGATGATAATATTTCTTAAATGCTTCAGTTACCCATTTCGCCTGTATATTATTAAAGGCAATATCTTGCGCCTCACTATCCTGTAGTAAAATCGGTAGTGGTGCAACCCGAATAGCACTGCTAGTACGATTAGCTTGCTGTCGTAGATCAATCTCTCTAGTGATATAGGCATCGTGGCGTAATACCACCGCCCGAATGATTGGTTTGTAGACTCGATACGAAGTAGCGACCGCTCCGATTAACGCCAAGATCATCGCTATATCTAAGAGATAGGTAATATTTGCACTACATTTTCTCAGCAACACCGCTAAGATTACGGCTATTCCGATCAAGATAATCCCGGCCGGTATTATGTATGCCCGAAGCGGTATATTACCACCTAGCGAATAACCCATGATTAGATAAAAAACATAGCTAATAGCCAGTAAATAGATGACGATACTAGCCACCACACTAATAGCCTGTCGTGGTCTTAGTTTGGGCAAAACTGTAGCTAGTGCCGATCCACTGCCTATCACCAAGAGAACACGCTCCCAAGTCACTAAATAGCCCAACTTAGCCATCTGAAAGAGAGGCTCAATGAATACTTTCTGCCAACTAAAAAAGGAATGTTCTCTCTGTCGTCGCTTAACCGATCCCGGCGAGAAATAAATAGCCAGTAAACAAGCTACTACGACAACTATACCAACAACTAACACTCTAATATTATGCTTGGTTACTTTATTTAATTTAAAGAACTTAAATCGTTTAACTAGTCCATATATTATTAGCGAGAAACCAAAGCTACCGACTAGATAGATAGTAGTTATTTCACAGCAGAATGCAGTGAATATCAGACTAACTACATAAATCAGCCAATTAAACCAAGTAATCACTGGCTTGGTGAATAGTTGAATGGTAAGGGTGACAACTACTATGGCACAGATGATACTAGTGATATAGATCGTACTGGAAGTCAGCCAGAGGTAGCTATCATAGATAGAGTAAGCCGATAGCATAATCAAGCTTGTCATTAGCAGTCCTAGCGCCAGGGCTTGACTACACGGTAAGTCACGAGCTTTAACCCGCCTGAAAAACACCCTAATAAACCGGATTGAAACAACCGCCAAACTAACTAGTAGAAATATTGCCATGATAGCCGGTGTTTTACTACCCCAGAAATGGTAAAAGATAGAGATTAAAAAAGTAGGACTTAGTCTACCCGACCAATTAAGGTATGACTCCGTCACGGTAGTGAAAGGATTGCCAGGTCGATCCATAGAGAAAAAGACATAGTCATCAGCAATTGGTTGGTTAAATATCGCCATCACTAGAAATGGTACTAAGATAACCAAACAAATAGTAATGATGACGAGATAACGACGATTCTCGAGAGCCTTAATGAGTCTATCTTTCCAGCTACCAGCCATAGACCTCTCCGATATGCTTTTGATAAATCGCTCGATCGTGTTCGTGTAATATTTTCTGGTTAAATTTCTTGCGTTCATCAGGCGAAAGCAGCTGATCAGACCGGTCATAGAACTTTAGAATAGCCTCTAAGTAAGCCTCAGCATTACCATTGTCATCAACCAAGAAGCCATTCTTACCGTCCTCAATTACCTCAGGCAGAGAACCGCATTTCCCTACGATCACGAATAGATTAGACTCAAGCGCTTCCAACACTATATTGGGCAACCCTTCAAACTGAGTCGGTAAAATTAGCATATCTACTTGATCAATCGGTAGTTCTCTAAACCCATTGAACGTCCCCAGATAATGAGCATTATTAATTTGCTCTACAAGCTTCATATCCTTACCATCGTACAGCTTATCATCCTGGTCGGGAGATCCATAGATATCTAGTTGAATTCCTCGTTCCGCTAACTCACGGTGTGAGGCGAGAATCAAGTCAAGCCGTTTCTGGGCACTAAAGCGACCCGCATACATGATATGGTGCTTAATGGTATAGTCTTGTTTTATCTCTACCGGTGCAATCGGCAGAGCGATCGGCTTGATCTTTTGACCATCCCAACCATTAATTTCCATTAGCTGCTTCTTATAGCCTCCACCATCAGTGATTAGGCAATCAATATAACGATATACTTTACTTAGAATAGTCGTCTCAAAAGTTAGACCACAGTCATTTATTCCATAACACCAGTCATGAATAATAATTTGAGTATGACGTTTAATTTCGTCATACCATTCATTAATCAAGTTATAGCCAACCCCCGAATTCATCACCGTTAGACGTTCCAGTTTTGGCCAATTCTGAATCATCCTCAGCAGCATGATCTCCAGATCTTTATCACCAATCTGATCAAGTGGAAAATATTCGTCTCTTTCTAAGAAGGTTACTCCAGGAAGTTCATTTAGTCGGTCTCGCCAAAGATTCTTATCACCGGCATTCGTCCCGATCACTAATACTCGACGATCATGCTCAGATAAGGCTTGACAAAGCTCAACCATTGCCTTGTCCGCTCCACCCCTTGTTAAGTGGGGAATCAAAAGTAAGTCAGTAGTTTGCTCAATGTCAGGTAAACTACATAGACGATAGTAGACATCATTTAGTTCACTCGGTTGAATCGCCGTATAGACCGGCAGTAGATTAATAAAGTCTGTCGTATTATAAGTCGCCAATGGTTCGATCTTATTTAACTGTCTAATATCATCAAACATTTCCTTAGTGAATCCAGCTCTATTCAGCCTCTCTAGATTAAGCTCTTTTAGCTTATCAGTACTTAATTTGGTCGTATATTCCTGATGTCTTATTAGTCGACCAGCCTGTTTGGCTGACCGTGCTGTCTCAATGAGTAGTCGTTTGCCATAGAGTAAGATATTTCTAGCCGGTGAGCAGTGAACTTTAATATATTGCTCAGCACTATCCTTTGATTGATCATTCGTGATTACCGGTTCGTCTAATTTAGCTGATAATTCTCGCATTTCCTTAGTATTACGGTGGTTAAAGCTGCGAAAGACTGATGGAGCAAAGAATCGACTAGGTGCTAAACATAACCGACAATTTGAGCTAGAATTAACTAAAAGTGAGCCGGTTAATTTGCGACGATAAAGTATCATTGTACTGGGAGCCACTGAGATATCATAACCGCTAGCGATCATCTCTGTTAGAATGTGGTAATCTTCATAACGATATCGTTTATCACCAGGAGTGTATTTAATTTTACTAAAGATACTGCTGCTAACAAAGATCTGCGACTGATATAAGTTATTTGCATACATATTAGTGGCTAATTGATGCGGATCGTTAGAAGCAAGAAGCTTTCTAATAGCACCTGTACGACATAGCCCGCTCCATTCATCCATATCCAGTATAAACTCCGGCTCAATCACCACCGGCTTATTAGCCTTAAGCGCTAACTGATACATTCTAAGTAGATATTTAATTGAGAACAAATCATCGCCATCATAAATCTGAATATATTTCACTTTACTAGCCAGAGCTTTATTAATCAGATAGTTACGACTTTGTGATAGGTCGGCAAAGTCAACTGTGTAATACCGTAGCTCGTCTACGACCTCCGCCAAAAAGTGCTTTGACTTAGCGAAGAATTGCTTAGTATAGTCATCCGGACAGTCTAACGATATATTAGCCTGGACTTTCAGCCTCGGATATTCTTCTTTCAGGGTCTTAACGTTCAGAGCAACTGATTGAAAAGTTTTATAGAGTAAATCTCCTTCATGATGAAGAGTAATATTGAGTGCTATATCCATCTTAGTCATTACTATCATATTATCATGTGTGCTAGGATAATACATAATGAAATCTCGTCTACTGTGGTGTGATATCCTTCGAGTTATTGCGACTATTATGGTAATCAGTATCCACACCATATCTGTTTATCAATATAATTATATTAAGCCGTTGCAACCTATACCCTATTTCATCTTTGGTATATTTGATTCATTAAATCGGATGGCAGTCCCCGTCTTTTTTATGCTCACCGGAGCACTAACACTTAGGCAGACTAGAAAAACAATCACCCGAGAATCTTATACTGGTTTTATAAAGAATATTATTTACCGACTCGTTATACCATTTATCGTATTCTCTTTAGCTATTTATCTACTAACCAATCAGCAGCCTTGGTCGGTCACCAGATTCTTAGCTCTATTCTTGAACTACCCTGGCGTACAAAAGCACATGTGGTTTATGTATGTCATCATAATGATCTATTTCTTTATCCCGTTTTTAAGAAGATTTGTCCAATCTTTAAGCAGGCATGAGCTAAAACTACTAATTTGCTTGATATTCATATTCAGTAACATACTATCTGAATTATTTATATTATCTAAGCATTATCACAAAATGATGTTCGATGAAATCGCTCTACCATATATCATTGCTTACACTAATCTAGTATTACTAGGATTCTACTTCATGAAATATAGCATCTCTCCCGGTAAACGTAAGTTGATCTATATGCTGGGTATAATTAGTTTAATACTCCTACCTATTATTCAAGCACTAACTAATAATGTTGATGTAGCTCAAGACCTAATAACCGGCCGCTCAGTATTACCGGTATTTATCAGTTCGGCGGGATTTATATTTATAAAATACCGTTTCAGCAAGGTTAAGTTATCCTCACGTGTCACTAAGGTTATTACGAGGTTATCAGAGATATCCTTTTATACCTATCTCATTCATGTAACATTCGTCGATATTGTCTATACTTATCTATTAAGCCATAATCATCTGAAGACGTGGACAGACCAGCTAATATGGGCGCCAATTCAAATCATCGTGGTCTTTATTGTTTCCAGTATCATTGCCTACCTCTTTGACAAATCTTACCGTTACCTAACCAAGAAATCATCAGCACTAATTACGAGACACCAACCAGCCAAGCAACTAGGTAATTCGAGCTGACGCTTACTTAGCGTTAGTCTTTTTTAGCTTATCTTAATTATGTTTCTTCATTTTATATTCTTGTTTTGATCGCTTTTGTCAGATTGTTAGCGAAAGAGCCCACTATACTCATCTGCTACCTCGCCGGGGTCGCCCTCCACTTTGATCAGTCCATTATCGATCAAGATCGCTCTATTACAAAACTCTCGCACCGCCCCCATATCGTGGGTCACTAAAATAATCGTCTTATCTCTTCGCTTTGCCTCCTGGAAGTAGTCGTGACATTTCTTCTGGAATGCCTCGTCACCAACTGCCAGTACTTCATCTAGGACTAAGATGTCACCCTTAGCTTTAATCGCCACTGAGAAGGCTAGGCGAACCTGCATACCGGAGGAGTAATTCTTCAGCTTCTGGTCCATAAAGTCATGTAGCTCGGCGAAATCAACGATATCGCTATACATAGCACCAACTTGCTTCCGACTAAAGCCGAGCATCGCTCCATTGAGATAGACATTTTCCCGACCGGTCAACTCAGGATTAAAGCCCACTCCCAGCTCAATGAACGACACCAGCGAGCCGTTAACTTTAATTTGCCCCCGGTCGGGCGGATAAATGCCGGAGATTAGTTTCAGTAGAGTTGATTTACCCGACCCATTACGACCAACGATACCGAAGAAGTCGCCTTTCTTAACCTCAAAGGAGATATCTTTCAGTACTTCCTGACGTCGATAGCCTTTAATTCCTTTAGTCCAGTTCACGAAGACTTGCTTTATTTCGTTAGAGTGTTCAGTCGGCAACTTAAATGATTTACTGACATGACTCACCTTTAGTACGACTTTATCCTTATTCATCACCTACAGCTCCTCCGCAAAGTATGGCGACCGGCGCCGAAATACCGTCACGCCGACCAATAGTACTATTGTTATAATCAGCAAAGGGATTAGCTTTAAGAGCCAGCACTGCTGACCAACCAGCCCCCAGATTGTTTCCGTCTGAGTCGTCACTACTAGGTAGCGGGCATCTTGAATGATCTGGGCGATCGGGTTTAACATCAGAACTAACTTAGCGACAGATAGCCAGCCAACATTAATCAGCTGCGTCAAGGGATAAATGATGGGTGTAGCATAGAACCACGCCTGCATGATCACATCCCAGATGTGACCGATATCTCGAAACTTAACAAACATAGTACTAAGTAAAAAGGCGATCCCTAGAGCAAAAATGTACAGTTCAACCACGACTAAAGGAAACAGTAAAATAGTCGGACGAAACTCCACTCCGTTGACAATCATGAAGATCAGCACCACGAAGAGACTAATCACCAGATTTATCAAAGCCGAGACCGTTGACGATACCACTACGATATACTTAGGGAACTTTAACTTGCGTAGCAAGTCACCCCTCCCGACGATGGCTTGCATCCCTTGTGAAGTTGCCTCCTGAAAAAAAGCCCACAATGTCTGAGCCAGTAAGAGCGAAACGGCGAAGTGTGGGATGCCTGCTCCGAAGCGGAGGAAGCGAACAAAGACTACGTACATCACTGCAAAGAGCATGAGTGGTTTTAAGACCGACCAAGCCATCCCCAGCATCGATCCTTGATAGCGAAGCTTAAAGTCAGTCTTGACTAGTTCACGCAGTAGTATCCAAGAGTAGCGGTATTTACTGATTAGTTTACCTGTCGTCCGTCTCATCTACCGCCCTATTATAACATCTAATCAGTTAGTTAAAGTGAGTTACAAGATTATTTCGCCGGTTAATTTACCTTGGCGAGTCTTAGTCGACAGGTTAACGGTGACTGACCACTTGCCGGTCTGCTTATCACGATCTCGTTCAACATCGTTAATCAGCACATCAAAGCCGTTACAGATAGAGGTAGTGGATGAATTAGCGATAATCTGTGTAGTATTATTATACTTCTGCTCACGTGGACCAACTAGAGCCAGTTCACAAGTGCCATCATTGATTACTTCATTGATAGTCACTCTTACTTGGAGCGACCCATTAACGAGGCTAGTATTATCTATCTTACCCTTGATTGGCTTAGGAGTCTTTTTCCTCTTTTTAGTTGTCTTCGGATTATTAGGGTCATTATTATTTTCAGTCGGCTTATTCGGGTCGTCTTTATCATCAGTTTCTTCTTCGTCATCTGATTCCTTCTTTGGTTTAGGCTTCTTTGCCTGCTTGGCGACGGGAGTCTTCTTCACCCTATAATCATCACCCTTCTGAGCACTAATCACAATCACCGTGATCAAAGTGGCGAGCAAGACGACGAAGATAAATATCGTCACCCCGATGATCGCCTTAAATGATTTTTTCTTTTTATACGTTACTTCAACCATTACTATCCCTCTATCTAGTCATTACTCTTATCGTGATTATACTATAGTTTGTTATCATATAGCTATGACTAGACCTGAGCTGTCCATTGTTATCCCGGCTTATAATTGTGCGGATGACATTCCTAGAATGATTAATAGTATCAAGGCGCAGGACTACTCTGACTATGAGCTGATCATCGTCAATGACCATTCGACCGATGATACCGCTAAGGTGATTAGCCGGTTAAGCCGGTCCGACCGGCACATCGTGGCTATTAATCAACCGGCTAATGGTGGCGCCAGTGTCGCTCGCAATACCGGCATATCCCGAGCTAAGGGGAAATATCTGATGTTCCTTGATGCCGATGACACTATAAAAAAAGGCGCACTGACTAAGCTCGTCAGTACCATCAAGACCGACCGAACCCGGCTGGCAGTGAGCGGCTTTACTATCATCACCCAGAGGAATAAGCAGGAGTTATCTAGAGTGGATGTCTGCAGTGAGTTACTGCCCGGTCGTCAGACCGATGAGCCCTGGAAAATATATATCCTTCGCTTGCTCGGCATCGACGGGAGACTCTATCAAGTCTGGAATAAGATATATCTCACTTCCATCATTAAGGAGCATCATCTCGCCTTTCAGTCGGGCGTTAACTTCGGCGAGGACCTCCTCTTTAATCTCGACTATCTTAGTCTGATTAGCCATATCTCATTCATCCCCGCTCCGCTTTACAATTATTACCAGAGTTTAGACGGTGGTACTTTCAGTAAATCATCTCTGGTTTATCAAAATAGACTGGATAATTTCACTGCACTGGAGAAATTCTTAGCCGACACCCCTTCCGGTGAGCCACGAGATAGTTTACTACGCTGGATCAAATATAGCTGGATCTACTCTCATCTGCTGGCTACCTATTCGGCTGATTTACCTAAGAGCACTAAGCTGAGTATGATTCGTCAGATTCATCAAGTCGATGGTCAAGCACCACTCAGCCACCCGTCAGTCATCGGTCACCGTAAGGTGCGACTGGAGCGCCTCTTAAGACATCTCGTTAGACACCCCCGCTTAGCTTTATATTTCATCGGTTTATCTAATGCCGTTAAATATCATCGCCTTACCACCGGTCTATGGCATAAGCTCAAGAGAAAACTATAGCTTTATGTTACGATATTAGTTAATGAGTAAGCTAATCACTATCATCATCCCCGCCTACAACGAAGAGGAGACTCTACCGGATATCATTAGTCGTCTGACTAAATTAGCCAAGAGAACTGATAATTATGACTTTGAGTTTCTCTTTGTTAACGACGGCTCACGTGACCATACCGGCGACTTACTAAGTAACTTCGCTAAGCAAGACCCGAGGGTGTCGTATATTAATTTATCTCGTAATTTCGGCAAGGAGATTGCCGTAGCCGCCGGTATAGATCATGCCCAAGGCGATGCCGCCGTCATTATGGACGCTGATGGTCAAGAGCCGCCTGAGGTCATCCCTAAGATGATCAAATGGTGGGAGCAGGGCTATGACGATGTCTACGCTAAACGCAACAAAAGGAAAGATTCAGCAGTGCGTCGTTTCACCTCTCACATTTATTACCGCACTCTACAAAAGACCACCCGAGTACCTATTCAGATTGACACCGGTGATTTTCGCTTACTTAACCGTCGTTGCCTCGAGGCACTACGCCAATTTCGTGAATCATCACGCCAGAATAAAGCTCTCTTTTCTTGGATCGGCTACCACAAGAAAGAAATTATTTATGATCAGTCTGACCGTACTGCTGGTCAGACCAAGTGGAAGTTCGGTCTCCTCTCCCCCGGCAATTCCTTAATCAACTTAGCCATTGACGGCTTCACCAGCTTTACCACTATCCCCTTGCGCCTGATCACTGTCGCCGGTATGGTCATTAGCTTACTAACCTTTATTTACATTATCATCATCTTATTCCAAGCACTGCTGGGTGTACCTCGAATCGGCGGGTTTAATACTCTACTGATCGCTGTCCTTTTCCTGGGTGGTATCCAGATGTTATCACTAGGTATCATCGGTGAATATATCGGACGAATCTTCATCGAGACAAAAGGGCGTCCGCTCTATCTAATCCAAAACCAACATCAGTCTAAGCATCATCGCTCATGAAAGCCACTAAGCATCGACCACTTCGCTTCGCCATAGTCGGTATCTCCAATACCGTCCTTGACTTCACCCTGATGAATCTGCTCAGCTTAGCCGGTCTTAATCTCATCATAGCTAATACTATTTCGACCGGTATCGCCATGATCTACAGCTTTTTGATGAATAAGAAATGGACTTTCCGTAATGCCGGACAAGACTACTTGCGTCAAGTCATTCTCTTCTTTGTCTTTACCGCTATCGGTATCTGGGTAATCCAGAATGGGCTGATAATCCTGGCTCAGCATTATCTACCTCGTTTTGGTTTGTCTGATCAAGTCTTTAATAACTTAGCCAAGCTAGGCGCTTCAGTCTTCAGCCTGACCTGGAATTATCTGACTTATAATCACTTCGTCTTCACTGACAAGCATTAAGCACCGGACTTACTCTCGGGAGTAGTAATCTTGCGGATTACTACATGCCTCTCGGCACCTTCACCCTCGCTCTCGGTCGATAATTGCGTATAATCACCCAGTACTTTATGAACCACTCGTCGCTCTGCCGGATTCATTGGTTTTAGTGGCATTGGCTCACCGGTCGTCATGACCGACTTTGCCCATTTCTCAGCCTTGTCGGCCAGCTGTTCATTATGACGCTTTTTATAGTCAGCGATATCCAGATTCACTCGGTATAATAATGCTTTCTGCTGGATCAAGGTGACTCTGATGAGAGTCTGAATACTACGCAAAGTGTCACCTCGGTTACCGATCAATAGATTAGATAGATATGAGCTCGGTACCGACAGCTCTATGACATCTTCCTCTGCCGTAGCATAGACATCGACATTGAGACCAAAGAACGACATTAGATCTTCGGCATATTTCTTGGCATAAATGATTGATTCTTCTCTATCCATACTTTCTCCTTACTTCGCCTTAATCCGTCGTACCACCGTCTTACCGCCACTAGCTTTACTATCTTTCTTACTAGTCGCTTTCTTACGGATGATTACCGCCTCTTGGGCCTGCCTGGATCGCTGAGCATTATGGCTACTAGCCATCTTCTCTAGCTCTTCTTCGCTACGACTTAAGACACGCTGCTGTTGACCGATCGCCACCAGCGAAGTAGTGGCATAGTATAGTACCACCGCTCCGGGCAAAGCTAGCATCACCATCAGGGTCATGATCGGCGTAAAGTACAGCATATTGCGATTCATAGCCGAGACCATATCCGACTGGTCAACCTCCTGCCCCTTCGACGCCTGCTTGAATAAGTCTTTCAGCTTCTTGTGTTCACCGGCACTAGGCATGATTTGCTTGGTCTGGTAAAACTGAAAGACGGTAGCTAAGATGGCGATCATCAGCCCCGGTAAGTAACCGGCGACTACCTTAGTCAGATCAACCACCCCCAGTAACATCAAGTGATTACCGCTCATCATCTCTGATGCTTTATGAAAGCCACTCATAAAAGGGTATAGGTAGTCAGCCGGGTTGATACCGTTAAGATGATTAAAGTTACCACCCGAAGCAATCCTAATTCCCCGGTAGATAGCAATCATGATCGGTATCTGAATGAGCAAGACCAGCATCGAGCTAAATGGCTTGATATTCTTCTCTCGATAAAGCTCCATCAGCATGGTGGACTCCAGCATCCGGTTGCCATTGGCTTTCTGTTTAATCTTCTTCAGCTCCGGCTGTATCTGACGCATCATCTTTGTCTGGTGAAGCTGTTTCTTGACTAGCGGCCACATCAGCAGCCTGATCAGAATAGTCACGATGATGATCGAGACACCAAAGTCACCGATAAAGTTATAGATAAACGCCAGTAGATTAAAAATGGGCTGAGTCAGCAGACGGTCAAATAGATTCATATGCTGTATTTTATCATCTAGCTACTATCTTGACTACTTTTGGAAGGATTAAGAAATAACGTCAAGCTTAACTAGCAGTTTATCCAGCTGCTCACCTAGCTGACTCGGCGATAATTGATCGATCGGCTGATAGACAATCACCACCAGGTCAACTACCTGCCGAAACTTAGCTAGTCTCAAGCGTAACTGCTCGTAGATCCGACGACGAGTCCGATTGCGGTCTACGGCATGCTTGAGCACTTTCTTACTGACCACCACTGCTATTCGAGATGTCTGGCGTCGCTGATTGCTGACACACTTCAGCGACAGCTCTTTACTCCGAGCCTGCTTACCCTTATTTAAGACATATCGGACACTGGCATGACCATGAAAACGATATTGCTGACTAATCATAAATCACCATCAGTATACCAAATAACAAGAAAGAGGCTCTCCCAAGTAGCCTCATGGATTAGTCGGAAGATTGACTAGATAGCTATCTTAGCTCGCTTTTTATTACGACGACGCTTCAAGACTAATCGACCGGCTCGGCTGGACATCCGTGCCCGAAAGCCGTGAACTTTCGCTCGACTTCGCTTGTGCGGTTGGTATGTTCTCTTTGGCATATCTATAAGATGTTATCACATCAGGCTTATATTTAGCAAATATCGACGGTTTTCCACATATATTAGTGCCATATTCATACTTGTGGAAAACACAAGTTATCCACACGTTGACAAATTAAATAAAGTGTGAATCACTTTTTGCTTGTGGAAAACTAGCTATTTTGCTAGACTAAAGGCTAATGAAGGGGCTAAATGAGGGGGATGATATAGTGCAGAGTGACATCTCAGCTAGTGAGATGAAATCTCTCTGGGAGACAGTCTTAAACGACGCTGACTTGTCCGGTCGTTTCGGTACTATGTTTGACACTTTCTGGAAGCCAACCAAGCTGATCAATGTGAGTAACAATGTCTATACTGTCGAGGTCAAAAATATCTTTGCCAAGAGCCAGTTCGAGAAGAAGTACGAGGACGACGTCCGAGAGTTACTTAAGAAGAACGGCGCTAGCTCCCCCAGGGTAGATTTTGTAACCAGTTCAAAGAATCTCAAACGTCGTGAGGATAGTGTGGTAGTAATCGACGATCAGCCCAAGACCGGTACCACTACATCCTTTGATAGCCACCTAAATAAAAAATATTCTTTTGCTAATTTCATCGTCGGTTCGTGTAATGAGCTAGCCTATGCTGCCGCCCAAGCCGCCGCTAAGAAACCCGGCGAGAAATATAATCCTATCTTTATATATGGCGGCGCCGGTCTGGGTAAGACTCACCTGATTCAAGCTATCGGTAATGCCATCCTGGAGCACTTCAGCAACAAGCGAGTACTTTACGTTACCACTGAGGAATTCACTAATGACTATATCTACCACATTACCAATAAGTCGTCGCAGGAGTTTACTGATAAATATCGCAATCTTGACGTCCTCATCATTGATGATATCCAATTTATCAGCGGCAAAGACAAGACTCAGGAAGCCTTCTTTAACACATTTAATGCTCTCTACCAGACCAACAGGCAGATCATCATCAGTTCTGACCGTCCGCCGGCCATCATCCCCACTCTGACCGACCGATTAAAGAGTCGCTTCCAGATGGGGATGAATATTGACGTTAGTTTACCCGACTACGAGACCAGGGTCGCTATCATCAAGACTAAAGCCTTATTAAACTCAGCGATTGAATTACCGGCCGGCACAGCCGAATATATCGCTCGGACGGTCAAGACTAATATCCGTGAGCTGGAGGGGGTACTTAATCAAGTAATGGCTTACGCCGAGATGCGCAATGTCATCCCGACGGTTGATTTCGCTACCGAGGTACTGGCCAGTGCCCGTCCCAGCCAGACCCGTCATATTACCGCCCGCCAGATCATTGAGAAGACAGCCAAGTATTTCGAGATCAAGACCAGCGAGATCAAATCAGCTTCCCGCAGTCAATATATCATCGTACCGCGCCAGATCGCTATGTATCTACTACGGAGCGAACTCCATATGAGCTATCCTCAGATTACCCGAGAGCTGGGTCGCAAGGATCACACTACCGCCATGCATTCGATTAACAAGATCGAAAAACAGCTCAAGTTTGACGCTATGATCAGAGAAAAAGTTAATGATATTAAGGATAGGCTTTATGCTTAGCCAGGCTGTGGATATACTGCGACTAAGTTGTGTTTTTGGAGTATCACAACCTGATGATGGTTTATCACACCATTCGACGCTCAGTCATATTTTAGGTCTGATGTGTAAAAACACCCCCACTTTTCCTGCTTTCTACACTATCTATCCCCCATTTTATCCACTATCGCCTAGCGGCTATCGACCAGGTATAGCGGGTCGGTTTTCCACTTTATCCACATACCTTATGATGATGAGTAAGATATATTTAATTAAGGAGGGATCATGAAATTAACTATCAAGCAAGACAACCTCGCCAGAGCACTAAACGCCGTTGGTCGAGTTGCCACAGCTAAGGCTGGTATGCCAATCTTAGCTAATATCCTGCTTCGAACTGATCAAAACAAGCTAACTATTGCCGCTACCAATCTCGAAGTGGCGATTATCTCTGTCATCGGAGCGCAAGTGAAAGAACAGGGGGCGATCACCGTACCGGCTCGTCTACTAACTGATTTCATCAGTAATCTACCGCACACTAATATTACCCTAGAGACGGATGAATCGAAGCTAAAGGTCAGTACTGAAGGGTTCAAGTCAACCATTAACTCGATCTTAGCTGATGATTACCCGGCTTTACCTGAGTCGGATGAGAAAGATAAGCTGAAAGTCTCTGCCGAAGAGCTGAAGAAATCGATTAGTCGGACGGCGCTGGTGTCAAGTAACGATACTACTAGACCAATCTTGACCGGTGTCTATCTGTACTCACAAGATGGTCAGCTTTATATGGTGGCAACTGATGGTTATCGCTTGGCTGAGTCGCAGTTGACTGAGTCTAAGCAGGATGTCTCGGCGATCATCCCCAGTAGTACTCTGGCTGAAGTGGTGCGCTTACTGGGCGATCTGACTGAGGTGGAAGTGAAGTACAAGGACGACCAGATCACCTTTCTACTCGACAATGTCTCGATTACTTCACGCTTGATAGACGGTAAGTTCATCGACTACCGTCAGCTTATCCCGACGGAGACGAATTACCAGATAACGGTGGAGCGAGCGGAGTTCATTAAGATAGTTAAGGTGGCTGAGTTGTTTGCTCGAGAGAGTGCCGGGTCGATCATTATTGAGGGCAATCCCACCGATAAACTCTTAAATGTTCGCTCTATCACTTCTCAGCTCGGTGATAATACTTCATCAATTGAAGCGGATATCGTAGTGAAAGGAACTGAGCCGTGCATGGTTAGCCTTAACTCCAAATTCTTGTTAGATGCTCTGAATTGCCTAGAGGGAGATAAGGTCCGGATCATGTTTAACGGTAAGCTAGCACCGGTACTTTTACTGGGAGAGAAGTCGGATTATCGTCATATCATAATGCCGGTTAAGTCATAGATGTCTCACTTTCTACGCCTGCAGAACTTCCGTTGTCATCAAGACTATCAAGTCGAGCTACCTAGTGAATTAACGATCATTACCGGACCGAACGGTAGTGGTAAAACTTCGCTCATTGAGGCGATGTATCTGGCCTATCAAGGGAAAAGCTGGCGGTCAAACTTCGATCAGATTCGTCGTCAGACCGGTCATCAGCTATCCGACTGGTGGCGAGTTGATTTAACCGATCAAACTGAGAAAACTACTAGAACGATCAAATATCAGTCAGGTCAGAAGTCCTTTACGATTAATGATCGAACGTACTGTAGGTTGCCGCTTGCGATGAAAGTACCGGTGATACTATTCGAGCCGGGTGACATGCAGCTACTCTACGGCTCTCCTGCCAGGCGTCGTCAATTTATTGATCGTTTTATTGCTCAGCTTGAGCCTGTTCATCAGCGAGAGCTTAATAAGTTTAACCGAGTACTGAAGCAACGAAATATTCTACTGAAACAAGACGACTATTCTGCCGAAGAGCTAATGATCTGGGACATTCAATTTAGCGATCTTAGTAGTACTATCTCTCAGCGACGTCGTCAATATTTACAAGACATTAGCGAGATGTTGTCAGTAGAATATCAGCAAATCGCCGGGTCGAATCAGATGGTTCAGCTGAGATTTAGCCCGGGAGCGCCAATGACTAGTCAGGCGATTATGCACCGGTTGACCGGTTCTCATGATCGTTTGACTACTATCGGTGCTCAGAAAGACGACTATAAGTTTATTTTTGGTGGTAGTGAGGCGAAATCAGTAGCGAGTCGAGGCGAGAATCGGACGATTATTTTTGCTCTGCTTAGTATCATTGCTAAGCTGGCTCGTCAACAGTATGGTGATCGGGTGGTGGTTCTACTTGATGACATTGATAGCGAGCTCGACTATAGCCACCGGATCAATCTCTATGATTTACCTAGCTTTCAGAGTCATACTATAGCTACGACTCTCGACTATCAGGGTGATCACCACTCTATCCGGCTAGGTTAGTTGATTAAGGGCGGAGATGATGTCTTGTTTTGATGCTTTATAGGCGGGATAAACACCGGCGATCAGGCCGGTCACTGTCGGTACGACTAGCCCGAGTATGATGGCCAGCGGGCTAAAGCTGATCATCATCGAGTGAGTGAGCAGATAGATAGAGGCGACGATATAAGCTAGCAGCAGTCCGACCAGTCCGCCTCTCAGAGAGATGATTAGGGCTTCAGCTAAGAATTGACTGACGATATCTTTGGTATTAGCACCGACGGCTTTACGGATACCGATTTCTCGTTGACGTTCGATTACCCCGACCAGCATGATATTAGCTAGACTAATGCTGCTGATCAGGAGGATCAGGCTGGTGATACCGAGTGACGACATAACCAGTATTCGGACCAGATCATTCATCTTAGCTGAGATATCTTCACCGCTGGTAATTGAATAGTCGCTACTGTCGGCATGTTGGTGAGTTAAGATTTGGCTCAGCCGAGTCTTAGTCTGATTTATTTTGCTAATCTTAGTGACGATGATCTGACTGACATTATCACTCCGAATCAGGCGCTGACCGTTGTCTAGGGAAATGTAGGCAGAATAATCGGTATTGTAGCCTCGGATAGACAAGGCTTGGTTGGTCCGGCGGATTATCCCGATGACCGTGAAGCGTTGTCCTTTGATAGTAATGACCTGACTGCGAGCTTGATTAGTACCGAGCAACTGATTTGCCAAGCCTTCGCCCAGGATAACCAGGTTCTTATTTTTCTCGTCTTCAAACCAACTACCGTTGAGCGTGTGGAGTTCTAAGTTAGCCGGGTTAGTCACCGAAGTAGCAATGATTTGGCCAGTGACTTTTGTCTTACCGAATTGAATACCTCCCGAAGTAATTAGAGTACTATGAATGGCGGAGCTCTTAGGTAGGATCTTGCTGATTTGCTTGATATCGGTATTACGCAAGGTGTCTCTAGGGGTACTAAAAGGCAGATTGATCAGTCCGCTGTCTCTAGCTCCACTGATGATAATTGATCTCTTGTCTATTCGCTCCAGCTGATGGTAAAAGCTAAGCTTGACACTATCGCTAATGATGATGACTAGCGAAATGATGAAGACACTGATGATGATGCCGATCATCGATAATCTTACTCGTAAGCGGTGGTGACGAAGGCTATCTTTAGCTAGGTGAAGAGCTAAGTTCATTTGTGGCGCCTCACTCTGGTTAGACGTTTCTGCCGCTTCAGCGAATTAGTCGCTTTTTTCTGTCGGTTGGAGATAGTCCGTTTGGTTACCTTAAAGGCCTTGGTCTCAGTCAGCTCTTCATCTCGCTCGATCTGACCATCTCTCATGTAGATCACTCTGGAAGCAAACTTCAGTAGTTCGGGGTTATGGGTCACCATCAGGATGGTGTTACCTTTCTTGTGGAGTTCGGTCAGTAAGTCCATGATGACCCGGCTATTATTACTATCCAGATTGCCGGTCGGTTCGTCGGCTAAGATAATTGAGGGGTGGCTAATCAAGGCCCTGGCGATGGCTACCCGTTGCATCTGACCACCGGAAAGTTGGTTGGGCTTGAAATATTCCCGATTCTTCAGCCCGATAGCATCCAGTAGCTGACTGGCCTTCTCTAGGTTTTTGTAGTTCCAGCCATGCCGATAAGTCAGTGGCAAGACGACGTTATCCAGCACGGTCATATTAGTCACTAGATTAAAGTTCTGGAAGATAAAACCGATCTCTCGATTGCGAATTCTGGCTTTACGACTGCTACTAAACTTACCGACATCTCTACCGTTAAATAGGTAGCGACCGATGGTGGGCTGATCAAGTAGCCCCAGGATATTCAGTAGAGTTGTCTTACCGCAACCGCTCGGACCCATGATGGCGACGAACTCACCTCGCTGGATCTCTAGATTAATACTGACGATAGCGTCGGTGGCTGAGTCATCGAAGCCAAATGTCTTAGTAGCTCGCCGTAATGAGATAACCGGCGTCTGGCTATCACCGGCTGAGACACGAGCAAAAAACACCCGCTCGGGGTGGTTGTCATTACTCGCTTCATGTCTCATTACCACTATCTAATATAATACATGTCAAATCGCCTGATAGCAAATCCTGACCCCTTAAAAATGCTTATGTTTGATATATCGCTGTGCTATAATAATGCTCATGGCAGAACATAAAGTTCCGCAGGACGTTGAGGCCGAGGATAAGCTGATCGGTCCATTTAGCTTTCGTCAATTTATGTTCCTATTAGTCGCTCTAGGGGCTGGTTTCGTCGCTTTTTTCTTGGGTAGGATCTCGATTCCGTTAGCTCTGATACCGGCTCCGTTTAGTCTCTTTTTCCTGGTGATCGCTCTTCCCCTGCGTAAAGATCAGCCGACTGAGGTCTATGTGGCGGCATTAGTCCGCTATGCTTTTGCCCCCCGGTTAAAGGTCTGGCAGGCAGATGGCGAGAAGTCAACTGTCGAGATCAGTGCACCGATCGTTGATACCAGCCCGAAGACCAAGGATCTGGCCGGTGAAGAAGTATCACAGCGGCTGTCCTTCCTGGCTAAACTATCCGATACACAGGGTTGGTCAACCAGGGGTATGGGTGTACCGGTCAATAATACTAACCTTAATGATGATATTGCCTCCAGCGTCAGTAATACTCCTGACATACTAGAGGAAGGTAATATGTCGGAGTCACTGGAGCGGAAGCTCGATCAATCAGAGGTTGAGGCTCGCAACCGGGCGATCAATCGGATGAAACAAGTAGCGACCAATCAAGTGCTGGCTAAGCAGGCTGCTTCTAAGCTACAACAGACCGCTACCATGCCGGTGATGCCGGCTCCCCCCGTTCGGCTGGCCACTCAGCAGCCGATTCCTCAGCTAATCAATCACCCCATTCGCCAAACTGCCCCACCTGCTCAGCCGGTCGCTAGTGCCGCCTATCAGCTACCTGCTAATCCGGTTACGGCGACACCGATTCCTAATCCCGGTCAAGCTCAGTACCAAATACCGCAGCAGCCCATGATACCGGTTCAGCAACCGGTACCGATGACACCTCAGCAGCCTCAGCCGGTCTCACCTCCGGTGCAGCCGCAGCCTCCACTATCTCAGCCGGCGCCACCACCGGTAGACTCGGTCGCAACCGGCCCGCAGTTCCACCCGATCGTTCCTCGGGTGCGTCAAGTTCAATCGGCTAATCCGGCGCCGGAAGCAGCTGCGGCATCTAGCTCAATCCCGGCTAAGCCTGCTATAATGGATCAAAGGATATCACCATCGTCTCCATCGCCGGCAGCTAAGCCTAATCCGCCTGCCGAGAAACCGAAGCCCGGGACGATCGATATCAGATTACACTAGAGTGGGAGTATATGCAGCCAAATACGAATCAACCGATACCGAATCAGCCTCAGCCCAATGCTAGAGGTGGGGTTAGCATACCTCAGACGGTTAAGCCTAAGCATCCTAATTCCACCCAGAATGCCTTGAGGTTTAGTGAACTGAGGGATGACATGGTGATCATGAGTGATGGGTCCTTCCGAGCGGTGGTAGCGGCTCATTCCATCAACTTTGACCTGGTTAGCGCTAAGGAGCGTGAGAGTATCGAGTATGCCTACCAGGACTTCATTAATGCTCTTAACTTCCCGATTCAGATCTATATTCGTTCGGAGCGGGTTGATATCGGTCCGTATCTAAACAAGCTCTCTCAGGTGCGTCAACGCCAAGACAACATGCTCCTCGGCGTCCTAATGGATGATTACATCCGGTTTATTAACGCTATTTCCAAGGAAGCGAATATCATGGATAAGAGTTTCTTTGTGATCATCCCTTACGACACCAGTGAGGGTAAGCAGCGGATCGGTGACTCATCCAGTAATAAAGGGCTCATCGCTAAGATGTTCAGCAGCAATGATACCCATATCTATGTCAAGATTCCGGCCGATCAATATGCTAAGGCGAAGAGCGAGCTTAATAACCGAGTGACGGCAGTGATCGGTGGGCTACGCCAGACCGGTGTTAAGTCGGTCCGACTGAATACTAAGGAATTGGGTGAGCTTTATTACAATGTTTATAACCCCGACACTGCTCTACGCCAGCCGATTGGTGATTTTCGACAGTATCTGGGCGACGTAGTTCAGAAAGGTCAGGGCGAAGCTAAACTTAATCTAGTGGGTACGATGTACGATGAGCAGAGACCGGAATAAGAAGAAAGCCCAGCAGCAACAGGCTAGCCTGTTAGCTCAGCAGCAGGCTCGAGAAGCCTCCGAAGTAGAAAGTGTCCTACAGAAAGGCATCACTACTCTACGTGACTTAGTAGCTCCGGCTAGCTTGGAGTTTAAGTCAAATTATTTCAACCTAGGTACCCGTTTCTGCCGGACTCTCTATGTCTACGGATACCCCCGGTCTATTTATACCGGCTGGCTGTCATCGATCATTAACCTCGACGAAGTCCTGGATATCTCGATGTTTATCTATCCGGTTGACTCCCGGGTGGTCATGGAAAATCTACAGCGCAAAGTGACTCAGCTTGAGGCGTCGATGCAGATCAATGCCGAGAAAGGCATGGTGCGTGACCCGGCCATGCAGGCATCGTACCAAGATGCGGAAGAGCTGCGAGACAAGCTTCAGGTAGGATCAGAGAAGTTCTTCCGCTTCGGCTTGTACTTGACGCTATCATGTAAGAGTGAGAGTGAGCTTGCCTTCGTCACTCATAAGATCGAGACTTTACTGGGCCAGCAGATGGTGCTGACCAAGGTGGCTAGCGCTCAGCAGGAGCAAGGTCTTAACTCGACCGTACCACAGTTTACTGACGACTTACAGATCCGTCATAACATGGACACCGGTGCTCTATCGACTACCTTCCCCTTCACTTCAGCCGACTTAACTCAGGATAATGGTATCTTTTACGGAGTTAATCTTCATAACAACGGTCTGATCATCTTTGATCGGTTTAGCTTAGAGAATTACAACATGGTCGTCTTTGCTAAATCCGGTTCAGGTAAGTCATTCACTGTCAAGCTAGAGGCGCTCCGGTCGATGATGATGGGGGTAGATATTATCATTATCGACCCGGAGAACGAGTATCAGAAGCTCTGTGAGGCGGTTGGTGGCTCGTATATCCGCTTGTCACTCAGTAGTGAGACTAGGGTCAACCCCTTTGATCTGCCTCGAGTGATTGATCAAGATGATGTTAATGCCGGTGACGAAGTCGATTCTCTCAGAGCTAACCTGATCACTCTACACGGCTTATTGCGTCAGATGTTGGGCTCAAGCCAGGTAGCTTCAGATGGTACGGTGGTCAACATCTTAACTCCCAGGGAGGAGGCTGATCTTGACCAAGCCCTGATCGATACTTATGCTCGAGCCGGCATTACTTCCGACCCGCTAACTCAGAACTCCACCCCGCCCGTCATGTCTGACTTGATGGACACTCTACTCCATATGGGTGGTACCGGTCCGGAGCTGGCTCAACGCCTGCGTCAATATACGACAGGGACATTTGCCGGTATCTTTTCACAGCAGAGTAACGTAGCGATCAATAACCATATGGTAGTCTTTAATATCCGTGACCTTGAGGATGAGCTCAGGCCGGTGGCGATGTATATCGTGCTGAACCATATCTGGGGTAAGGTACGTTCAGACCAGCGTAAACGCTTCCTGATCGTTGATGAGGCATGGCAACTGATGAAATATCCCGACAGTGCCAACTTCATGTTCTCACTGGCTAAGCGGGCTCGTAAGTATAACCTTGGCTTGACTACGGTGACTCAGGATGTGGGTGACTTTATCACTTCACCGATGGGTCAGGCGATCGTCGCTAACTCATCGATCCAGATCTTACTGAAGCAATCACCGACAGCCATTGATGTCTTAGGGCGAGTCTTTAAGTTAACGGAAGAGGAATTAAAGCGGCTATCGAATTTCTCGGTCGGGCAAGGTCTCTTCTTTGCCGGGCAGAACCATGTGATGATTCAGATCTTAGCTTCAGAGACAGAAACCCGTCTAATCTCGACCACACCCAATCAATAAGCTATGGATGGTATCAAACGTATCGTTGTCGTCTTTTCCCATCATTCGACTAAGGCGAAACGCTATCAGCAGGTACGTGATCGACTGGTCGCTACCGGTCAAGAGCTTGGCTGGGGACTGCGGGAAGTCTGTCTGGACAATATTCCCTATCACCAAGTGATAGAGCGGTTATCTCCGGAGCTGCTGGATGGTGATCTGGTCATTGCGGCGGGAGGCGACGGCATTGCTCAGGTGACTTTTCAGGCGGTTTATCAGGCTAACCGAGTAATTATTTACGGTACTATCCCCCTAGGTAACGGTAATGACATCTCTCGAGCCTTTAATGGTCATCACCGTTCGGCTCGGGCGATCCTTAATCAGTCGGTAGTTGATTATCATCCGCTGAATATCGTAGTAGACGGAAGGCTCACCTTCTCGCTAGCTTCTTATGTCACTTTCGGGGCGACGACCGTCCTGGTCGATTGTCTTAATCAGACCCCGATCAGACGAGCTCGTCGGACACTTCGACGTTTATCACCGGCTGCTTCCCTGCCGCTTAATCAGTTAGGAAAAATATCTCGTCAGATTGATCAGCTGGAGTTCCCTGATTTTTACCGAGACGGGCGGCTAATGCGGGACGATTCGATCGGCTTTTTCACCATTTCAGCTGCCCATAATGTTTTACGCCTGCCTAAAGATATCAGGCTAGCTCGTTCGGAGTTCTTTTTTCATCATGCTATGACCAAGGGAAAGAATCTGGGACAAAAGATCTTGATGGCCGGTCTCTGGACGGCTAAGCTACCGGGTGTCCTAACCGATCTGGAAGAGCTGAAGTTCACTAATAACCAAGTAGATATTATTGCTAATATCTCCGGTGACAACATCCACCTTGGTCCGGTCAAGGAGATGGTAGCGATTCGCTCGTCTCGTCCGGTACAAGTCTTATTTAACTAACTCCTGCTTAAACTTCTCCACCAGTGCGACCGGAGTCGGGTCAACACCATTAAGGAAAGCCAGGTAGATACTAGCCATATCGCCTAGGATGGCACCATTGATCACCTGCTCGATGTAGCTCTGACCCGCTAGGATAAGGTTGTGCGCCTGGGGGCGGAAGCCGGATAAGAGGCGGTCAGTTAGGTCAAGCCGCCGGTTGATTCTGGGGTTATCGAGACTACTTCTCAGATTGATTACACAGAAGGGCTTATCGATCGGGTGAGAAGTCCAACCGATGAACTCATTATGATTAAACTCAGGAAACTCATTACACCAGATAATATTCTTAGCGTTTTCGTTAAAGCTGGTCTTCCACTTGTAGGCTAAGGGACTAAAGAGGTGGCTGGTATAGACCAAGGGAGTTTTACCGGCACAGTCAAGAGCTAGTTTCTTAGCCGGGTTGTGCTCAGTAGCCACCTCGGGGACTAATGACTGAGCGAATTGTCGGACACCCTCAGCTGAACCTACTAGTTGGGCGACCGGCTGATGATCTATCACCTGATAAGCCTCTAAGATATTAGTGATGGCTAGTAAGTGCATCGGTACGCCATAGCGGGGCTGGCTGATCTTGTTTAGCTGGATATAGGGTAGATGCTGCGCTATAGCTAGCTCCAGCAGCTTACCACCGCTAGTGATAACGGTCGTCATCGCTCCTTTATTCTGGGCGTCGGTCAATGAACTGATCGTCTCTTCGGTATTACCGCTGACACTGACACAGATAACTAAGGAGTGACTATCGGTGTAAGCGGGTAGCTGATAGTCTCGACTCACCTCTAGTGGCACACTGAGCTGGTAATCATGGTCTAGCCAGGTCTGACAGATTAGCCCGGCTAAGCACGAGCCACCCATGCCGCTGATGATGATATTTCTAACCTCGCTGTGTTCTCCTGTCGCATGGTGTAGCACAGGCTGAAAACTGAGCTGATCGGCCGAATTACTGATGACGGTCAGAGCTTGCTCCGGGTCGGCTTGCTTGATCTGATCGATGTTGTCTAGGTTCATATATCTCTTTCCTTGTTTGTTATGACTCTTATGCTATAATTATACTACTTTTATAACTAAAAACAGGTGGGAGTATGCAGAATCAATCGGGTGTTAATGATGAAGAGCTAAATAAGATGATCGCCAGCTTGCGGCAGGAGCAGCAGGCTGGCGCACCGGTCAATCAAGCGGTGAACCAACCGGCGGCTCAACCGGCTAAGCCAGCTCCGGCCGCTCCGGCCAAATCGGCCGGTAAATCCGCTCCGACTCAGCCCGCTGACCCTATCTTGACTGATGTCTTAGCCCAGCCCGCTAAGCCGGCTAAGGCGAAGTCTGAGCCTGCTCCTACTACCCCACCGAATGTTAATCCGCTGGGTCATAATGTCGATAACGGAGCACTTGGCGATATTCGTCTGCAAGTTATCTCAGAGTTGCGACCACTAGTAAATAGGCTGGATTTCTTGGCACCGGCTGATAAGTTTGATACTCTCCTATTGCTGATCCGGACGATTGATGATAGCTCGCTCATCCCGATGGCGCATCAGGCTGCTATGGCGATCCCTGATGAAGTGAAGAGAGCCCAGGCGCTCCTGGACATCTTAAAAGAGATCGATTTCTTCACTCAGAAGAAAGGTTAGTTCTACCCACTGAGACTTAGCTTGACTAGCTTAATATAGCCCGAGTATGACTCGGGCTATATAGCTTAGAGAGCGCACTAGCTAGTTAACTAGTAGCCCATTCCCATACCGGGGTTACCAGCTGCTTCGGCGGCTGGCTTCTCAGGGATATCTACTACCAGCGCCCCCATAGTCATGGCGGTACTGGCGATCGAAACGGCATTCTGAATCGCTTGGTAGGTAACCATCGCCGGGTCAACCACTCCAGCCTTCTTTAGGTCAATCAGCTTACCTTGGTAGTTCGCTACATCGACACCATAGCCGGGTTTAGCTTCTTGCACCTGAGCTAAGAGCGCCTCGGCGTTTAGGCCGGCGTTAGTAGCTAGCTGTTTAAAGGGCATTAGTAGAGCATTACGCATGATCTCCGCCCCGGCACTATCACCGGTAATCTTACTAGCTAAGTTGATCGGGGTTACTCCACCGCCCGGCACTATTCCCTCCAGCAAGGCCGCCTTGACGGCTGCTACGGCGTCATCTACCCGATATTTCTTCTCGTCGATTTCAGTCTCGGTCGCCCCACCGACCTTAATCACGGCGACTTTACCGCTGAGGGCGGCGGCTCGCTTGTCCAGCTGTTCTCGATCGTAATCTGAGGTAGCAACGCCAGCTTGAGCCTTGATCTGGTCGATGCGTTGGCTAATGGTAGTCTTGTCACCGGCTCCTTCGATGATCGTAGTATTATCCTTAGCGACAATCACCTTACGGGCTGAGCCGACTACCTCTAGTCCGACATTATCAAAGGTCATGCCCTGATCAGAAGTAATGACGCTGGCTCCGGTTAATGTGGCGATATCTTGCAAGACTTCCTTACGCCGATCGCCAAAGGACGGTGCCTTAACGGCGACGGTATTGAGAGCTCCTTTGAGTCGGTTAAGGATAAGGATACCCAGTGCTTCACCCTCGACATCTTCGGCGATCAGCACGATATCTTTCTTGCCGGAGGCAACCAATTTTTCCATTAGCGGTAGCATTTCTTGAGCTGAGCTAATCTTCTTGTCGGTGATGATGATAGCCGGCTTATCATAGACAGCTTCCATTCTATTGGTATCAGTCGCCATATAGGCCGAGACGTAGCCTCGGTCAAAGGTGAAGCCTTCGGTGATTTCCGACTCCATAGCTAGACCCTGACCGGCCTCGACACTGACTACCCCATCTTTACCGATACGAGAGATAACGCTGGCGATCAACTTGCCGATCTCGGTATCACCGGCGCTGATACTGGCCACCTCGGTGATGAGGTCGTTCTTACCATCGACCGGCTCGGCGATCTTATTAAGCTCACTTAGTACCTGGGCACCGGCCTTCTCGACACCCTTGCGCAGCTCCATCGGATTATGTCCGGCGGCGATCAGTCGATTAGCCTCTTTTAAGATTTCATAGGTCAGGACAGTCACGGTGGTGGTACCATCGCCGGCCGCCTTGTTCATCTTCTTGGCTGCTTGTTTGATTAGCTCAGCACCAACCTTCTCACCCAGATTATCCTCATTTTCCGGTAGGTCGATCGCCTCAGCGACGGTGACACCGTCATGGGTGACATTCGGTCCGCCGTAGGACTTACTGATGACTACATTGCGCCCTTTCGGCCCCATTGTAGTCTTGACTGCATCGGCTAAGGTCTTAGCACCGGCGAGGACTTTCTCTCTCGCTTCATCACCATAGAATACTTGCTTTGCCATTTATTTCTCCTTTACTATTGCTAGGACATCTTCTTCTTTGACGATCAGGTACTCAACTCCATCTACCTTGATATCACTAGTCGAGTATTCCCGTACTACGATTCGCTCTCCTGTCTTAATCTCCTTGACGCCCTGACCGACTGCTACTACCTTAGCGATCTGTGATTTCTCCTTGGTATCAGCTGGCAGGTATAGTCCGGTAGCTGTCTTAGTGGCGGCTTCTTCCCGCATAGCGACTAAGCGATCAGCTAAGGGACGAAGTGGAACATTACTCATTTACTCCTCCTTATCATATTGACCGATACAGTTAATATAGCGCAGATAGTTAGCACTTGCAAGCCTAGAGTGCCAGAAAGAGTTATGATTATCCGGTAGCTAGCTAGTAGCCTCGCTGCTCGCTCTTGATCCGGTCGTTGCAGTTAAAGTCGCCGTAGATTAGCTGTGACTTATCGAGACAGAGGATCAGTGTGGTGTAGTCATATAGTCCTGAAGTCTCGGCGGGCAGGGGTGAGTAGCTGTCTTTTACCTGGTAAGACTGCTTGACCCTAGGTAAGTCGATGATGAAGTCCGTCTGATAGATCAGCTTATCGGCGTCAGTCATGGTCTGACGATAGCTATTCTTGCGGATGATGATATCGCCATGATCGCCTGACACCTTATTAAGCCTGAGAGTATAGCCGATCTGACGCTGAATGTTTAATATTTCTTCTCTGGGTAGATTCTGAGCGACTTGGTCAAGCCTCTTAACCGGGTAGTCCTCAGGGGTAACCTCATTACTATTACTGCTACGGCTACCCGAAGTACTAGACGAGCTGGAGCCGGAACGGGAGCCGGAACGGGAGCCGGAGCGAGACGAGCTGGAGGAGCTGCCACTAGTACCACCACTAGTACCGGTAGTGCTAGTACCATGGATAGTGTTAGTGCTACCACCTCTGATATTCGCTTGGTCTCGTTTATTACCACCCAGCACCGTGGCGACAATGATGATAACCATGATCACCACCATCGTCACTGCGGCTATCAGGTATAGCTTGCGTTTGTCGGGCATTTAAGCTCTAGGCCTTTCCCACCTAGCTACTGGAATCGGTTCTGTTCTATTGACAGTCATCACAGAGTGCAACCTATTGCGGTCAATCTGATCCAATCTATTAAGGTCATCCCTGCTGATCATTCTGACCCGTGCCGTAGCGTTGACTCTAGCAGCACCTCCAGCATTAGCATTATGATAAATATCATCTAACCCCAGCCTATTGGCTAGATTTTGTCCAGCATTACTACGGAACATAGCATTTTCACGTAGTGTCTCTCTGGTAGTACTGCTCATATTAGATGACAGATCGGGGTTACTTAGTGCAGTATTGGACTGTGTTGCAAGATTCCTTTTGGCTGTATCAGCAGTTGCTACATTGCCGCCATTGGCAGCTGCATTGTTGAGAGTATTTTGTATATGTTGCATATTGGCGGAGCTAGTGTTCGATACTGCTTGTGCCGATAACCCAGAGACGTAGTTTGCTATGGCGTCAGTGTAATTAGCATTAAACTGGTCATTCTCCCAGCCGGTATCTGCCCAGTTATTGAGAGTAGTTGCGCTGATTCCTGATTTACCGTTTTCTATCATGGCGTCGGCATAAGAGCGACGCAATTCATTTGCCTCTCGTTCTCGACCGTGTTCTTGTAGCCAGTTGGCTCGAGCGTTGACCGATTGCATCGATTGTTGGGCTTGTTCCATGGTAGCATTAGGCGCCTGCTTAGCGATGATAGCTCGCATGGTATGGGTGTCAGTGATCTGGTTGCCATCGACTGTGCCATTCAGAAATGCTTCTTGCAACTGACCACCATTCATCCTGGATATCTTATCATTTGCATTCTCCATGGCTTGTTTATCCAGTTCATTGTATTGCTCATCAGCTGCCGAAATAGCTTTATTTACTCCATCCGAACGAAGTACGCCACCAATCAACGGTGTGTCACCAAAGCGATTCTGGGCAGCCTGGAGAGCGTTGGGCATGATATTACTAGCACGCCGCATTGGACGACTCTTTGATACTGCACCGTGGATACCTGTAGCGGCACTATTAGCCAGCTTGCTGCCGGCTATGGCGGCAGTTGCTTTACCCATGACGTCACCCGACATCTTAAATAGTGGAATGATGGCTACGGCTGGCGCTATGGTACATATTAGGCTGGTGATGAAACCGATAATAGGGTTCTGTGTACTAGCAGTAACACTAGCAATTAATTTACTACCGCCCCATACTGCCATAAACATAGGGTAGACCAGAAGCATTTTAATGAAAGCATCTCGCCATTTCACATGCCATTTATTCATAGCAGCACTAGGGAATAAGTATAGAGCGATAGCTATAGGTGAGATGATCACCATCATAGTTAGAGCTACTCCTCTGAATATTAAGGCTAGAATGATAACTATCAAGGCTAATACAGCTGGTGGTCCGATAGAGACGAAGAGTATGACTCCAGCCACAACGCCAGCTATTCCACCCGCTACTCCTGTGGCTACGTTAGAAACAACGGTACCTATCTTTTCGCCAAGCCCCAAACCTTCGCCGCCAGGACTTGTGCTAATAAGTAGCGCCATTACACCTCGCCCAGCGATATTACATAGATCAACTATAGCAGCGCAAACATAGAATGAGATATTAATAACTACAGCCAGGATGACTATCCGAGGTAACATCTTTTTAACATCGTAGTTGCTGAGTCCGTCTGAAGTAGCTGTGGAATAGATAATGACTAGGAAGGCTATGACCAGAATGACATTAGCAATGCTAAGAAATTTTTCCCAGTAAGACTTTATTTGACTACCGCTAGTCTCGAGTAATCTCCAGTCGAGAATATTCTCTATGATTCCGTATAGAAAGTCGATGATAAGATTCAATAAGTTCTGACCGGGACAAAGCAAGAAGCCAAAGCCAAAGAAGCCAGCGTTACATTTATCTTTCTCGTCATCCCCTTCACTACCATCGCCACTGTCTGCATTCTGATCTTGTGCTTTATTGCCAGTCTCTTCTACGCTAGCATTAATAGCGTTAACATAAGCTGGAAATGTTTTATTCATTCTGTCGTAGAGCGAATAGCAAGTCTCACCCTTACTATCCTTTTGCGCTTTTGAAACGAATGGCGCTCCTCTATGTTCGTCTAAAGGACCGCCCTTATTCTTATCTATATAAACTGTACCTAAATCATATTTACCCTCACCATTAGCTTTCAATGTACTCCCATGTTCAAATTTCCATGTTTCCTTATTAACAGGGTCTGTTGTGGAAGTATAGAAGTCTCCACTTGAACATCTCTTTGTGAAGGCATCTTTATAGACCATAAATAGTGCAGCATCACTACTAATCGATTTCATCTTACTTAAAATTTTGTCTTTAATAAGAGATGCAACATCAGACATCTTTACTGTCTTACTATTTTTTGAAGAAGCGAGTGTATTGAGCTCGTCTGCTATATTTATATCAATACCTGCAGACTTAGCAGCCGACTGGATACTGTCGTTGGTGCACGTATTTTCCTTATTATCACCATCAATGTAATTTATCATAGTTGCACTTGCGGGATTAGGACCATAGCCTGATGAATTAGAGGAGTAGTGTACAAAGGATCCGATCGAATTAAATTGATTAGTTTCATCACCCCCATAGCTATTAAATTCATCGACACACGCCTTGACCAGACTGTATGACTTATAGGTATTAACAGCCGCTTCAATGTCTTTCTGGCTCATCGCTTTTGAGCCACCGCTCTTTCCGTCGGGGTTAACTGCCTTAGGTGCCGCTAAACTATTATGGCTCAGTATAAATGTAAACGATATAACCGTTATGAGGATACCCAGTAGTACGGTAAAATGTGATAGTCTACGACGTCTATTACTCATTTTAGAGATTAGCCCTCTATTATTTTTCTTTTGTCTCCTCATCTCTCTCATGCTTATAATCTATAAGAAAATCTAGGTAAAGTCAATTTTACCAAGCCTCTTACTTGAAAGTGAATGTTTACAACGAAAACAGATGCCATATTTTGGGACATCCTTGCTTAATTAGCTTTTAACGAAAGCTGACCTAAAAAGTAATGAAACACAAACATGACATCTATTAATCGTCTTAATATACAACCAAGACTAAGACTATACTAAAAATATGAGACCCATGCTTATCTGGTGATATTCTCGGATAATCTATTATGGATTTTGCTTCTTGCGCTTGATGGTGTTCATAGTGCTTTGATTTATGCGTAACGTATCACTAAACCTACCGAGCCTGTCCTCAGTCTTGAATATTATATCATAATTATCTTTGACAATCTGAATTAATTCTTTCTCAGTTGGCAAATGGTCACATACTATTTTGCCACTATAAAAGCGACCGCCTCCATTATCTTTACTATTCTCGTCACCACTGAACAGGCCGGGGATATCTATTACATATTGACCACCGAATTCTTCTGATTCAAAGCTATCGTAGTTTGGGTTAGAAATGGTGATTTGCAAGACACCATCAACAACATTAGGGTCAACTTTAGCTAGTTCCTCGTAGTGATACCGACCCGTATGAGATATCCTATAGCCTGTATCATTTTGTGTTACGTTAACTTTCTTAAATACGGTATTATTATATCCACCGTACTTCTTAATCATATCCACTAGAGCATTGCGACCATGGTAATCTTCTTCCCGGGCAAACACATCGCCAATTGACTCGAATTTAGTGCCGGTTGGATTCTTCTCATTTCGTTTAGCTATGAGCTCCATTAGGTCATTCATTGAGGCTTCTTTACGTTCGTCGACAGTATCATCACTGGTGTACTTAACCTGCGAGGTATATTCTCCGCGTGAGACATAATCATTAATATCGTAGGAATCATATTCATAGAGTGTGTAACTAATCTTGCCGTCATGTTCGCTGTCAGCAGTCTCGACGTTCATATTCGGGTCAGTTTTCTTGGTTTCTTCTGCTATAGTAGAGCGATTGGTTGTTGTAGTTGTGTTCTGAGAATTATTAGTCTGAGTACTACTAATTGAGTTAGCTGGATAATAGTTACTGCTGACATTATTTTTAGTATCCTTACTACAGGCTCCACTGAGTAAGCTAAGAGCTAGTGCCACTGAAGCTGCTATACCGATGATTTTCTTCTTAGTCGAGCTATCTAGACTGTTGAACTTATCAGCTACATCTTTAGCATTCTCTTTGACTGAGTTAGCGACTTCGCCGGCTTTGTCGGTCGCTTCACTCATACCATTTCTGAAGTTATTGGCAAATTTTTCTTTGTCGGAATTCTTGACTGCTCTAGCAGCTTCTATGCCTAAGTCTAAGAAGCTAGTAGTACCGATCTTCTTGGCTATCTTAGCTGCATGGATTAATTTCTCTTTCGTCGAAGTCTGATCCGGCTGTATGGAGTTAGCCCCATCTTGGTCGTATGATATATACTTTGGCATAGCTTGATTGTCTGTTGATATACTTGATGACAGATCTGAATGCTTGGCAGTATTGGACGATGCGTTAAATTCACCCATTTACGATATTTCCTCTCCTTATTGTTCCTAAGAACAAAAACAACTAGTAGGTTTCCTACTAGCTGCCATACACTAATCTTCTTCGGGGACTAACTATCGGATTAGCCTCCTAACCACCTCATAATAAATCTATTAATGGCTAAGATTACTGTACAATACCATTAGTATATTAGCAAGCTTGAGCGAGATGAAGTGCTAGCGATAGTTTATCTCTTTATCCCGCATCTCCCCCTACATTTGACATTATCGACGTATATTATATGATTACTAGTATGATGAGTCAAAAAACAAAAGATGATAGAGCTGGAAAAATATTAAGAAAGTCGTATTGGTCGTCGTCTCGTTATCTGCTTTTCTTTGGAGTGTTTTTGGTTGCATTAGTCATGGCGACGATGGTTAGCCAGGTTAGTTATTCAAAATCGGATCCAGGTGGTGGGGCGAATAAACCTGGGTATACTGAAGCACAATATTGCAAGGAATTGAAGGCGCTTGGTAAGGAGTCCATTATATGCAAGAGTCAGTTTGAGCAGGATAAAGCTAAGGCCAGTGACCCCGTTAGTTATAATCAAGCTAAACAGGACTACCAGAGAGCTAAAGAAGTATATGAAAAAGGACAACAGGCTGGTAGCAATAACAATCAAAACCAAGGCAATAAGAATCAAGATGGAGGTAAAAACCAGAATCAGAAAGACCAGAACAATAAAAGTCAAGAGCCGGAGCACAAAGACGATGGTGATGGAAGTAACAAAAAGAAGGATGGCAATAAGAGTGGCGGTGGTAACGGATCGACTGGCGGCGGAGGGGCTAGTAGCTCGCCACACCAGTGTGGTAGCGCTGGCACCTTTTTTGATTGGGGTTGTAGCGGCGCTGATGATAGTAAGATTATCGTAACGACGTTGATCACTATCTCTAACTGGATAGCATTAGGCGCCGTCGTAATAGTGACCTTTGGTATTATCTATGGGGCAATTATATATGCTACATCAGCAGGTGATGCTACTAAAGCGAAGAAGGGTATAAGTATCATAAGAAACGCCATCATCGCTCTAATGCTATATCTGTTGATGTGGGCGATCTTGCAGTATGTCGTACCGGGAGGATTGTTCGGCTAATGATTAGTAAGTTATGTAGAGGCATCGTTATCCTAGCGCTAGTGGCCACCAGCGTAAGTATATTTCTACCGGCTGATGAGGTTCATGCCGCCTGTGCTGATAGTGTGATGGGCTTTCCTACCTGGTATCGAGGTCTTGATTGCGATAATGGTCATGTTAATCTAGACAATAAGAACCTTGGTGAAGTAGCGATGATTGTTGGGTTAAATGTCATTGATGTAGCTCTGAGAGTTGTCGGTATAGTAGCTACGGCTATGATCATCTATAGTGGCTATTTGTTTATGATGGCGACCGGCGAAGGTGCTCCTACGAAGGTGGCCAAAGCCCGTACTACTCTAGTGGCTGCTATCGCCGGGCTGGTTATAGCAGTATCGGCGGCATTTATTATAGCGTTTATAGTAGATAGGGTGAAATAATGATCAATGGTATATTGCTAGCGGCAAAGGTAAAAAATGCGCCTGGTAATGGTGAGATCAACTTGCCTCAAATCAAACCGGAAAAAGTGGTTACCGGTGGCTTTAATACGGCTTTCTTTATTGCTGGAGCTTTAGCGGTGATCATGATCATAATAGCAGGTATTATGTATATGACGGCCGGTGGTGATGCTAAGAAAGCTGCACTTGCAGCTAAGTCAATCATGGTTACTATTATCGGTCTGATCGTTATAATACTAGCCTATGCTATAGTTAATTTTGTAATCGGAAATATTGGCTAATGATGCGAGTTTTAATTCTTAGATTAAGACAGGTGTTTGCTGGCGGTAGATTACTATTATTCTTATTTGCCTTTCTAGTAATTATTACTCGGCCGGTTTTTGCAGATTGTGCTACTAATCCTACAGAAGCCGGCTGTCCTTGTGCTCTTAATAGCTCTAGTGCGATTTGTAAAGATCTGGAAAACAAAGATGGTCTATCTAACACGATCAAGAATACTACTAATATTGTGCTTTTCGTCGCTGGGGCTCTAGCGGTGATCATGATTATCTATGGCGCAATCCGTTTTATGACGGCGCATGGTAATGAGAAACAGGTCGAGAGTGCCCGCTTGATCGTCACTTATTCGGTCATCGGACTGATTATCGCCATCCTTGCCTATGCTCTGGTTAATTTCGTGCTGAGTAATCTGTAAAAGATAAGGAGGAAGATGAAGCAGATAAGCAAAGCTAAAGTAGTACTGGCGGCGGTAATGTGCCTAGCTATGGCCTTTACCGTAGCATCACCGGTCAGTCTGCCGGTATATGCTGATGCCAAGGATGAGGTAAAAAAGGGTGCCGATATGACTAATAGTGGCGGCTCCGCTAAGCAAGATTTACCGGACATCATCACCACTATCATTAATGTAATGCTCTTCATCGCTGCAGCTCTAGCGGTGATCATGATCATCTATGGTGGTATCCGCTATATTACCGCCCATGGCGATGAGAAGCAGGTTAAAGTCGCCAAAGATACCATCGTCTACTCGGTGGTGGGCTTGATCATCGCTATCCTCGCCTATGCTCTGGTCACCTTTATCTTTGACAGGTTTAAGTAGTGGCGGTGATTGTAATTACAGACTGACTGTTCTATAATGATGGAAATAAAATGAAAAATAGGAGGAAGGAAGATAATGAAGAATATGTTTAAGAAGGTTATGGCGGGCTTCGTCGTAGTAGCTAGCATGACACTAGTGATGACCGGGCTAGGTGTCGTATCCAGCTTGCCTGCTCATGCAGCTTGTAAAGTTGATGATGGGATTGGCGGTGCCTTACAGGATGACTGTAGCCGAGGCAAGGGTCAAGCCAAGGAATTAGATGGCAATCAGGGTGTTATTACTACTATCATTAATACCATGCTCTTTATCGTCGGTTTACTGGCAGTGATTATGATCATCTATGCCGGTATCAGGTTTGTGACCGCCCATGGTGATGAGAAGCAGGTTGAGAGTGCTCGTCAAACTATCCTCTACTCAGTCGTAGGTCTGATCGTTGCTATCCTAGCCTACGCTCTGGTCAACTGGGTCTTCACTCAGTTTAAGACAACAAATTAAGTTTAAGAGAGTGAGGGACTAAACTATGTCGAGAAGCCTACCATCCAAGCCTGCTGCCGGGTTAGCTTTGGCTGGCGTACTGTCGATGGTGGGCTCTCTGACGGTATCGGCACTTTCCCTGACAGATGTCTTTTCCGGACCGTACCGGGGTGAGGGTCAGCCATCGAACCTGTTTAACGGTCAGTCAGCCATCATACCGAGGATCATCAATCTGATGCTCTTCATCGTCGGTATCTTGTCTATCTTTATGATCATCTATGGCGGCATTCGCTATGTCTTATCGGGTGGCGATAACGCTAAGGTGAAAGATGCCATGCATACTATCATGTACTCGATCGTCGGCCTGGTAGTAGCTATCCTTGGTTATGCGGTAGTCGGCTGGGTAGTTTCGGTAGTTGGGGCCGGCGGGGCTGCTAATGGCTCCTCAGCTACAGTGACGATGCTGATCACTTCCCTGCTAGCTTAAGGCTGTTTGAGACCCGTACTACCAAATAGTACCGGAACCAAAAAAAGGGTGATAAAGATACTAAAAAGCGGTGATTATCTCACCGCTTTATTTCGTGTAGCTATGCTTAAAAGCTACTGGATCTGGATCTTACGAGCCTGCTCTTGCTTGACCTTATTAAAGGCGATGGTAAGCACGCCATCCTTCAGTACAGCCTTGACCTCGTCCTCTTTGACTGCTACAGGCAGGACCAGTGTTCGGCTGAACTCTCCCCAGTAGCACTCTTGGACATGCCAGTGAGTAGCATCGCTGTCATCACCGCTGCTCAGTGTGCCACTAATGGTCAGCACACCGTCAGCGATACTAACGTCCAGGTCGTTCTTGTTAACGCCGGCCGTCCGAGCCTTAACTATCAGCTGCTCCGGCGTCTCATATACATCGACTGCTAGCTGACCCGGTACTGAGTCATACTCACCGTCTCGGCTATTACTCGTCACAGTCTGATTACCGTTACTAGAATTATCGGCGGGATCATCAGTGCTGAATAGTGCCTTAGCTAAATCGCCATCCAAGCCATCAATCAGCAGATCATCGCCTTGTTGTCCTCTCGCCATTCTCCTCCTTACATTCGCTTACATAATGTCAGCGTTTATGGCATAATTATAACTAAGTTACCACTGATTGACAACTACCGGAGTGCTGTTGGAAGTGTAAAAAAGACAATGCTACTACTGTTAGACGATTTGCTTGGGCTACTTTCACCCCATATTTGTAAGCGTTGCGGTGTTGTAGGTAGTACTTATTGCAAGCGTTGTATTTATGACGTAGCTAAGCAGCCGTACTCTGTTTGCTTGAATTGCCGTGGTAGATGCTCACCGGATAACCTCTGTCCTAATTGTCATAAAACGCTATCTTGTTTCACTAGGTTGATCTCTATCGCTCCTAGGCAGGACTCGCTGAAACGCCTGGTTGACGGCTATAAGTTTCATAGCGAAGTGGCCTCGGCGCAGGTCCTGGCTGGGCTGATCGATCTGCGGCTGGGCGACCTGCCGGCAGAGACGGTAATCGTCCCTATCCCTACGGTAGCTAGCCATATCAGAGAGCGAGGCTTTGATCATATGCTCCTAGTGGCGAAGCAATTAGCTAGGAGGCGTCAGCTGGCAGTAGCTGACCGTATTCTTATGAGGACGGACAACCTATCTCAGCATCGGCTGAGTGCTCTAGATCGGCGTCGTCTGATCAGTAAATCGCTAGTCCTCTCCCCCGCCTATAATCAGCCGGTTAATGATGATATTCCGAGGAGTGTTCTACTGCTTGATGATATCTGGACGACCGGCTCAACTATGATCAGAGCCGCTAGGCTCCTTAAAAGCGCCGGTGTTAGGCATATTACTGCTGTAGCCATCTTAACTCAGCCTCGATAGCCGCTAGAATCATTCGTGGGCATAATGAATAATGTCTATAGTTTGGCGGAAGAGGAGGGATTCGAACCCTCGAAGACCTTGCGGTCTTATCGCTTTTCGAGAGCGACCAGATCAACCACTCCTGCACCCTTCCCCGACTGTTAGTATAGCATGCTTACAGCTTGAGGTAGCGGATGAGCTTATCGATACCCCGTTCGGGTACTTCCTCCATTGGCAGGAAGTTGGCTAGCATATCGACGATTCTTTCGCCGTCAGTCTCGCTAATATATGGCGTGACTTCCATACCGAATTGGCGGTTGGGTATTAAGACCAGCTGCCACAGCTTGTCACTCCGGCGGACGCCGAAAGAGTGAAACTCGCTATATGGGTGTAGCTTGTCGTTAATGTCTATCCCTTTACCGGAGATAGTATACTTGACTACCCTGCTTGGTAGCTTAGCCGAGCTGACTAGGGCGATGTACATCACTATCAGTAGGACGGCGATGGTAATCGCAGAGACCAGCTCCATCCTCTTGATGGCGACCATGACTATGACAAAGACGAGCGCCAAGCTGAATATCGCAGCGGCGATCTGATACCATTTCTTGCTCCGCTGAGGTGATATCGAGCTACTGGCTGTCCAGGTGATCGGTGGTAAGTCCGGCACCTGGTCAGCGACTGATGGTGCTTGACCACTCGCCGAGGTGTTACCTATCGATTGAGCTGCACCGCTCTGTCCCATTGGTGGTAGGGGTGCTTGTTTGTCTTTGCCTTCTATAGGCGAAAGAGGCATATTGCCTGATCCACTATCTTGCATGGACTTATTATAGCATAAGCTAGTTAAATAATTGCTTGGCGGAGGAGGGGAGATTCGAACTCCCGCGCCAGATTTCTCCAACCTAACGGTTTAGCGAACCGTCCCCTTCAGCCACTTGGGTACTCCTCCAGCTAGCAGTTATTCTAGCAGAGATTAGCTTAAATTGACAGCGCTCGGATGAAGGCGGTGAATAGCGGATGCGGTCGCATAGGGCGGGAGCGAAACTCGGGGTGAGCCTGGGTGGCGACGAAGAAGCGATGCCGAGGTGCTTCGACGAACTCAACCAGACGGCCATCCGGCGATGTACCGGAGACGATCAGTCCGCCGTCATTAATGTAGCTGAGGAAAGCTCGGTTGACTTCATAGCGATGACGATGACGTTCTATCACTGTAGTCGTACCGTAGATCTGAGCTACTTGGCTGCCGGCAATCAGTTTAGCCGGGTAATTACCCAGGCGCATCGTGCCGCCGGTTGATTCCTTGCCCTTCTGGTCATTCATGATGTAGATGACATCATCTTTTGACTCGGGGTCAATCTCAGCGCTGGTTGCTCTTTCCAGTCCACCTCGCCTGGCAGCGGCGATGGCTGCCATCTGGAGACCTAAGCATAGTCCAAGATAGGGTTTGTCGTGAGCCAAGGCGTAACTAGCTGCTTTAATCTTACCTTCCAGCCCTCGTGTGCCGAAGCCGCCCGGTACTAAGATGCCATCAACCGAGGCTAACTCCTCGTCAGCCACCGTCTCAGCATTGAGCCACTTGAGCTCCAAATTGACTTGGTTAGCATACGAAGCGGCTTTGAGCGCCTCGGTCACCGAGATATAGGTGTCGGTATTGTCGGTATACTTAGCTACCAACCCGACGGTTACCGTCCGGTCATAGCGTTGACTGCTAATCCGGCGGAGCTTCTCCCAAGCCGACATATCGGGCTGGTTGTCTATATTGACAAACTGGTTTAATACTTCTGCGATATCACTCTTAAGTAGATTAAAGGGTACGTCGTAGACTGACTTAATGTCGGGCAAGATTACCACTGCCTGCTTAGGAATGTTAGCGAAGCGGGCGATCTTATCGGCGATGGCTCGGGGTGCCATCTTCTCGGTGCGGGCTAAGACGATGTCAGGGATGATACCAAAGCCTCTGAGGTCTTGCAGAGCGTTCTGAGCCGGCTTAGTCTTAAACTCCTGGCTGATTTTAAGCCACGGTACGTAGACAACCGAGACATAGAGACAATTATGCTGCCCGACGAGGCTGGAGAAAGTGCGGATGGCCTCTACGAAAGCCAGCCCCTCGTAATCGCCGATCGTGCCGCCGATCTCGACCAGATGAACATCGCTTCCTTGGCTAGCTCTGAGAATTGACTGGTGGATAGTATCTGTCAGATGAGGAACCAGCTGGACGGTCTTGCCGTGAAAGCCCCCCGAACGCTCCTTTCTGATCAGTTCCTGGTAGAGTTTGCCGGATAGAGTGATGGAATCTCTGGTCGTTTCTTCGTCGAGAAACCGCTCGTAATGACCTAGGTCAAGGTCAGTCTCTGCTCCATCTTTTGTTACGAAGCATTCGCCGTGTTCAGCCGGGTTAAGTAGCCCGGCATCAACGTTGAGATAGGGATCGCACTTCTGGATGCTGACCTTGAGCCCTTTACCTTTAAGGATCGCCCCCATGCTGGCGGCAGCTATCCCCTTACCTACTCCGGAGATCACTCCTCCCGTGACAAAGATATATTTGGTATTTGTTTTTTTCATAAGTCCCTCACTTAGCTTACAGGGATATGATAACACAAAAATATCCCGCTCGGGGATATTTTTGCTAGCTGTCGGATAAAGAGCTGGCGTGATTTACTTTGATTACTCTGATTGATCAACTCTCTGCAGACGAGACTCGACAGATTTTCGTTCCTGGACTGCCGTGGTAGTTGGCTTAGCTGGGACAGCGAAATTAGCCGGGATACCCCGACCGTCACGGTCGTCGTTGTCTTGATCGACCTGGTCATGATCTTCCAGGTATGGATCAGGTAAACCCGCTTGGTCAAACTTCTCGCCTACATAGTACTTGATATCTTCCGGCTTGGTGTTGCTATCAAAGTCAGCATCCCGGAAAGCTTTACGTTTTTGATCTATCATTTTTGGTTTTCCTTTCGTTAAACTAGCCATACTATATCATGAAAGCGCTTATGCGTCAAGGTTAGTCCTACATTAACAACTTAACTGCAAAGGATAAGCTAAATAAAGACACGTTTCAAGTTCCTATATTAATGTACTGGCACTTCGTCAAAGGGGCAAATTAACCCCCTCTTCATTAGATACAACGGATGGAGCTAATCTATTGTTTGACGTATAGTGTCGCTTTGTAGTGGTGTTCACCGGTGATCGGGTCGGGGACGGAGATGGTCTTAGTGGCTCGCCAACCGGTCATCCGGTTCAATGGGGCGATGGCGGCTTGATCGGTACTGTAGCCGGCTAGCCAGACTTGTTGCTCAGTCGCTAAGAACCGTTGCAGATCGGTGATCCCTTTACCCAGTCGATTATCTTTGAGCATCTGAAGTGAGCCAATCTCAGAGTCTCCGACTTCACTCCGGACATAATAAACGGGATGTGACTTCTGTTCATAGACGGCTGCCTCGTAGTAGTTGTAAGCTCCGGTCATGATGATCGGGGTATTATCCTTAGCGGCGTTAATCTGCTCCACTACTTCACCGGTCATGGTATTCTTAGCGGAACCATTAAAGTAACGGTTGTAATTACCGAGATGATAAACATTGTGAACGCCGCAAATAGAGGCGACTACTACTAAGGTGAGTAGCAGACCAGCGAGCTGTCGATTAGGTGACCGGACGATGATTGCCGCTAGCCAGATCACGGTGAAGATTACTGCCACCATCAGGTAGCGATCAACGAAAACTGACTTGAAGGGATAAAAAGATAGCAGCATGAGCCATAGTATGGGGGCGACTGCCACTACCAAGGTCAAGAGTAGGGAGGGTCGGTTAGCCTGCTTAGACTTGCAGTATACCTGCCGGCTTACTGTGACCGTCAGGGTAAGGATTGTCCAAACCAATACTGCCCACCAGCCGTCCGTGCCGGAAGCTTCGCTATAGAGAGTGAGGCTCGACCAGTAATCGCCCAAGGTATTGACAGTCACAGCCGGGATCCAGTAGCCGCTGGACATACCCCGGAGCTGATGCAATACATGAGGTATCCATGGTAAAAAGGCGACAATGGCGACGGCATGAGCTATCAGCCAGTCGGCGCTAAAGAAACTGCGTAGCAGCTTTCTGTCTTTACAGCCTTGTCGGCGGAGCCTTAGATAGCGATAGACCCAAACACTCAGCCAGACGGTAATCATCAGGTAGTGTGTCCACATACCCAGGGCTATGATGAAGCCATAGAGCAGATACCGGCGTCGTTTACCGCTTGTCTCAGCTCGCAGGTAGGTCATTATCCCTAAGGGTCCAATAACCGCTACCAGCATATACATCCTAGCCTCGATACCGTAGCGGACGAATAGAGGCGAGATAGCTAGAAGGATAGCCGCCAGTGAGGCAACTCGCTGTCCAAAGAGCCGCCCAGCTAACCGGAAGGCTAAGATGATGGCTATGACTCCTAAGGTGACGCTAAGTAGCCGGATAATTACCGGAGTATTACCAAAGAGATTAGTCCACAGCTTGAGGCAATAATAATAAAATGGCGGGTGAACATCCAGGGCGGTGTAATGAGTGATGCCTGCCCAGTCAAAGCGCATCAGGTAAGAGCTGAATGATTCATCAAACCAGATCGATGAACTAGTCAGCCTAGTCAGAGTTAGCCCCAGGAAGCTACCAATGGCAATGATCAGAGCTACTACTCCACCTAGTCTAGAAGAGAAGAATGTGCTTAGCTTACCGGATAGTTTCTGCATAGTGTAATTATAGCTTGTTTTACCCCGCATGTTGCGCTTAGATATGCGTTAAGCCTAAAAGTGGTATAAGTTATGTATGCAGAATGAAGCCTTTATTAAAAACTTAGTCACCCGGCGCTGGGATAAGTCCGGTGATGTCGAGCGTAATGCTCTGATAGACCTGATGGTGGCTTTTGAATCACCCGACTGGTCGCAGTATGTTTATAGGGCCAAGCGAGGTGATATATCAGGGGCTAAGCTAATTTTAGAGCGCCAAGCAGAGATTATGGACAGCTCAGCCAGAGGCGTGGCTGATCATGACGGTACGGTCAAGGTTAACATTGATACTAAATATTATCAGCGTCAAGTTGATGCACTAACTAGTTATCTCCAAATAATAACATGGCTGTAGGCTAATTCTTGGTCGGGGTGACAAGACTTGAAGGCTTCTTTGCTGGCGCAAAGTCGCAAGTTCTTAATCCCTACTGACTTAATAATATTTCACCAATAATAATGACTAATTTGGTCGGGGTGACAAGACTTGAACTTGCGACCTCATCGGCCGTTGGCTCGGGTGATGGACTATCCGCTACCGGGCGCACCCGACCGGGAAACATCATCCACGAAATAAGCTCCTGGTCGGGGTGACAAGACTCGAACTTGCGACCTCACGGCCCCCAGCCGTGTGCGCTACCAACTGCGCTACACCCCGACAACTACTGGCGGAGGGATGGGGATTCGAACCCCAGATAAACATCACTGCCTATACACGCTTTCCAAGCGTGCTCCTTCAACCACTCGGACACCCCTCCGTAAGAGGTGCAACCCTATTCTAGCATATCTTTATCTACTGATGCTGACCCTCGTTCAGTCGAGCCGGTCGCAGCCAACTACATATTTTTATAATTCGGCAGTCTTAAATGTATGGTAGCCCTCGTAGAAGTAGCTATGGTCGATGCCCTTCATGAAGACTTCCTGACTATCGGTCTGATCGGTTAGCGCCCTACTTAAAAGCACCTTGATCTCGGTGTCCTTGATCGGACTGCGCTCCATGGCGAGCAAATAATCTTCTCTATCTACCCTGGCCCAATCAACGACTTTGCCAAGCCGGTTCTTCAGAATGTGATCCAGCCAGATGCGCATACTTCGCCCATTCCCCTCTCGGAAAGGGTGAGCGATATTCATCTCGACATACTTCTCGATAATCTCGTCAAAGGTAGATTGAGGCATCCGATCAATATTCTCAAGGGCGGCATCAAGATAAGCTACCGGCGCAAAACGGAAGCTACCTTTAGCTAGGTTAACGGTACGCTTCTGACCGGCGAAATCATAAATATCGCCAAAGAGTGTCCGATGGATGAACCGGAGCGTGACGAACTTACCCGGCTCTAATTCACCTAATAAGTTTTGCTCAAAGAGCTCCTTGGCCTTCTTCTTACTAATCCGCTCTTCTTCACGAGCCAGGTCGGTAGCGGAAGTAAGCTCGAGCTTGTTGGGCATACAGTTAATGGGGCTAGTATCTATCTCCTCCGCCATTACTACCTACTTACACCGATTACACCTTTGACAGCCATCATTGTCTCCTGCCAATTCTTAACGGTGATGGTCTCTATTCCCATCTGTACTACTGGATAATCATTACCGCCCGGCTGAGTCATGTCACCGAAGTAGAGGATATCTTGTCGCTCGACGCTGAGTTCCTCCATCAGCTTACTCATACCGAAAGTCTTATTCATGCCGGGTAGGAATACATTGATGCTGGTCGTACCGGCGATCTCGTACTCAAACTCCGGGGCTAGTTGTCTGGCTCGCTGAACGATAGATTGGCGCTTTTGGTGATTCGGATCCCAGGGATATTTTACCTCCGGCGCTGCCTGTTGGCCGAGGGCACTGTAGGTGACTTGACTACTGCGATTCTCGATGATATCGCCGGCAGTATTCTCGCACCAATAACCCAGCTCCCGAGCAGCCTGAGTAATGATCGCCGTGATCTTGGCGGTCTGAGCGTCAGACATGGGGAAGGAATAGACCTGTCGCCAATTATTCATGTCCACCGCCATACCGCCGTCAGGTCCACTATAGGTGTAGTATTGCGTTCCCTGTGCCACCATCAGGTGGAGATTACGTAGTCGCTGACCGGTGGCGAGGAGACCCATCGGTGCCAAGATCTGGATCATGAATTGGCTTAGCTTCTGTCCGGATATGACGCAGACCGGGTAGATGTCTAGCAGGTCAGCCATCACCCCCGCCATCTCGCTGGTCATGGGCGTCTTAGCTACATTGAGCGTGTCGTCGATATCAAAGGCGATGACTTTCTTCACGCTCGCACCTTCTTCTTTTGACGCTTAGCGATCGCCTGTTCGGCTACTTGGCGTTCATTCCAAGGAATATACTCGCCGTTCGCCCGAGCCATGGCCTTTTCGTGTCCCATACCCAGGAGCAAGACCACATCATTCTTGTGTGCTTTCATGATAGCCGTCTCAATCGCTTCGGCTCGGTCGTCGATAAAGAGCAGATCCTTTCCCTCAGTCTTACCTGCTTGGCGAGCCCCTTTAGCTACTAACTCTGACTGAGGGCGTACCGGACCTCGAGCATCTTCCTCAGTCAGGATGATGAGGTCGCTATACTTGCCGGCGATCTTACCCATAGTCGGGAACTTCGTCTTGTCTCGTTCACCGGCCGCCCCGCTGATGACGATGACTTTACCCTTAGTGTTTGCCTTGACGTCCGGTAAGAGCTTCTGATAGGCATCAGGAGTATGAGCGAAGTCAATGATCACATCAAAGCCCAGTCCGGTGGGGATAACGTTCATCCGTCCATCAACCCCGGCCAGATTCTTCAGTCCGTTCTCGATTTGCTGACGGCTCATCCCTAATGCATGGCAAGCAGCTATAGCCGCTAAGGAGTTATAGATGTAGAACTCACCCGGGATATTGATCTTGATGTGGTATGTCTCACCATCTACCTTTACTTCATAACTCGAGCCACTGTTTTGACGTTTGATCCGGGTGGCTTTTAGCTTACCCTGTTTGATGCCGTAAGTGACCGGCTTAGGTACGAGCTGAGCGAAAGCTTTGGCTGATTTATCATCAGCGTTGATAATCCCGACACCTTGCCCGCCCTGCTTGGCATTAGCGGCGGCCAGCTTAAACAAGCGGCACTTTGCCTGGAGATACCGCTGGAAAGTCCGATGGTAATCAAGGTGCTCCGAGGCGACGTTAGTCATCACTACGATGTCAAACGGTATGCCGAAGACCCTCCCCTGCGCCAGAGCGTGGCTGGATACTTCGATGACCAGGTACTGCACTCCGGCACTACGCATCTCAGCCAGGCGTTTATTGAGGGTGCGGGCGTCAGAAGTGGTCATATGATCGGGTGACTCTTCAAACTTGCCGTCGACCGAATTGCCTATGGTGGTCATCAAGCCGACTTTCAGCCCGGCCTCCAGTAATATGTTGTGTATCATAAAGCAGGTTGACGTCTTGCCGTTAGTGCCTGTCACGCCAATCACCGTCATGCCGCTAGCCGGATAATCGTAATGGTTAGCTGCCATGAATCCCCTGGCCCGATGATAAGGTACAGCGAGGGAGTTCTTCAGATTTTTCATCGTCTGGTTCATGAGGGTAATTATAGCATCAGCCCGGTTGTGGTAAAATGCCATCAGTGAGAGTACTAGGAATAGAGAGTTCGTGTGATGAGACTGCCGCCGCCGTAGTTGAGGATGGCCGACGGATTGTCAGTAATGTGGTTCATTCTCAGATTGATATCCATCGAGTCTATGGCGGAGTTGTTCCTGAGGTAGCGGCTCGGTCTCACTTAGAAGTAGTTATTCCGGTGATTGACCGGGCGGTTAAAGAAGCCGGTGGCTGGGAGCAAGTCGATGCTATCGCTAATACCGTGATGCCCGGACTAATCGGCTCGCTGCTGATCGGCTCACTGACGGCTCGGATACTGGCCCTGATGAAGAAGAAGCCTTACTACCCCATTCACCATGTCGAGGCGCATGTCTATGCCGGCTTTTTGACCGAGCAAACCCCCGAGTTTCCTTTGTTGGCGCTGATTATTAGTGGCGGTCACTCACAGATCGTATTGTTTCACGACCATGGTAACTATGAGCTGATCGGACAGACGGTTGACGATGCCGTCGGCGAAGCATTTGACAAGGTAGCTAAGATTATCGGGCTGGACTACCCCGGTGGTCCGGCCGTCGCTCGGGCGGCACTCAAGGGTGATCCGGCTAGATTCAAGTTCCCTAAGGCACGTCTCAAGGGAGATTATGACTTCTCTTTCTCGGGACTTAAGACGGCCGTGTTACGTCAGGTTCAAACGACGGTCGGAGTTGACCATACTTACCCGTCAACCGGGCTCGCTCCCCTGCTTGATGAGCAGACCCGCTGTGACTTCGCTGCCAGCTTCCAAAATATCGCTTGTCAGACTCTAGTTGATAAGTTGGTCAAGGCGGCCAAGTTTTATACACCCCGCACGGTAGTGGTAGCCGGTGGTGTGGCGGCAAATCAGGAGCTGCGTCGTCAGCTGACCGAGCGACTCTCCTCCCCTATCATCTTTCCGCCGGTTAGTTTGTGTACCGACAATGCGGCGATGGTGGCGGGGCTAGGTTGTTTCCAGGCTGAACGGATCAAGCCGACAGATCCTCGGCAACTTGAGGTCACTCCGTCGATTTCGATGAGCCGGACCGTCTGGAATAAAAAATAGTTGCACTGCCTGGAAACCTGCTAATTACCTTTACTGTCGCTTGGCTAACCAATCACTCATTTCTCCAGCCCTCATTCTTCATCTATGTTAATCTATAGCTCAGAGCAAAATCCGTAATTTCCCTCCACATATAGCTTGAGTTAGTTAGTACGAGCAGTACAGGTGGTCTCCTCAGATTCCAGCAGAACGCAAAGCGTGATAATTAGTTAGTTCTGTGACTCAGAGTAAACTGTAATTTCCCTCCACGTATAACTCTATAATGCACGAGCAGTACAGGTGGTCTCCTCAGGCCTACTGCTTAGTCAGCCCTCATCCTTCATCTACATCATCATTTCCCTCAGACCCGCCTGGCTGGCTCGTGTGCTGCTCCGGCTTCAAACGCACACAGTCTTCAGGAAATGACTAATAGAGTGAAGGACAAAAGGCACCCTTTATGTGCTAAGGGTTATCTAATACTTTATATGGGGGCTGATAGATTCATCACATCAACCTCAGACCTGGCGCCCATAATGTACCACTGGCGATTGATTACTTGTAGGACATTGATTAGTCTTCGGTTGCCTGTGATGAATCCGCCCCCCATAAAAGCTTTCCTGTGGGCAAAGAGCAGTACTCAATGGTTGACGAAGGCTGTTGATACAGTAGTAAGCTATCTAGTGCACGTGGTAGTTTATACGGTGCCAGCCTGTCCAGCTGATGCTAGTCAGACTAACTAGACATACACAAAGTGTTATTACACCTTAAGTCCTCTTTTCGGTTGTTAGTATTAAGTATCGTGCTGGGGTCTGAGGAGACCACCTGTACTACTCGTATGCCATAGAGTTATACGTATAGGGAAATTACAGATTTTGCTCTGATCTAGGAGGGTTAGTTTATTATTATAAGAGACTGCTGTAGTATAATGATGTAAGAAATACACGGCTTGGCTATGCTAAGATATTACTGATGAGAGAGACTATTTTTTTACAGAGCTCTGCTTGGGCTCACTTTCAACAGCAGCTGGGTCACCCAGTGATCGAGAAACAGACCGATACCTATAGCTACGTAGCCATCGTCGAGCGAGGCGGCTGGAGCAACAGACTATACTGCCCTTTCGGACCGCTGGTAGATGACTATCATGGGCTGGAGCTGGCTCTAGCTGACCTGGCTAAGGAGGCTAAGAAGCGTCGGCTTGATTTCGTACGAGTTGAGCCTACCCTGCCGGGATTAACAGAGGTAGATATGAAAAAGCTTCACCTCAAGCACTCTCGTCGGGACGTTCAGCCCCCCTATTCGGTTGTTAACGACGTATCGGTCAGCGAGTCTAAGATAGAGGCGGAGCTGTCGCAGACAGCTCGTCGCTATGCTCGTAAATGCGATAAAGCCGGCATCACTTACACAGTTAGCTATCAGCCGACCGATATCCAGTACTATATCGAGATGATCCACCAAGTGGCCAAACGTACCGGCATGAAGCCGCACGATGATCTCTACTTTCAGCAGATTGCCGGCTTTCTCTTCCCTACCAAAGCTGCCGGACTACTGTTTGCTGAGCTGGATGGCGAGAAGATTGCCTCGATCATATTCTTTACTGACGGTACGACGATGTATTATGCTCACGCCGCTAATCTCACCAAATCTCGCAAGTACTCCCCCGCTACCGGACTAGGGCTTTATGCGCTCAAATTTGCTCATCAGCAAGGCTGTAAATGGTTTGACTGGTACGGCGTCGCTCCGGAGCATGATGATCACAATCCCCGCTGGCAATCTTGGGCCGGCTTCACCCAGTTTAAGCTATCATACGGTGGTCAAAGGATTAACCGCCCGGGGACATGGGAGCTGCCTATCAAGAAACGGCAATATTTAGTTTACCGTGCCCTACTTGCGCTTACTCGCCACTAGTTATATAATGGTTATGCGGATCGTTGCGATACGCATATATTAGTAACGAATGCCTGAAAAGGTGCGTGGAGGCTTCATGTTTTGTTTTACGTGAAAGTCTTGTTTAGTGTGCCCTTTTTCATTTTGGTTATGATTTTTTACAGATGAAACTATCCAAAACTTACCAACCAAATCAGTATGAACCAACGATCTATGCCCTCTGGGAAACCAGTGGGGCTTTTGCACCTGTAGGGCAGGGCGATCCATATTCGATTGTGATGCCACCACCGAATGCCAACGGCAATCTGCATGTGGGGCATGCCTATATGATCCCGATTGAGGATATACTGGCCAGATATTATCGGATGCAGGGGAGAGATACTGTCTGGATCCCCGGGGCTGATCATGCCGGATTTGAGACATGGGTAGTTTTTGAGCGATATCTCAGTAGTCAGGGTAAATCACGCTTTGACTATGGCAGGGAAGAGCTTTATCGGATGACCTGGGAGTTTGTAGAGCGAAATCGAGGGCAGATGGAGCTTCAGCTTAGGGCACTGGGAGCGAGTTGTGACTGGTCGTCAACCGTCTTTACCTTGGATAAGAAGGTGATCGAGACGGTCTATCGGACTTTCCACAAGCTATGGGACGACGGACTGATCTACCGGGGTAACCGGATCGTCAACTACTGTCCGCATCACCGGACCTCATTTGCCGACATCGAAGTAGAGTACCGAGATGAACCATCTCACCTCTGGCACATCGCTTATCAATTGACTGAGGGCAAAGGTGAGATAGAGGTGGCGACGACCAGACCGGAGACGATGCTGGGGGATGTGGCTATCGCCGTGCACCCTGATGATCCGAAGTACCGAGAATTAGTCGGTAAAACAGTCGTTGTACCACTGGTCGAGCGAGAGATTCCGATCGTTGCTGACGAAGGGGTAGAGCAGGGCTTCGGCACAGGTGCTGTCAAAGTTACACCAGCGCATGATCCGCTTGACTTTGAGATTGGGCAACGTCATCAGCTGGAGCCGATCCAGGTGATCGGACTGGATGGCAAGATGACTGACAGGGTGCCACCGAAGTACCGGGGACTAACGGTCGAGCAGGCGAGGGAAGCGGTCGTGGCTGACTTAGAGACCGCCGGAGCGTTACGCAGCATTGAGGATTGTCGTCACCAAGTACCACACTGCTACAAGTGTGGTGCCACTATCCAGCCACTATTGATGAAACAGTGGTTTATAGATGTTGAACCTCTAGCTGAAGCGGCTCGCCAGGCGATCGAGCGAGGCGAAGTTAGCTTCGTGCCGAAGCAGAAAGCTAGCGAGCTGGCTCGGTATTATGATGAGCTGAGGGACTGGAATATTAGCCGGCAGATTCCCTGGGGGATACCGATCCCTGCCTTTCAGAATGTATCAGACCCCGACGACTGGATCTTTGACACCAGGGTAGAGCAGCAGGAGATCGTGATCGACGGTCAGACTTATCGACGAGATGAAGACACTTTCGACACTTGGTTTAGCAGTGGGCAGCTACCTTTCATTGCGACAGATTACCTGGATGGTGGGCGACTGAGCCGTTTTTATCCGACCAGTGCTATGGAGACAGGGGTAGACATACTGCGAGCTTGGGTGGCTCGGATGATCATGCTGGGGCTGTATATGACCGGTAAAGTGCCGTTTCGTGATGTCTTTCTACATGGTCTGATCTTAGATGAGCATGGCAAGAAGATGAGCAAGAGTAAGGGTAATGTGGTTAATCCGATGGGGATAATCGAGAAATACGGCAGTGACGCTCTGCGTGTCGGTATCGTCATGAATCGTTCGGCGGGGCAGCCACAGGCTTTTTCAGAGGCATCGGTGATAGCAGGGCGCAATTTCTGCAACAAGCTGTGGAATATTGCTCGCTATATAGAAGGGAAGTCAGATGCTAAGCCGGTTAGCAATGAGGAGATTGAGCAGGCTCAACCGGGGACAATTTACGAGCACTGGATACTGGCTCGTCTGGAGCAAGCCCGTCAGGCGATAGATGCTGACATTGCCGGCTATCGCTTCGCTGAGGCGATGGAAGTGGTCTACCATTGTATCTGGGACGACCTGGCAGACTGGTACATCGAGGCGAGCAAGGCATCAGATAATATCGCTTTTATGCGACGAGTGCTGAGTATCGCCTTGCGCTTAGTTCATCCTTTTGCGCCTTTTGTCTCTGAGACTATCTGGACAACTTTCCGGGGAGAAGAGTCATTGCTAATATCACAACACTGGCCAAGTCAGCTGAAGTTCAGCAAGCGTCAGGCGAGTAGCTTTGATCGGGTAATAGAACTAGTCGACGAGCTGCGCAACATTACTAGTCAGCTACCACCGGCTAAGTACTGCTTGGTTTTTGATGATTGTCAGACAATAGGGGAGAACCAGGCGTTGGTTAAGAGCCTGGCGAAACTGAGAAATGTTCGTCAGGATCGCACTCCTCATGGACTAAAAATTGTTTTACCACATAGCACCGCTTGGTTGGAGTTGACCGAAGAGGAGATTGCTGACTACAAGGACAAGCTACAAGCGAAGCTGGCTAAGCTAAAGAGTGAGATCTACGGGCTGGAGCGACGCTTAGCTAATCAGGGTTACTTAGAGAAAGCGCCGGAGCAACTAGTCCACGAAACTAAGAAGCAGCTAGCCGATAAAAAACGCCAGACTGTTCACTTAGGTGAGCAGCTGGCGGAAATCAGCTAGGGTAGTGCTACGGCTAAAAGCTAGTTGCTGAAATGTAACTTAGCGGCGATCTGCTTCATGTTGGCATCACTAGTGTCGACCGGATAGCCATGATGCAGGCGCAGCACCTTATCGTCGTACATCGGTACGACATGGACGTGAGCGTGGGGTACTTCCAACCCTTCCACTACGATGCCGGCTCTCACACCTAGGACTTGCTCGATGCGCTGTGCTATCTTTTTGACGGTTGCAAAAAGTGCTTGGTAGGTTGCATCGTCAAGGTCGTAAAATTTATCAACTTGTACTCTTGGGGCAACCAAGACATGCCCGTCACTGAGCGGATTGATATCAAGGAAGGCGAAAGTCTGATCGTCTTCGTAGATCTTATAGCAGGGAATCTCACCCCGCATTATTTTAGTGAAAATACTATCTTGTTTCATAAGATGATTGTAGCATGCATGGGTTAGGTATCCCGATCATCCCGCTCAAAGTCAGAGAAGGCGACTCCGGGCTGACTTGAAGTATTAGTCAACCATTCTCGAGCTGAGCGGATAGACTCTAAGGGGGTATTGCCATGCTCCATACCGTCAATAACATTGGTAATATATTCAGAGATGTCAAATAAGGTTATAGAGTCATCTTCATCGTCTACTAGGTTGCAACCGTTTAGACTCTCAACGGCTATTGAAAACATCGCCAGCGATTTCAGATCTTGCTGAAGCACCAGGCTATCAATCACTCTCAGAAATGGCCTAACGAATGTTGCCTTTCGCCAGCGATAGGTCTTCTCACCATATTGATAGTAGCTGCCGTTACAGAACCAATGATCGTAGTAGCTCTCGATCTGCTTTTTCGAGAAGTGGTGCGGTGCTTTAGCTAGACTGTCATATGCCATACATAGCCAGTTATAGACTCTGATGACAGTGTAGTCGCCGGCTCCGTTGATTTCTTGGTAGTCATCGTAATTTGCTCGTAAGTGCTCAATGTATTTCAGTAGTTGCTTCTTGTCGCCTGCCCGAAAGGCGATTAAACCGTCACTCATGCAACGGATCGTGTCCGACAATGCTTGTCCGTTCCAATACTCTGAGAACTTCTCAGCTGTCACTTTGATCATTGGGTGATATGTCATAAGCCTCCATTGGTAAGTAAGTAGCTACTCTTAGAGTATAAACGTAGAGCGAAATATCCGCTATAATGGAACTTATGAAAAAGTTGGTGGGGGTGATCGCCGGTATCTTGCTGGTCGTGGCGGGCTATGTCTGTTGGACGCTACTTAGACCATTGCCCTTGTTGACGCCCAGCGTCAAGCTGCAGACGATTGACGCCCAGTCGTTTACTTCAGATAAACTGGATAGTGGTAGGGGAGCTATCGGCTTTGTTAATCCGGCTAACCGTGAAATCAGCTGTCGAGCGTTGGGTAGTGGCGAGGAATATACCACCCCTAAGCCGACTGCTAGTATCGCCAAGCTGATCACCGCTCAAGTTGTACTCGGTAAGATGCCCCTGGCTAAGGGTGAGAGTGGACCCAGCCTTAGTCTCAACGGTCAGGACGAAGCGAGCTACTGGCAGGACTTAGCGGTAGGTGGCAGTAGTGTACAGATGATGGCAGGGCAGACGATTAGCCAGCGTCAGTTGCTGGAGGGGACTTTGCTGGCAAGTGCCAATAACATGGCTAATCGCCTGGCGGTCTGGGCGTTTGGTTCGATGGACAACTACCGTCAGGTGGCTAGTCAATGGTTAAGAGATCATGAGCTCACCGATACCATCATCGGTACCGATGCCAGCGGGCTGGACCCGTCAACGAAATCTACTCCGACCGACCTGTGCAAGATTCTACTATTAGCCGGTCAGCAGCCTATCCTAGCGGAGATCATGAGCGAGCCGGAGGCTACTATGCCCTCGGGCGAAGTCATTCATAATACTAACCGCTTGCTGGGGCGAGACGGTGTCTTCGCCGGCAAAACAGGCTTTACTTATGAAGCGGGGCGGGGTGTGGTCACGGCCAGTCGGCGTCAGATTGATGGAGTGACGGTGATTGTCGGTGTCGTCAGTATGGGTAATGATAGTTATAACACTGCTTTCAGGCGAACCGAGCAGCTTCTAGAGAGTAGCCGTCGGGACATTGCGGTCAGTCAGCTAAAGGCTAATACATCAGTCGGCAAGCTCAGCTCCACTTGGGGTGCCAGCCGGCTAGTTACCGCTAAGCCGGTCACTGTGCCTTACTGGGTCGATAGCCCACCTAAGAGTAAGTTTGTCCACTATTTATCAGACGAAGTTGATAGCGCCAGTGCCGGCAGCATCTATGGACAACTGAGCCTAGGTAATAACCAGATCAATGTCATCACAGAGCGAACAATCAAGCCGGCCTCACTAGCCTGGCGCTTGACTCATCCATTTTGATATCAAAATATAAGTTTGTTCTTGGCGGAAGGAGAGGGATTCGAACCCTCGGTGGGTTGCCCCACACCGGTTTTCAAGACCGGCTCCTTAAACCACTCGGTCACCCTTCCGCTAAGTATTATAGCAGAGCTGAACAGAGACGTACGCTCTTTAGCCGGAATAGTTTTCTGTTAATGCTCTTCATCATTTCTCTTGTTGCCGCTTGGCTAACTGAATTACTCGTTACTCCGGCCCTCACTCTTCACTCTATTATCATTTCCTTCAGACCCGCCTGGCTGGCTCGTGCACTGCTGAGCTTCAAGCGTG
>ERZ773042.14-NODE-14-length-156136-cov-47.018247_pt1 | contig 156136 bp, 151 predicted proteins | sample MGYA00511664_ERZ773042 | MGnify/ENA primary metagenome ERZ773042 (study PRJEB29015, sample SAMEA2737984) | human oral metagenome | biome: human oral; feature: human-associated habitat; material: dental | place: China | collected 2036 ... | reverse complement strand
TCGAGGACGTAGGCAGAGGGCCTCATGGCAACGATTCCCGCAAGCGCGACTCTCCGCGCCTCTCCACCCGAAAGAGCAAGGGGCGAGCGGTCCCACAGCGTTCTCTCGATACCCAGACGCTCGAGCGCCTCTTGGGCCTGGGATCGTGCCGCTTTCGCACCCGCCCCGCGCGCGAGCGCCCCGAAGGCGACATCGTCGAGGACGGTATTGGCAAAGAGCTGCTCCTCCGGACGCTGAAAGGCGAGGCCGACATCCGAGGGGCGCACGGGCCTGCCAGCCAGCATCGAGGTGCCAAAGTCAGCCTCGATGAGCCCTGCCATCACAAGCGCGGACGTCGTCTTGCCAGAGCCCGAGGGACCGGCAAGCAGCAGAACGCGGCCAAAGGCCGCAGCCAGCGAGATGTCCGCAAGCACGCAGGCGGCGCCGGTGCCGTAGGCACTCGCGTCCTCGAGATAGAGAAAGACCGAGTCCAGCTCGAGTCCCCCCTGCATACGCTCGGTGGGACTAACGGCCCCGAGACCGGTCCTCTTACAATCAAGGGATCCTTTCAGCGCATCCCATATGGCAACCTTGTCCTTATCGCGCAGGGTCGCGCACGCCGCCTCAAGATCAATGAGCGCAACGCTCAAGTCGACGCCAGCAGCTGCAAGGGAGGCGCAAAGTCGGACGTCAGGACCCACGAGGCCCGCAAGCCGACAGGCGCCCGAGTTGGCAAAAAGCCCTTGAGGGGTACCCTCCCAGACAGCCCGCCCCGCAGAGAGGACAATGACCTCCTCTGCGCCAATGAGCTCCTCGACAAGATGGGTGACCTCAAGGATGCCGACCCCACGCCTTCGCAGCACGCCGATGACCCCACGCAGCGCCTCTCGGGCGGCTGAGTCGAGCTGTGAGCACACCTCGTCCAAGACGAGGTAGCGCGGACGCAGCGCCAGCGCTCCCGCCAAGGCCACAAGCTGCCTCTGGCCTCCCGAGAGCTCGTTGACATCCTTGTGGGAAAGACTCAAGATTCCAGCAAGCTCGAGCGCCTCGCGTACTCGTGTCCTGATCGCATCGGCGTCCAGCCCAAGATTACGCGGACCGAACGCCACATCGTCCTCGACAAGGGAGCTCACGAACTGTGACGATGGGTCCTGCCGTACCAGCGCGACATCGCAGGAGTCGCGCACATCTCTGTCGTCAGCGGTGACCTGTCCTGACACGGGCGACAACGAGCCGCTGGCAAGTGCCGCAAGCGTAGACTTGCCCGAACCGCTTGGACCCACCACCACGACCCATCCGCCTTGCGAAACGCAGAGGGACAGGTCCTCGACCGCATATGCCAAGCCCGGATACGCGTAGCTCACGTGATCAAGCGACAGCACGCCCCCCGCCCCTTTCAGCAAAAGTAAGCCAAGGGGAGGCCCGCTCCCTGAGCGAACCTCCCCCATACGTCTTGCAACTCATGTAGGCGAACTACTCAGACTCCTCCTCAGACGCCTCGGTAGCATCCGCCTCGCCCTCGGACTCCTCTGCGACCTTCTCCTCGACCTTCTCGACCTTCTGGACGGAGGTCTTACCCGAGGTCTCCCCCCTCGTGGCGACGGCCTCAGTCACAAGCTCGATGATAACGACCTCGGCACCATCGCCCTTGCGGCGACCGAGCTTGAGGATACGGGTGTACCCGCCATTGCGGTCTGCCCAAAGCCCCTGCGCTGCCTTCTCGAAGATCTCGCGAACAGTCTCCTTATCGCCGACCTTGGCGATGGCAAGGCGCCGAGCATGCAAATCACCCCTCTTTGCCCAGGTGATGACCCTATCAACATCGGGACGGATGGCCTTTGCGCGAGACTCAAGGGTCTTGATGCGGTCGTTGACGAGAAGTGAGGCGACGAGGCTCCTCTTCATTGCCCGGGTATGGCTGGCATCTGTCCCAAGCTTCATACCCCTCTTCTTATTATGTCTCATGGTCTAGCTACTCCTCAATGAAACGGAAGACGTGCCCTAGGCCTTGAGGCCAAGGCCCATCTCCTCGAGCTTGTCCTTGACTTCCTCGATGGACTTGACGCCAAAGTTGCGGATGTTGAGCAGGTCGTTCTCGGAGAACTCGACGAGCTGGCGCACCGAATGGATATTGGCGCGCTTGAGGCAGTTGTACGAGCGGACGGACAGGGCGAGGTCCTCGATCTGCTTGTCGAGCTCGGTGCTGTCCTCCTCGACGTTATCCGCAAAGATGGATGCGTCCTCCTCCTGCTCCTCCTCGGCGGTCAGGCTCATGAACGCGCTCATGTGCTGGTTGATGATGTTGGCCGCCTCGACCACCGCCTCTCGCGGAGAGGCAGATCCGTTGGTCTCGACTTCAAGGATGAGACGATCGTAGTCGGTACGCTGGCCGACGCGACAGGATTCGACGAGTTTGGCACAACGACGCACCGGAGAATACAGCGAGTCGACGCACACATAACCGATGGGATCGTTCTTGCCCTCGTTCTCGGCCCCAGACACATAGCCACGACCAACGCCTATGTGCATCTGCATGGAGAGGTGGGCCCCCTCACCGAGGGTGCACACGACATGGTCCCCGTTCACGAGCTCAAACTGGGACGGTACCTTAAAGTCTGCGCCCGTCACGGTGCAGGGACCGTCGACGTTGATGGTGGCGGTCGCGTCGGCACCGGTCCCCACACTCTTGAAGACGAGTCCCTTGACGTTGAGAACGATGTCTGTGACGTCCTCGTAGACGCCCTCGATTGTGTCGAACTCCTTTTGCACGCCGTCTATCTTGATAGCCTCGACCGCTGCACCCTCCAAGGAGGAAAGCAGTACGCGACGCAGGGAGTTGCCAAGCGTGTCGCCGTAGCCGCGCTCAAGCGGCTCAGCCGTGATGCGGGCGATGTTGTCGCTGATCTCCTCGACGGAAACTTGCGGTCGAATGAATTCTGACATGGACATGTCCTCCTGCAGTCGTCGCTTACTTGGAGTAGAGCTCGACGATCAGCTGAGCGTCGATCTCAAGGTCGATCTGGTTGCGAACCGGGATCTGCAGAACGCTTCCCTGGAGCTTCTCGATGTCGACCTCGAGCCAAGCAGGTGCGGCCTTGCCGTTGGAGGCGACGATGGCCTCCTTGATGGGGAGCAGGTCCTTGGCCTTGGAAGCCACAGCTACGACGTCACCAGCCTTTACCTGGTAGGAGGGGATGTTCACGCGACGGCCGTTCACCATGATGTGACCATGGCGAACAGTCTGACGAGCCTCCTTGCGGGTGCGGGCGAAGCCAAGGCGGTACACGACGTTATCCAGGCGGCACTCCAGCAGGCTCATCAGGTTGTCACCGGTGATACCCTTGGTCTTCATGGCCTTGTCGTAATAGCCACGAAACTGCCTCTCGAGAACGCCGTAGATGAACTTGGCCTTTTGCTTCTCGCGCAGCTGCATGCCATACTCGCTCTCCTGGCGCCGACGACGCTTAGGCTGGCGGTGAGATTCCTTGTTGATGCCCATGACAACGGGGTCGATGCCGAGTTGGCGACACCTCTTGAGGACAGGGGTCCTATCGATTGCCATTGCTACTGTCCTTCCTTACTACACGCGACGACGCTTGCACGGACGGCAACCGTTGTGCGGAATGGGGGTCTTGTCCTGGATGCCCGAAACCTCGAGACCGGCGGCCTGCAGGGAGCGAATGGCGGTCTCGCGTCCGGAACCGGGGCCCTTCACGAATACGGCCACCCTGCGAAGTCCATGCTCCATGGCAGCTTTTGCACAAGCCTCAGCCGCGACCTGGGCCGCAAAGGGTGTGGACTTGCGAGAGCCCTTGAAGCCGACCGTACCACCCGACTGCCAGGCGATGACGTTACCCGCCGGATCGGTGATGGAGATGATCGTGTTGTTGAACGTGCTCTTGATATGGGCCTGACCCACAGCGATGTTCTTGCGCTCCGCGCGACGCACACGCGTCGTGTGCTGGTTCTTCTTTTGTGGCATACTTGTTCCCTAGCCCCTCTTCCTCGCGCCGATCTGACGTTTCTTGCCCTTGCGGGTGCGAGCGTTAGTGTGCGTGCGCTGTCCATGGACAGGGAGGCCCTTGCGATGACGAAGGCCACGGTAACAGCCAATCTCCATCAGGCGGGCGGTATTCTGACGAACCTCGCGACGTAGATCACCCTCGGTGGTGAAGTTCGCGTCGATGTAGTCACGGATCCTTGTGACCTCATCTTCGGTCAGGTCCTTAACGCGGGTGTCGGGGTTCACGCCACAGTCGGCGCAGATCCTCTTGGCGCTCGACGCGCCGATGCCATACAGATAGGTAAGACCGACCTCGGTACGCTTGTCGCGCGGGAGGTCGACACCATTGATACGTGCCAACTTCGAGCTCCTCTCTTAGCCCTGACGCTGCTTGTGGCGGGGGTTCTCGCAGATCACGTAAACCTTGCCATGGCGACGGATGATTTTGCACTTATCGCACATCTTCTTAACCGAAGGACGTACCTTCATTGCGCTTTCCTTCCGGTAGTTCTTACACAAACCGATACCACACCGACAGTGCCAGGTGGAGCTGACCTGCCTTATCTTGACGTCCAGCCGCAGACGTGAACATCCCTCGCACATGCATGGCCACGACGCGCGAGGCCCTCGTGCGCATTCCCTCTGGCCATGCAAAACCTGCCTCTTACTTGTAGCGGTAGGTGATACGACCCCTCGTGAGGTCATAGGGGGAGATCTCTACGACGACCCTGTCCCCCGGTAAGATCCGTATGTAGTTCATGCGAATCTTACCCGAGATGGTACAGAGGATTGTCTTGCCGTTTTCGAGCTCCACGTTGAACATCGCGTTGGGGAGAGGTTCCATGACCTTACCCTCAAGCTCGATTCCATCCGTCTTAGCCACCTTACCTACTTTCTCTTGCTAACAGCAGCAACCATATATCATACATAAAAAAGAACAAGGCATCCACTCCACAGGGAACTTCATATTCCCTGCAGAGAGGGTACCTCCTGCGGTCCGCTTGAGAATTCGGCAGAACCTTCGCCGCCTCCCGTCCCTTAGCCTAGCCGGTCTACTGCTCGCCGCCCTGCATGGAACACCAAGGTCCGTTGTCATCCTGCGTGAGTATCACAGGCCCATCCTTGGTTATGGCGACTGTGTTCTCGTAGTGCGCAGCCACCTTTCCGTCATCGGTGACGACCGTCCAACCGTTGCCGAGCGTATGGTTCTCGCGTACTCCAAGGGTGATCATGGGCTCAATGGCAATGACCATGCCGACTTGCAGCTTGACGCCTCGTCCCTTCTTACCATAGTTAGGGACATTGGGATCCTCATGCATCGTGTGGCCCACGCCATGACCCACGTACTCGCGCACGACGCCATAGCCGCTCCCTTCGGCAAGCTGCTGGACCGCATGGCCGATGTCACCCAGGTGATTCCCGGGGACAGCCTGCTCGATGCCACACCTCAGGCAGTCGCGCGTGACCTCGCAAAGGCCCCTCACCTCATCGGAGGGAGTTCCCACGTAGAAGGTCCAAGCATTGTCACCCACCCAGCCGCCAAACGTCGCTCCAGTGTCGATGGAGATAATATCCCCCTCGTTCAGGAAGACTTCCGGAGAGGGAATGCCATGCACGATCTGCTCATTCACTGAGGCACAAATGCTACCGGGAAAACCACCGTATCCCTTGAAGGTGGGAATGGCGCCATGCAAGCGAATGAAGCTCTCGACCGAGGAGTCAATCTCCTGCGTCGAGACGCCAGGACGCACCATCGTCCCCGCCAAACGCAGAGCCTGCTTGGCGAGCGAACCCGCATGCTTCATCTCCTCGATCTCAGCTGCTGACTTAATGTGAATCATAGGCCAAGCAGAGACCTCACGTCGGCGTACACCTCGTCGACTGGCCTGTCTCCGTCTACCTCCTTAAGGATTTTGCGACCGCAGTAGTACTCGATGAGTGGAGCAGTCTGGTTCTGGTAGGTGTCGAGCCTCCTTGCGATGGTCTCTGGCCTGTCATCATCACGCTGATACATCTCACCACTGCAGCGCGGACAGCTATCGACGCCAATCGCTGCGGTGTAGCCACAGTCGCGACAGGTGCGACGCAGGCTCAGACGATTGATGATGACCTCCGGCTTAACGTCAACGAGCAGGGCGACGTCGAGCTTAATTCCCATAGATTCCAGCTCGGAATCCAGAACCACAGCCTGTTGGGTGTTTCGTGGAAACCCATCCAAGATGAAGCCTTTCTTAGCGTCATCCTGCTGCAGGCGCTCCTTGACCAAGTTGATGACCAGCTGATCGGGAACGAGCCTGCCTGCGTCCATGTAGCCCTTAGCCTCCATGCCAAGTTTGCTCTGGGCGCTCACTGCCGCGCGCAGCAGGTCACCGGTCGAGATATGGGCAATGCCGACGTCATCGACAAGCTTCTGGGCTTGGGTGCCCTTGCCTGCGCCTGGCGCACCTAGAAGAACGATATTCATGCTTCCCTTCTCTCCATCGTGGTTGCCGCATGAGATACCACTCGATACCCCTAGTCTACCTCCCACAGCATGACACGCGGCAATGCAAACAGCTCATGGTGAGAAAAACACCGTGAGAGGGTCAAGGTAGTCTGACTACACTGACACATTAAGACTTGATGCCACGCGCATTCACCGCAGTCACACGCCCCAACCCCCTCTTGCAACCCTACTTAAAGAATCCCTCATAGTTATGCATCTTGAGCTGCGACTCCAACTGCGAGATCGTGTCCATCGCAACGCCAACCATAATCAGCACCGAGGTGCCGCCAAATGACTGCAGAAGCGTGTTTCCCGTCAGTGAGAACAGAATCGACGGTATGACCGCCAGCGCTGCCATGAAGAGAGCCCCTGGCAACGTGATGTGATCAAGCACATCCTTGATGTAGGCTGACGTCGCGCTGCCCGGACGGACACCCGGAATGAAGCCACCAGCCTTACGAAGCTGATCGGACGTCTCGTCGGGATTGAACACCATTGACGTGTAGAAGTACGCAAAGAACACGATCAGCAGGACGGAAAGGACCCAGTTGACCGCCCCGCTCGAGAGCGCGCTGGCCATGGTCTGGATCCAGCCGACGTTCGGGAAGAACACGGCGAGCTGAGCAGGCAGGTAGAGGACCGCCGACGCGAAGATGATGGGCACGACGCCGGCTGTGTTGACCTTGATCGGCAAATAGGTGGCATTGGCACCCATAATACGACGACCCACGACACGCTTTGCGTACTGGACGGGGATGCGACGCTGCCCTCGCTCGATAAACACGATCACCGGAATGATTGCCATGATTACCAGAAGTGTGATCACGGTAATGATCGAACCTGTGTCCTGCGTAGTCCACTCTCTCACCAAGGTGGGTCCAAGGCCAGCCATGATATTGACAAAGATGATCAGCGACATACCGTTGCCGATACCACGCTGCGTGAGCACCTCGCCCATCCACATGATGAGGATAGCACCCGTGAGAAGTACGAGAACCACGATGATGCTCTCCAGCGTCTCGGATACACCCTGCATCTGAGAGAAGTTGATTCCCTGTGCCCTAAACAGGAAGAGGTAGCCAATGGCGTTGATGAGAGCAAGCGCGATGGTGACGTAGCGCGTGTACTGCGTGATCTTACGCTGTCCTGCCTCTCCTTCCTTGGCCATCTCGGCGAGCGAGGGTATGACTGCCTGCATCATCTGCATGATGATCTGAGCCGTGATGTAGGGCATGATTCCCAGGCTAAAGACCGAGACGCGAGAGAGACCCCCTCCTGAGAACAGGTTAAGCACCGCAATGGCACCGTTGCCTGCGGAGAGCTTCTCGCCAACGTCAATCATGTCCTTGAACGGGATACCAGGCGCGGGCAGATACGCACCCAGCCGGTACAGGAGCAGAATCCCTATGGTAAAGAGGATCTTACCCCTGAGCTCAGGAATGCGAAAAGCGTTTGCGACCCCTTTTAGCACGCCTCCTCAACCTTTCCTCCGGCGGCCTCTATCTTGGACTGAGCAGAGGCGGAGACCCTATCGACCTTGACCGTGAGCCTCTTTGTGAGCTCACCGTCGCCAAGGACCTTAACCGGAATGTAGTCGTGTTTGATGACGCCTGCGGCCACGAGGCTCTCGGCATCGACGGTATCGCCATCGGAGAACAGCTTGTCAAGGCGCGAGACATTCACAGGCGCGTACTCGACGCGATTGCGATTCTTGAAGCCGGGAAGCTTTGGCAGGCGCATGGCCAAGACGGTCTGCCCGCCCTCGAAGCCCGCGCCCTTGCCGCCGCCAGCACGGGAAAGCTGACCCTTGGAGCCACGGCCGGCCGTGGTGCCATGGCCTGAGGAGTTTCCGCGCCCGATGCGCTTGCGAGCCTTTCTGGACCCCTCGGCGGGACGAAGATCATTGAGCTGCATAGTGGGTGACTCCTAGTTCTCTTCAACCTCAACAAGGTGCTTGACCTTGAAGATCATTCCGCGGACACTCGGATTGTCAGGAAGTTTAGAGACGTCGCCTATCCTGCGAAGTCCCATGGCGCGACAGGTAAGGGTCTGGTCCTTCTTGACGGAGGCAACGGCGCTGCGCACGAGCCTGACGGTGAGCTTCTTCTCGTCTGTCATGGCTTATGCCTCCTTTCCGTTGAACATCTCGGAAACGCTCAGGCCACGACGCTCGGCAGCCTCCGCGGGACTGGAGAGGGACTTCAGGCCCACGGCGGCAGCCTTGATGATGTTGAGGGCGTTGTCGGTACCAAGAGACTTGGACAACACATTGGTGATACCAGCAAGCTCGAAGAGCGGCCGCACCGGCCCACCTGCGATGACGCCGGTACCCTCGATGGCAGGCTTGATGAGGACGCGGCCGGCGCCATAGTGACCCTCGACGGCGTGGGGGATGGATCCTCCCTCGGTAACAGGGACTTTGAACATGCTCTTCTTAGCGTCATCGACGCCCTTCTGGATCGCCAGGGGCACCTCGGCGGACTTCCCCATGCCGATACCGACATTGCCCTTGCCGTCACCAACGACCACGAGGGCCAGCAGGCTCATGCGACGCCCGCCCTTGACAGTCTTTGACACACGGTGGATGTAGACGACGCGCTCCTGAAGGTCGGAGTCATTCTGGCGCTTACGATCACGTGGCATTCAAATCCTCCTAGAACTTCAGGCCCGCTGCACGGGCACCGTCTGCGAGAGCCTTCACACGACCATGGTAGATACGTCCCCCGCGATCGAACCTGACCTCGGTGACACCCTTCTCAAGAGCCCGCTGACCAATGAGCCTACCGACGAGCTCAGCCGCCTCCTTGTTGGAGCCGAGCTTGCCGGTCTCGCGAAACTCCGAGCTCAGAGTGGAGGCAGAGCAGATGGTCTTGCTGTCTGCATCATCGATCACCTGCGCGTAGATGTGCGCATTGGTGCGGTGAACAGTCAGGCGCGGACGCTCTGCGGTGCCGAAGATCTTGGCGCGGACGCGGCGCTGCCGACGCTTGAGTGCCGCGCGCTTTGCCTTGTGCTTGTTCATTCCTTCTCCTTCACGTTGCCGCCACCTGACAGGGTGACGGACTTTCCTCTGCACAGGCACTATGCCTGATGGCGGCAGGGCCGGACTACTTACATGACCCAGGCGAGGTCAGGACCTCGCCTACTTGGCGGCCTTACCGAGCTTCCTGCGAATGTGCTCACCCTCGTAGTGTATGCCCTTGCCCTTGTACGGCTCGGGTGGCCTCTTGGCGCGCACCTCTGCTGCGACCTGTCCGACCTGCTCCTTAGAGATGCCCTTAACAGTAATGTGGGTATTATCAGGAACCTCGAAGGAAATGCCCTCGGGGCAGGTGAACACGACGGGATGTGAGTAACCAAGGGAGAGGTCGAGGTCTTTGCCCTTGAGCTGTGCACGATAGCCGACGCCCGTGAGCTCGAGCTTCTTCTCAAAGCCCTCGGACACGCCAACCACCATATTGTGCACGAGCGTACGGGTAAGACCCTGCTGGGCATTGGACGCCTGGGTATCGTCGTTGCGGGTAACGAGGACCTGCTCGCCCTCCAGCGTAACGGTCACAAGATCAGAGAAGCTGCGTTGTAGCTCCCCCTTTGGGCCCTTGACGGAGACGCCGGGGCCGTTGATGGTCACAGTAACCCCGGCAGGGACCGTGACAGGCTTCTTACCGATGCGAGACATTGTCTCTCCTCCTTACTTCCTGTCTGGCCTTACCAGATGTAGCACATGACCTCGCCGCCGATGCCAAGCTTGCGAGCATCGCGATCGCACATCATGCCCTTGGACGTCGAGATGACAGCGGTGCCAAGACCACCGAGGACGCGAGGTAGCTTATCTGCGGATGAGTAGATGCGCAGCCCGCACCTTGAAATACGCTTGATACCCCGAATGATGCGCGCATTCTTTTTACCATACTTCAGCTGCACGTGCAGGGTTTTCTGGGGCTTGGTGTCCTCGACCTCATAGCCCTTGATGTAGCCCTCCTCATGGATGACACGGGCTATCTCGACGAGGACCTTGCTCGAGGGCATAGAGACCTCAGTCTTGCCAGCAAAGTTCGCGTTTCTGATGCGCGTCAGCATATCCGCGATCGGGTCAGTAACCTTCATTGATTCCTTCTCCTTAGTTCATGATGAAACTGTGCGTACGGTTCGCGCCCACCCATAGCAAGAGCGCCTGTACGCCAGAGCTTTGGCCTACCAGCTTGCCTTACGGATGCCAGGAAGCTCGCCCTTGCTCGCAAGCTCGCGGAAGCACACGCGGCAGAGGCCAAACTTGCGATAGACGGAGTGGGGACGCCCACAGCGCTGGCAGCGGCTCTGCTTGCGCGTCGAGTACTTCGGCTCGCGCGAAGCCTTGACGATCATCGATGTCTTTGCCACAGATCCTCCTTCTTAAAAATGCCCGACCCACGTCAGGGCAACGTGCTTTCTGTTCCTAGTTCCTCTTGAACGGGAAGTGGAAGGACTCGAGAAGCGCCCTGCCCTCCTCGTCGGTCTTGGCAGTGGTGACGATGGTGATGTCCATGCCACGCGTACGGTCGATCTTGTCATAGTTAATCTCGGGGAAGATTAGCTGCTCGGTCACGCCCATCGAGAAGTTGCCATGGCCGTCGAAGGACTTTGGACTGATTCCGCGAAAGTCACGGACGCGCGGGATGGCGATGGAGATAAGGCGGTCGAGAAACTCCCACATGCGGTTTCCGCGAAGCGTCACCTTAGCGCCGATAGGCATGCCCGCACGCAGGTGGAAGGTCGCGATGGACTTGCGAGCGTGGGTGACGATGGGCTGTTGGCCAGTGATGGTGCGCAGGTCAGCTACGGCTCCGTCGATAGCCTTCGAATCGGTGGCGGCCTCGCCGACACCCATGTTAACAACTATCTTCTCGAATTTTGGAATTTGGTTGACATTCTTATAGTCGAACTTCTTTCGAAGCTCGTCGCGCACGACGGAGAAGTACCTCTCCTTGAGTCGCGGCACGTACGTGGATCCATCTGCCATACGCTCTCCTTAGCTGTGGTGGTGTTTAGCGCGGGGTTGGCCTGACGTCACGACATAATGCGCACCACAACTCGTTGCGACACGCAGCCTGATCATGACCTGCGGTTAGCCTCGCGCCCCCTGGACCGTGGCATCTCAGGCCAGGAGCCATTGCGAGCGTGCGGCCTCCAAAGGGCAAAAGCCAGAACACCATAACTCTGGGCAGCATCCCGCCCATCCCGCCATAAACAGAAGTCACACGCAGAAATACATGGTAGGGCTTTGTGGCAGGTGGACTGGCTGAAAGAAAAAAGCCAGAGCATATTCATAATCCTTCCGACCCGCGAGCCTTTCTTCTGAGACCGCGTTACAAGGAACCATCTGGCAGTGCAGGACCGGGGTCCGGGCACGCTCGGGGGCGAGTGGCAGTGCGTACGGGACTGCCACTCGAGCGTGAACGTGCCGGGGCGGTACGCTCGGAGGCGAGTGGCAGTGAAGGGATGGGGCCTGGGCACGCTCGAGGGCGAGTGGCAGTGCAACCCACACTGCCACTCGGGCGTGAACGTGCTGGGATGGTACGCTCGGGGCCGAGTGGCAGTGCGTAACCGGGGCCAAGGTACGCTCAACGGCGAGTGGCAGTGCAACCCACACTGCCACTCGGGCGCGAACGTGCCGGGACGGTACGCTCGGGGCCGAGTGGCAGTGAAGGGATGGGGCCTGGGTACGTTCAGCGGCGAGTGGCAGTGCGGGCGAGACTGCCACTCGGACGTGAACGTACCGGGACGGTACGCTCAAAGGCGAGTGGCAGTGTTACATTCATCGGAGCTATTGGTTCTCTAGCCCCAGCACCTCCTGCCTCAAGAATGTGCGCTTCCTTTTGAAGTTTAGTGTCTCCGCGCGAATTTTCTTTCCAAGGGCATTCGCTATAGCCCTGATGACTGCGTCAAAGCTCTGACAGTTGTATACCTGCGCACTCACAAGGGGAAATGCCTTCCATCCTGAGGCACTCAAGGCCGAGATGCGCATCTCGTCCCGCTTGCGTCGTCTCTCAAGCTTGCGAAGGGTCTCTTGCATCTGCATGGGACCGTTGCTTGACTCGTCAAGGTACAGGCCATGTTCTGCCGTACTGTTGTACTCTATAGCCACATGCGCACTTGTCCATACCAAATCGACCGTGATGGCATTCATGCCCATAATCCGTTCTCCCTCCTTCGAAAGCTCAATAGTCTGGTTGAACTTGGGAATCGCCAACCCATAGCCTCCATAGCGTCGTGGGAGACAAGCCAACATTGCTACGTTTGTCTCCATAGGAGAAGCGGAGCCTGCCGTTAGATATGGCAGGGTACGCTCGATCAGTTTGATGCCATGCGTACCTGGCAGCTCATCGATTAGGGATCCTATACGTGATGGTGTTGTAAGTGGAGTACGCCTTGTGAGCAATTTTGATTCGCTCCCATTTGCCTTGCTATAAAACCCACAAAACTCAAGAGACAGTGAAGTCGAACAGACGAGTGTTGAGCCATACGCAAGCTGCAGAAGCGTGAACTCTGGACCACTGAGAAGCACGTTTTTGCTCATACGATAAAGCGCACACCTAGGTAACCTCTCACACCAGCTGTGACTTCTAACACCAGGCACTACAATCCTTTTCCTGTGCAAGGGAAAAAGCAAATGAACGTGTCCATCCACGAGCGCAGGCTCTAACCATGGGCCAAGTTGCCTTAGGGCAGATCGAACCTCACTCACTGAAACCGCCAAGTGTAACTGGGAGAGATCCATTGCGCGCAGGGGTTTGAAGGGAATAGCTGGTTCCCAACTATGATGGGACGTGAAGCCGATGCCGCCTTGACTTGTCGCCGTCGCATCTTCCTCGCATTCTCTTGCCGTAGTTCGCCAGATCCCAAGCGCACTTCTGTGACTGAGAATAATCATGTCTCCCCTCCCACCCGTTGTGACTAGAGGTACCTACCATACATGATTGGATGGTCAAAAAGATACTAAAATAGTGAATAGTATAGGGATCAATAGCTGAAAGTATGAGAGATTCGTATAAGCTTATTGGCGTACTGAACATACCGCAAATATAGGCGAACGTACGTGACCCCAACAACAAAATCCCTGCGGCATACAGGACTCGATTTTATGGTATACCTTAGTTAACAATTTAGTCATCGGCGTGCTCAAAGAACCCTAGCATGCAGCGTCTATGCTTAATCTGCTACCTCTATCCTAGGATACAGCCTGGCGAGCCTGTCCCTGGCATCGCCGACCGCGAGCTTCTAGCCAGCCGTGCGGACGCGTGCGTTGCGGTCCGCCTCCCAGGCGACCGTGAGGCGCCCCATCTCGTCGAAGCTCCCGACGCATGCCGGAAGGCCGTGCCGCACGGGGCAGCCGACCCCGGTCTCCGCCATGTCCGGCCAGCTCCCGTGCCTAGGCGTGTGACGGGCCTCGGGGCGGGAGGCCAGCCGCCCGACCTCCCCCGGCAGGGACGCCTCGCAGGGCGACCCCCACGGGGTGCGTGTCCGGGTTGTCACAGACTAGGACGATCCTCTCCGCCTCGGGGAACAGGTCGTCCGACACCCACCCCAGCGTCTCGGCCAGGCCCGCGCGGGTCCTCGTGAGGGTCACTCGCGCGCGCCGCTCACACAGCAGCGGCGCGAAGCACATGAATACGTCGGCCACGCCGTTGCGGACGTACCCGTAGCCCCGGCGCGCCGGCTCGCCGGGGCGGGCGGGCGCCCACGCGCGGCGAGCACGTCCCCCGTCGCTGCGACGGGGTCGCGGGACGCCTCGGGCACGCACCGCTCCCTCACCCCCGAGGCTTTACCTCGATTTTTTCAGGTGGTTCGCGATCGTGGCGGGACACACCGACTCGACGTACCCGAGCTCGACGGCCTTGTCCGCGAGCAGCCGGACCGTCCAGTGGTCGTGCCCCTCCGGCGCGTCCGTGCGCGCGAGGGCGATGATCCTCGCCTCGACGTCCCCGTCGATCTTGAGGTTTCCCGGTGACGACCTGCGCCTCCGCTCGAGCACGCCCCGGAACCCCTCGGCCGCCAGCTTCTTCTTCAGGCTGAAGACCGTCTTGGCCGAGGCCCGGTACGTCCTGGCCGCCTCGCCTCGCTCGTGCGCAGGTCGGCGTGCTCGCCGACGTCCACCGCGAGCAGGGTGTTCGCCCGCCTGACCTGCGCGGCCCCTCCCTTGCCCCTCCTCACCACCGCGAGCAGCTCCCCGCGCTCCTCCGCCGTCAGCTCGACCCTGTACCTCTCCGCAGGCATGGAGCCACCCTTCCCCCGTGTGGTGCCACTATATCTCAATGATAGTAGAGTATGAATAGACTAATCACTAGTAGGATAGCTCTCACTGCCACTTGGGCGTGAACGTGCTGGGACGGTACGCTCGGGGGCGAGTGGCAGTGAAGGGGTGGGGCCTGGGCACGCTCAACGGCGAGTGGCAGTGCAACCCACACTGCCACTCGGGCGTGAACGTGTCGGTCCGGTACGCTCGGGGGCGAGTGGCAGTGAAGGGGTGGGGCCTGGGCACGCTCAACGGCGAGTGGCAGTGCGACCCACACTGCCACTCGGGCGTGAACGTGTCGGTCCGGTACGCTCGGGGCCGAGTGGCAGTGCGTAACCGGGGCCAAGGTACGCTCGGGGGCGAGTGGCAGTGCGGACGAGACTGCCACTCGGGCGTGAACGTGCCGGGGCGGTACGCTCGGGGCCGAGTGGCAGTGCAGGGATGGAGCCTAGGTACGCTCGGAAGCGAGTGGCAGTGCAACCCACACTGCCACTCGGACGTGAACGTGCTGGTCGGAACGTTCAGGGGCGAGTGGCAGTGCGTAACCGGGGTCCGGGTACGCTCGGGGGCGAGTGGCAGTGCGTAACCGGGGCCTGGGTACGTTCAGGGGCGAGTGGCAGTGAAGGGGTGGGGCCTGGGTACGTAAAAGACCACCCGGCAGTATGACTCACACTGCCGGGTGGCACTCAAGGCATGTAATGCATATCGTATGTCTCACGCAGCACTCAAGTACACAGCGCAGTGCAGTCACTTCCTGCACAGTGCACATGCTACGCTGTTTCTAAATCTCCTCGCCAGACTTCTTGGCATAGCGCACTTTCTTGCCATCTGTGCCAAATCGATAGCCGACACGAGTCGGAGTATCGGTCTTGGGATCGATCAGCGCTACGTTCGAGACGTCGATCGCTGACTCCTTCTCAATGATGCCGCCGTTTTGCCCCATCTGATTGGGCTTCTGGGCCTTCTTCACCATGGCGACACCACGAACGACGACCCTGCCCTCAGACGGAATGGCGCGAATGACCTCACCGCGAGCACCCCTGTCCTTGCCGGACAAGACCTGGACCTGATCGCCTTTCCTGATCTTCATCTTAGGCATGCTGCTCACTCCCTACAGCGTCTCGAGCGCGAGCGAAACGATTTTCATATACTTATGGTCGCGCAGCTCACGAGCGACTGGCCCAAAGATACGCGTACCCTTGGGCTCACCATCCTTGTCGACCAGGACGCAGGCGTTCTGGTCGAACTTGATGTAGCTACCGTCCTTGCGACGCTGCTCCTTAGCCGTACGAACGATGACACAGCGTACGATGTCACCCTTCTTCACCTGCCCGCCGGGCGTTGCCTCCTGCACGGCGCACATGATGACGTCGGCAAGGCCAGCGTAACGGCGCTTGGAGCCACCAAGGACCTTGATGCACTTCACGCGCTTCGCGCCACTGTTGTCAGCGACGTTAAGCATGCTCTCCATCTGAATCATTGCAGTTCCTCCGAACACTGCCCCGAGCGGGGGCACGACGCTACAGGCGATGTGCCTGTCTGGGTGTGGTTGATACGATCGCTACTTTGCCTTCTCCACGATCTCCACAACGCGCCAACGCTTAGTCTTGGACAGCGGACGAGTCTCCATGACGCGAACGCTATCGCCTATGCCACACTCGTTCTTCTCGTCATGGCAATGGAGCTTCTTGTGGATGGTCATCATCTTTCCGTACTTGGGGTGGTGCTTGCGATAGGTAATCTGCACGGCAATGGTCTTGTCGCCGGAACGTGAGATGACCTCACCGGTGCGGACATGACGTGCGTTCCTGCCTTCGGTATCTGCCATTTCTTGCCTTTCCTGCGATCTACTTCTGGGCAGCGGACTTCTCCGCCGCGATCTGGCGAGCACGCATCTCGGTCTGGACGCGAGCGATGTCACGCTTGACGATCGTGACGCGGGCAGTGTTATCCAGCTGGCTCGTGGCCATCTGGAAGCGGAGATTAAAGAGCTCCGTGCGACCATCCTCGAGCTTCTGGCTAAGCTCTTCGTCGGAGAGCTCCTGAATGTCCCTATACTTCATCTACTGTGCCTCCCCGTCCTGCTCGGTGCGGGCGATGATCTTCGTCTTGATGGGAAGCTTATGCTGAGCGAGACGCAAGGCCTCCTTGGCCGTTAGCTCGTCGACATCGGCAATCTCGAACATGATGCGCCCGGGCTTGACGACGGCTACCCACTCCTCCGGGTTGCCCTTGCCGGAACCCATACGCGTCTCGGCTGGCTTCTTGGTGACGGGCTTGTCGGGAAAGATGGTGATCCAGACTCTGCCTCCGCGCCTCATCCGACGCGTCATGGCGATACGGGCAGCCTCGATCTGACGGTTGGTGATCCAGTGGGCCTCAAGTGCCTGGAGGCCCCAGGCGCCAAAGTGCAACTCGGTGTTGCCCTTGGCATGGCCCTTCATGGAGCCACGCTGGACCTTGCGGTGAAGGACGCGCTTGGGAGCCAGCATTAACGACCCCTCCTCTCGTTACGGCCGCGACGAGGACGGCTGCTCGTGCCCTCGAGCTCGGGGCGCAGGGCAGGCTGACCGGGAAGCTGCTCGCCGAGGTAAACCCATACCTTTACGCCTACGGCACCCATGGTCGTACGGGCAGTCGACTCTCCGAAGCCGATCTTCGCGCGCAGGGTGTGCAGGGGCACGCGGCCCTCTCGATACCACTCACGGCGACCCATCTCGGCACCGTTCAGACGGCCGGAGCACTGGATGCGAATGCCCTGGGCACCTGACTTGCGGGCGGTCTGGACGGCCTTGCGCATGGCACGGCGGAAGGCGATGCGGCCCTCGAGCTGCTCGGCAATGGACTGGGCGGTAAGCTGGGCGTCGAGCTCAGGGCGCTTGACCTCGATGACGTCCACGTTGACGTGGCCCTTCTCGGCCTTGACGATCTTCTCGAGCTGAATGCGCAGGGCGTCAATGTCGGCACCCTTCTTGCCTATGACGATGCCAGGGCGGGCCGTGTAGATGGTGATCCTGACCTTGTCCCCCGCACGCTCGATGTCAACACGAGAAAGGGCGGCATTGGCGAGACGTTTTCCCAAGAACTTACGAATCTCAAGGTCGTTGCCAAGGCTCTTGGCATAGCCCTTCTTATCGGCGTACCAACGGGAACGCCACTCTTCGGTGATGCCAAGACGAAAGCCCGTAGGCTGAACTTTTTGACCCATGCTTTCCCTACGCCCCCTTTCCAGGTGCGACGACGACGGTGATATGGCTCGTGCGCTTGTGGATGCGCGATGCAGAACCCTTCGCACGCGGGCGGATGCGCTTGAGCGTGGGACCCTCGTCGACGTAGGCGCTCTTGATCACGAGATTGCGAGCGCGCAGGCCGTTGTTGTTCTCGGCATTGGCAACAGCAGACTGCACGACCTTGGCAACCGGCTCGGTTGCGGAGCGGGGCGAGAAGCGCAGGACCTCGAGGGCCCTCTCGACCGGGAGGCTGCGGATCTGGTCGACGACCATACGGACCTTACGAGGAGCCATGCGCACATACTTGGCGGTAGCACGGACCTCATTGGAAGCGGAGTTACTAGCCATTATCCACGCACCCCCTAATCCTTCTTGTGCCCGCGGAAGGTGCGGGTCTGGGCAAACTCGCCCAGCTTATGACCGACCATGGACTCGGTGATGTAGACGGGCACGTGCTTGCGGCCATCGTGAACGGCAATTGTGTGTCCAACCATCTCGGGGAAGATGGTCGAGGCGCGCGACCAGGTCTTGATGACCTCCTTCTTACCTGACTCATTCATGGCGGCGACACGCGCAAGGAGGCGAGTCTCCACAAACGGACCCTTCTTGAGGCTTCTGCTCATACGTTCGATCTCCTCTTGCTCGTGTGCTACTTGGAACGACGACGACGGATGATGAGATGGTTGCTGGCCTTCTTGGGATCGCGCGTCTTCTTGCCCTTAGTTGGGATGCCCCAGGGCGTGACGGACGGGCGACCGGAGGTGTGGTTCTTGCCCTCGCCGCCTCCATGCGGGTGGTCAACCGGATTCATGACCGTCCCCCTGACGGTGGGACGCACGCCGCGCCAGCGATTGCGGCCGGCCTTGCCGATAACGATGTTAGAGTGCTCCGCATTGCCAACCTCGCCGATGGTGGCGCGACAAGTAACGAGCACGCGACGAAGCTCCGAGGAGGGCATACGCAGGACCGCGTAGGCACCGTCCTTACCCATGAGCTGCACGGAAGTGCCAGCTGCACGAGCCATCGCGGCACCCTTGCCAGGCTGAAACTCGACGGCATGCACGAGGGTGCCGACGGGGATCTCGGAGAGCGGCATGGCATTGCCGGGTTTGATGTCGACGTCCTTCTTGCCAGAGATAACCTTGTCGCCCACCTTAAGGCCCTGGGGAGCAAGGATGTAGGCCTTCGCACCATCGACGTAGTGAAGCAGCGCGATGCGGGCAGAACGATTGGGATCGTACTCGATCGTGGCGACCTTGGCCGGGACGTCGTCCTTCTTGCGTTTGAAGTCTATCCGGCGATACTTGCGCTTAGTGCCGCCACCTTGGTGGCGGGTGGTGATACGGCCGTTGTTGTTACGACCAGCCTTCTTGTTCAGGGGCTCCAAGAGCGACTTCTCGGGCTTGGTCGAGGTGATCTCCTTGAAGTCTGAGACCGTCTGCCAGCGCCGTCCCGCGCTCGTGGGCTTGAGGTGCCTGACTGCCATTGCTTTGTTCCCTTTCTTCCGCTGGCCATCACGTCCAGGGATTTGCGTGATGACGCCGGACTACCACGGTACCGCGCGTATCCATCACTCGCGACACACATGCCCGCGAACCATCAGGATCGCGGGCGAATTACCTACTCCTCGCTAGTCTGCTGATTCGCGAAGATCTCTATCTGCTCACCGTCGGCAACGGTGACGATGGCCTTCTTCCAGCTGCGGGTCTTGCCGGCGACGTAGCGAACGCGCTTGGTCTTGGGTTTGACCCATTGGGTGTTGACCTTCTTCACGTGAACGTTGAAGAGCGCCTCGACAGCAGAGGCGATTTCCTCCTTGGGAGCGCTGCGCGCAACCTCGAAGCTGTACTTGTTCAGGGACATCTGGTCGAAGGAACGCTCGGTGACGATCGGGCGGATGATCACCTCGTGGGGTGAGTTCATTATGCGAGCACCTCCTCAAGCTGCTTGGCGACGGCAGTGGTCATGACAAGCGCACCATTGTCGAGGAGGTTTCTGGTATTGGCCTCCGAGACGCCGTAGACGATGACCTGGGGGAGGTTGCGAAAGGCGAGATAGGTGATCACATCATCATCGTCGAGGATGAGGGTGACGCGCCTGTCGGTGAGACTGAGGGCCTTCAGGATCGCTGCGGCCTGCTTGGTCGAGGGCTTCTCGAATGAGAAGTCATCGACGAGCACAAGCTCAGAGTCTGCGAGCTTGCCAGAGAGGACTGACCTCATGGCGAGCTTCTTCTCCTTGTTGTTGGCTCGCTTGGCGTGACTACGGGGCACGGGGCCGAAAACGACGCCACCGCCAGCCCACTGTGGGGCACGTATGGTGCCCTGGCGAGCACGGCCGGTACCTTTTTGTCGATAGGGCTTGGCCCCACCGCCGGAGACGGCAGAGCGGTTCTTTGTAGAGTGGGTGCCCTGGCGCAGCGTCGCCTCATAGGCGACGACAACGTGGTGCACCACCGGGATGTTCGGCTCGATGCCAAAGACGCCATCAGAAAACTCTAGCGTCTCGACCGCCTCTCCCTGCACGTTCTTGACTTCAATCTTGGACATGGTGTCTCCCTTGCTGGCCTAAGGATCAGTTGGTGCCTGGCGTGGCCTTAGGCCCTGCGGACCTGGACGAGGGCGTTCTTTCCGCCGGGAACGGCGCCCTTGATGAGCATGAGATTCTGCTCCTCGTCGATGCGAACCAGCTTGAGGTTCTTGACTGTGACGCGCTCGTCTCCCATATGGCCGGCCATGTGCAGGCCCTTGCGGACGCGGGCGGGATAGGCACACTGGCCGATGGAGCCGGGCTTACGCTGGTTGCGGGAACCATGCGTCATGGGTCCGCGGGAGAAGTTCCAACGCTTGATGGTGCCTTGAAAACCCTTGCCCTTCGAAGTACCGATGACATCGACAGCCTTGACCTTTGCGAAGTCCGCGACCGTGACCGTGTCGCCCGTCGCGTGCTCCGTACCATCCTCAACACGAACCTCGCGCAGGTAGCGCATGGGCTCGACGCCCTGAGCATCAAAGTGCCCCTGCATGGGCTTGTTGACGTGCTTGGGCTTGATGTCCCCAAAGCCGATCTGCACGGCATCGTAGCCGTCGTGTTCCTTCGTCTTTACCTGCGAGACGACGCAGGGGCCCGCCTGGATGACGGTGACGGGAACGACGTTGTCGTTGTCATCCCATACCTGCGTCATCCCGATCTTACGGCCAAGAATCGTACTGACCATGCTCGTTCCTTACCCTCGGTGGTCTTGGGACCTCGCACAACTGTACACTCGAGGCGGCTTTCCCACCCCTCCCCAGCGGACCACATCCTTCTGTATGCCGCGTCCCATGGGACAGCTGTGACACCACGGCAAGCTGCAGAGACACAGCTCTCCCTCTTTGCCCAAAAACGCAGCTTGACTAGTGTACACGCGCGGCTTTGTGTTCACAAGGTCTGCGCAGAATTTTTTTGCGTCCTTCTAGCTGCGAGGAGACGAAAGCCCCCTCGGCTGTGTCCGTAGGCCGCCGCACCTAGCACGGCATACGGGCATGCCTGACGAGCCTTGCATGTCCGAGCCGTAGCGCACTCGTCGTCACAGGTCCAACAGGCGCAGCGTACGCTGGTCCTCGCGCCCATCGAAATACGCTTCGATCACGTCCCTGAATACGGTATCCTCCCGACCCGCATGGGCAAAGAGCGTCATAGATGAGCGCAGCTTCAGGTCATCGGGGCTCCCAAACACCTGACGCGCGTCCTTATCCGAGATCCCCAAAAGCTCTGATGAGATCTCCCTGAGATTATGTCCAAGATACGCGTCCTTTAGAAAGGCTGTGGCCTCACCGAGGCCATCGATGCCATAGTACTCTGAGGTCAAGCTTCTACCGAGTCCCTTGAGCTGCGGGAAAATGTACCACATCCAGTGACTTTGCTTCCTTCCGGCCCTGATCTCGGCGAGTGCGATCGCATAGTCCCTTTGCTGGGCCTCTATAAACCTCGACAGGTCATACGCCATGGCCACCATCCCCTCCTCAAGCGTTTGTCAGCTGCTTAGCGTGTACCGGTACACATGAGCCGTCATGAGAGCTACCTCGTCAAACGGGTGCGTGACCTTTGCGCCGCGCCACATGAGGCACTCACGACGGCGTCGCAGCCCACCGAGCCGAGTCACGCCACCAGAACCGAGCATGGCTCATTGCACATCCCCGCGGTGCGCTGCGGCGCGCCAGACCACGAAGGCGAGGATGCTGACGATACTCACGACAACACCCAGTCTAAGACCTGGTGGCTCGAAGCTCAGTTCGATGTGGTGCGACCCTGCGCCCACGCTTAGGCCTAGGAAGGCGGTGTAGAGCTGCCTGAGCGTCGCCGGCTCGCCGTCAACGGTGGCCGACCAGCCCGTATCATAGCCAATCCGCAAGAAGAGGGTCTCGTCACGCGAGGCGTAAAAGTCAATGGACGCCGTATTGCCGCAAAAGCGCGCGCTCCTGAGGCCACTATCAAGCGTCGAGACGCCCGCTGCATATGCATCCATATCGAGCGTTCCTGCCTCAAGGAGCTCGTTTAAGCGGCTCGTCCAGAGCAGCTCTGAGTCCTGTGAGTCTATGGCAACGGGAAAATTCCTGTCGATCGTCTGGGCCGTGGTGTCCATGACAGTCAGCGTAACCTCATCGCCCTTGGAGTAGGTCCCGGCGTACACGACGTTCATCCCGAAGCGCCCCCCCACATCCTGCAGGGCCCTGCCGTTGGCTGTCAGGGTGTACCTGGTATAGCTGGAGCCAATGCGCGTCTGGGCGCTGAGCCCGGGAAAGTAGAGGTAGAGGGGGCCATCCCCCTTGCAGGTGATCGAGAGCGTGCGCAACTTTATAGAAGGATCTACTGCGACGCCAGCCACCTGAGCGGCAATGTAGGCACCACCGACACCCGTGGCATCTGCAAAGAGCGCCTCCTGGTTTCTCAGGGCATGGGAACCCCATGCGACCGTGCCTGTGGCGGTCGCAGAGAGGCCGTAGGCCGCAGGCAGGAGGTCCTGGTAGCGGTAGGCAGAAAAGCCATGGTGCGTCGCGATGGCGTTAGTTCTCGATCCCGGCACCGCCTCATCGTTGATCACGTAGTCCATGCCCAGCAGGGTGTCCGCGAGCAGCATCGGGCTGTTGTAGCTGTAGCCGAAGATGTCCTCGCAGCCGTTCGTGTAGCCCAGTGCCTGCATGAACGTCTCCGTCGTACCACGTACGACCGAGGTGTACTCGCTCATCTGCTGGGTGCCCGTGACGAAGCCCTCACAGGTCGTCGGAGCGCTATGGGCACGATCGCCCTTGTAGCCGATCCTAGCCTGACCCACGAGGAGCGCATCGGCATCCACCTTGCCGCTAGATCGAGCGTCTGCCTTGATCTGTTCGTAGGTGGACTCGATATCACCCAGGTATCCTGCATACATGCTTACAGCATTGGAGAAGCGGGACTCAAGCAGCCAGGCATTGTAGCCACCCTCAATGGCAACGAGCGCCCACAGCGCTGCGGCAAAAGACACGGACGCCACCCGAATTGTACCTCGCGCATGAGAGGAGGATGCAGCTTCTTCCGCCAGCAAGATTTGCTCCTCAGCGGCTGGCTCGCGAGACCCTACGAGAAGGCCCGCGAGCAGGGGCAAGACGAGCAGACAGGCCACCTCGGCCACGCGCGCGGGCATGCCCGGCACAGAGCTGCCCTTGGCATCCACCAGAAGCTGTGAGAGCTCCACGCAGACGGCAAGGGCGGCAGAGATGGCGCCGAGCAGGCGCACCCTCTGCCGAGAGGACAGCTCACGAAGGCTCGCATAGCCCTCGCGCGCACAGATGACGAGCGCGAACGAGACGGTGTAGGAGTGCCTGAAATAAAACGAGCTCGCATAGCGCAGACAGCTCCAGATGGTCATGGGACCCTTGAGCATGCAGCCGAGCAGGGGAGCAGCCACGAGGATGATCAGCGCCAGCCTCCTGCGCCGGGAAAGGCCCGGCCTCACGAGAGCGAAGACCGCAAGGACGAGGGCGAGCGCACTGGTAAAGAGGTAGGGGACGATGGCCTCGTCCATATCCACCTTGGCGCCAATGCTAAAGAAGGCAGGAAGGTGCAGCGGCCTGATGATCGGCTTCGGGTTGATAAGGGCCTTTAGCTCAAAACCACCCTCGGCACCCGCCAGAAGATTGAGCGCAGAGGGAAGAAAGAGCGCCGCACTGGCCCCAAGGGCAAGGGCCATCGTCGCCGCATAGCGCAACGCCAGCTCGCGAGGGCGCCCATCCCTTTCGGCAACAAGACAGGCGATAAGGTAGACCAAGGAGAAGACGCAGTCTATGTAGCTTGAGTACCAGTTGGCGAGCGTGGCATAGAGCACGGTGCAGAAGAGCAGCGTACAGCTCCTGTCATGGACGAGCCGCCACACGCCCAGCGTGACGAGCGGCAACATGTAGAAGCCATCGAGCCACATGATATTACTTGCCTGGCCGATGGCATAGCCACAGAGGGCATAGGCGGTCGAAAGGACCAGGCTCATCGCACCCGCCCCGTAGCGCTTACGCAAGAAGACGTAGCAGGTAAGTCCCGCAAGCGACACCTTGATCAGCACCATGAGGCTCAGAAAGGCGGCGCTCTGCGTAGGATCGAACGCATACATCAAGACATTGAGCGGACTCGAGAGGTAGTATGCGAAGAGCGCGAGCCCATTGCCTCCAATGCCCTGAGAAAACGAATGGAGCAGCGAGTCCTGGCCATGCATGACCCTGCCGAGCCACGAGAAGAGGCCCAGGTACTGGAGATCCATGTCATCGATGCAAACACTGAGGTCTCCAAAGGGATAGACCCCTCTCAGGGCAAAGGTGACGCTGAGTGTGGCGAGCGGAACGAGGAAGGCCAGTGCGTACTCGAGGCGCCGGTGCGCGAGCGGGCCCTTTGCTAGACATCGAGCTATCCTCATGCGCAACTCCCCTCGAAGTGCAGCGTGGGAAGCCCGTCGGGGCCGGGCGGGTCGAGGCGCAGACCCATGAGCGCATCATGCTCCACCCCTCTGCCCGAGGACTGGTAGAACGCCACGAAGTCCTCCATCTTGGGGTTCAGGCAGCTCGCGGCATCAGGCTCACCACCAGGATGGAAGAGCAGCTCGATGTCCAGGCCCCTGCGCCTGGCCAAGCTTGCGTAGGCCGGAAAGACCGCACAGACGCGCTCCGCGCTCATCTCACCCGAGAAGAGCACACCACAGAACAGGGCTGAGCGCCCATCGCGGGAGCGGAAGGGGCCGCTGCCAACAAGAGATCGCACGAGGCGCCTGTCACGGCCCCAGCACCAGCCGAGGACCAGGCGTTTGATCCAATTTACGGGTCGTATGGAGAAGAGGACGTCACGCCTCATAAACACCCGCACGGGCTCTACGGGCACGCGCAGGTACTCGAGGGCATAGCCGCCTTTCCAGATCGCGTCGAGGATGCCCTCAAACACGGCGGGGATAAGCTGGAAGTGCTGGTGACCGTCCACGCGCAACCCCTGCGCAAGCGCGGGGAAGCGGTCCGTGACCTTGGAAATCTGGGCTGCAGCCTCGAGCGCCACCTGACGACGAAGCTCATCGTGGTCCCTGCCCAACGACATACGCAGCAGGCCGACGAAGCTGCGGTTGAAGACGCCATCCTCACCCGCCAGAAGTGGGATGGAGGCGGGCTCGACGCAGCAGGGTCCCTCGACGAGGTTCACATGAACGGCTCGCTTGAGATGGTGCGGAGCGGCGTCCAAGAGTCGTGCACACGCTTCGAAGTGCGGGCTGTTCGCCATGATGGAGAGCGAGTCCAGGACGCCCCGCTCGGCACACTCCAAGATCCTCTGTGACTGCCCTAGGTTGATGCCAAAGTCATCTGCATGAAAAAAAACGTTCACTCACATCACCCAACGGTGGAGGCCAAACTGTACGCTATCAAATGATAATGACTTTTGCCACACGGGTCCAGAGTATCGATATCATTGGACACAATAAGAGAACACTGCGATGGACTCCCCGCCCAACGCAGTGAGGACAACACAGCCAAAGATAAGGACGCAGCACATATGGACCTGTCCGTGATCATTCCCTGCAAGAACGAGGCAGGCTCGCTTCCCAGCCTCTGCGAGGAACTGGTACGCACCTTCTCATCACGCGAGGGGCTTTGCCTCGAGCTCGTCTTCGTGAACGATGGCTCCACCGACGACACCTCCCACGCGCTCGAGGCGGTTCAGGCAGACGGGCGCATGGCCCACACAGTGGTCGTCACGCTCTCGCGCAACTTCGGGAAGGAGCCCTCTATGCTGGCCGGCCTGCAGCAGGCCACTGGAGACTACCTTGCCTTCATGGACGCGGACCTCCAGCAGAGCCCCAAGACCCTGCTTACGATGTACGACCTGCTCATCGCACACCAAGATGAGTGCGACGTTGTCGCCGCCTATCAATCAAGGCGCAAAGGCGGCCTCCGCGCGAAACTGAGCAGCTGCTTCTACGGAGCATTCAACAGCATCTCCGAGACAAGGCTCGAGCCCGACGCGTCTGACTTTCGTGTCTTCAAGCGCTGCGTCGCAGAGGCACTGCTTGCAATGCCCGAGCACAGCCGCTTCACCAAGGGGCTCTTCTCATGGGTGGGCTTCAGGACGCGTCCTTTTGAGTACGAGCCGGACGAGCGATACGCCGGCCACAGCAAGTGGTCGCTCGGCTCTCTTTTGCACTACGCGACGACAGGCTTCGTGGCGTTCTCCTCGGTGCCCCTGCTCTTCTCAGCTTACGTCGGTGCGCTGTTCGCCCTTATCGGCTTCGTATACATCATCTTCGTCTTCATCGACGCGATGGTCCTGCATAACACGCCAGCAGGCTACCCCACGATCGTCTCGCTCCTCCTCATCGTAGGCGGTCTCATCCTGCTGTCGCTCGGCATCATCGGCGAGTACCTCTCCCACATCTACATGGAGGGCAAGCATCGCCCAATTTACATCGCCCGGCAGATCAGGCGCATGGACGAGGGCAGGGCAAGCGAGCGGGGTGTGACGACCAACGCCACGGCAGGCAGCGAACACTAGGCAGCCACGCGTACAAAGATACGAAGACACGCCCCCTCGTCCCAAAGATCAGTGGTGCGAGGGGGCGTGCAACGTAAAGGATGCGGTCGAGACCTACAGCTTGATCTCAATATCGACGCCAGCGGGCAGGTCGAGGCGCATGAGCGAGTCAACGGTCGACGGACTGGGGTCTACGATGTCGATGAGGCGCTTGTGCGTGCGCATCTCGAACTCCTCGCGCGAGTCCTTGTCCTTATGGGGCGAACGGATGACAGTATAGACATTACGCCTCGTGGGCAAAGGGATGGGACCGGCGACGCGAGCCCCTGTCTTCTGCGCGGTGTCCACGATGAGCTTTGCGGACTGGTCCACGATCTCGTGGTCATAGCCCTTCAGGCGTATCCTGATCTTCTGGTTGAGCACGATGCTTACCTCCATCATGAGCGCGAAGCTCCTCTGTCGGCCACCCGCCCGGATAATGGCGGTGGCACTGGCTGGTCAGTTATGTGGCGCTTCCGCCGTTTTTGGAGACGATCTCGTCACGGATGTTCTTGGGGACGGACTCGTAGGAGTCGAACTGCATAGTGTAGCTCGCACGACCCTGAGTCTGCGAGCGAAGGTCGGTCGCATAGCCAAACATCTCGCCGAGGGGAACCTTGGCGTGAATGACCTTGGTGTTCGTGCGGTCCTCTATGCCCTCGATCTTGCCGCGGCGACCCGAGAGATTGCCCATGACGTCGCCCATGTACTGCTCGGGGGTCTCGACCTCGACCTTCTCGATGGGTTCGAGCAGCACGGGACCAGACTGCTCGAGCGCCTTCTTGATCGCCATGGAACCCGCGATCTTGAAGGCGGCCTCGGAGGAGTCGACCTCGTGGTAGGAACCGTCGACGAGCGTGACCTTGATATCCTGCGTCGGGTAGCCTGCGATGACGCCGGACTGCAGAGCCTCCCGTATGCCCTTGTCCACCGAAGGGACGTACTCCTTGGGAACCGAGCCCCCGACGGTGGCGTCCACGAACTCGTAGCCAAAACCGGGCTCCATGGGCTCCATGTCGATGATGGCGTCACCATACTGGCCGCGACCGCCGGACTGGCGCACGAATTTGCCTTGGACGTGGCTCACAGCCTTGCCAGCGGTCTCACGGTAGGCGACCTGCGGCTTGCCGACATTCGCGTCGACCTTGAACTCGCGGCGCAGGCGATCGACGATGATCTCGAGGTGCAGCTCGCCCATGCCGGCGATGATGGTCTGACCTGTCTCGTGGTCGGTACGAACCTGGAAGGTCGGGTCCTCCTCGGCAAGCTTCGCAAGACCGACGGACATCTTCTCCTGTTCGGCCTTGGTCTTGGGCTCGACGGCGACATCGATGACAGGATCGGCGAAGCTGATGGACTCAAGCACGATGGGATGCTTCTCATCGCAGAGGGTATCACCGGTGGTGGTGTTCTTGAGGCCGACGCAGGCAACGATGTCACCGGCCGAGCACTCCTCACGGTCCACCCGCTCGTTTGCGTTCATCTCGAGGATGCGCCCCAAGCGCTCGCGCTCGCCCTTGACCGAGTTGTAGACATAGGAGCCTGCCTCAGCCTGACCAGAATAGATGCGGATATAGGTGAGCTTACCGACAAAGGGGTCAGTCATGATCTTGAACGCGAGGGCACTAAAGGGCTCCTTTATGTCCGCATGGCGCAGCTCGGGCTGGCCCTTGGGGTTGGTGCCATCGATCTCTGGCACGTCAAGCGGGCTCGGCAGGTAGTCAACGACCGCGTCAAGCAGCTCCTGGATACCCTTGTTCTTGTAGGCTGAGCCAACGAAGACGGGGTTGAGCTCGCCGGTGAGCACACCTGTGCGGATGGCCGCCTTAAGATCGTCTTGGGGTATCTCCTCTTCCATGAGGATCTTCTCCGTGAGGCTGTCATCGAAGTTCGAGGCAGCGTCAAGCAGCTCGTCTCGCTTCTCTTGGGCAAGCTCCACGAATTCGTCGGGAATCGCGTCCATGGGCTCGGGATAGATCATGCCCTTGGCGTCCTCCTTGAAGTCCCAGGCAGTGTTTGAGACGAGGTCAATGAGACCCCAGAAGTTGGACTCCGCACCCATCGGTATCTGCGCGGCGACAGCAACGGCACCCAGACGTTCCTTCATGGTCTCGATGGCGTGGAAGAAGTCTGCGCCCACGCGGTCGTACTTGTTGATGAAGGCGATGCGGGGGACATTGTACTTGGTCGCCTGACGCCAGACGGTCTCGGACTGGGGCTGAACCCCCGCGACGGCATCGAAGACCGCGACGGCTCCGTCGAGCACGCGCAGGGAGCGCTCGACCTCTGCGGTGAAGTCAACGTGGCCCGGCGTGTCGATGATCTGGATGACATGATCCTTCCAGAAACAGGTGGTGGCGGCCGACGTGATGGTCACGCCACGCTCCTGCTCCTGGACCATCCAGTCCATGGTTGCTGCCCCATCGTGGACCTCACCTATCTTGTGGGTCTTTCCAGTGTAGTAGAGGATGCGCTCCGTCGTGGTAGTCTTGCCCGCATCGATATGGGCCATGATGCCGATATTACGGAGGTCCTTGAGGTCGTACTTGATCTTAGCCATGTATCCCTACTCCTGATGTTTGGCTAGAAGCGGTAGTGAGAGAAGGCACGATTGGCCTCAGCCATCTTGTAGAGGTCCTCGCGACGCTTGACAGACGCGCCAACGCCGTTGGCGGCGTCCATGATCTCGTTGGCGAGGCGCTCGATCATGGTCTTCTCCTTGCGATCACGTGAGAAGTTGACCATCCAACGGATGGCAAGGGTGGTGGCGCGACGGGAGTTGACCTCCATAGGCACCTGATAGGTGGCACCACCGACGCGCTTGGGCTTGACCTCGAGCGTAGGTCGGACGTTGTCCATAGCCTTCTTGAAGACGGACAGGGGATCTTGCTCGGTCTTCTGTTGGACGAGCTTGAAGGCCCCGTAGACGATGCGCTCGGCGGTGGCCTTCTTGCCGTCGAGAAGGACCTTGTTGATGAGCTGGGTCACAAGGCGGTTGTTGTAGATAGCGTCGGGAGTGACCTCCCGACGGATAGCTGCTGCACGACGCGGCATAGTGTATCTCCTCAGAACTGGTTGCGATGTCAGATGGAGCGCGGTCCCCTACTCCTTGGGGCGCTTGGCGCCGTAGCGGGAACGGGCCTTCTTGCGGTCCTGGACAGCAGCGCAGTCATAGGCGCCGCGAACAATCTTGTAGCGCACGCCGGGAAGATCACGGACGCGGCCACCGCGAATGAGCACGATGGAGTGCTCCTGAAGGTTATGGCCCTCGCCGGGAATGTAGGCCGTGACCTCGAGGCCGTTGACAAGGCGCACGCGGGCAACCTTGCGTAGCGCCGAGTTGGGCTTCTTGGGTGTGGTGGTGAAGACGCGGGTGCAGACGCCGCGCTTCTGGGGATTGTGCTGCAGCGCGGCGTTCTTGGACTTGGCCTTGTGCGACACGCGACCCTGGCGAATGAGCTGATTGATTGTAGGCAAAGCTTCTCTCCTTAGCTGAGAACGTTGGGATGATGGTGCGCGAGCACCTATGTGTCAAGGAGGGCGCAGCACCGTCCCCCTGGATCGTCACACGTGCGGATGTGCACGACCCATAGCGAGCCCTGCACAAACTCTGACTTTACACTGCCTTAAGGCATATGTCAAAACACCATGGCGGCTGACGCAGCTGACCTTTGCCAGTATTCCATGACATGCACACACGAAGCGGCTCACCCCTAGTCTTTCTGAGACGTGACCAGCTCTGCGGCATGCGAGAGGCCAATTGATATGAGGTCCGCGACGTGCTCATCTGACAGGGAGTAGAAGACGCGCTGTCCCTCACGCCTAGCCGTCACCAGACCCCGGTCACGGAGGAGCCTGAGCTGGTGGGAGATCGCGGACTGCGAGACCTTGCCTACCTCCTGCAGGTCGGAGACGCTCCTCTCCCCCTGGACGAGCACCCCCAAGATCTGGAAGCGCGTTGAGTCCGAGAGCGCGTCAAAGATCTGCGTGGCACCATAGACGATGTCATCGTCTACGAGATAGCCCCGAAGTTGCCTCGAGTCAATCGTATCTTGCCTGGCGCCCCTCTCGCCTTTTCTCACATCGGGCACGCTCGTGTCCCTTGCGACCGGCATCGCTAGATGGCGGCAAGCGCTTGCTCGACGTCGGCCACGAGGTCGGCGGTGCCCTCGAGCCCGCAGCTCATGCGCACTGTCGCGGGCGAGATACCCGCCGCCGCGAGCTCGTCGTCGCTCATCTGGCGATGCGTCGAGCTCGCGGGGTGCAAGCAACAGCTGCGGGCGTCGGCAACGTGCGTCTCGATCGCAAACACCCGAAGGGCCGCCAGGAAGCGCTCCGCCGCCGCACGGCCACCCGCGACCTCAAGGCTCACAACACCGCAGGAGCCCTGCGGCAGGTACTTCTGGGCAAGCTCATGCGACTCGTCACCCGAAAGGTCGGGGTAGCTGACGGCAAGGACCTTGTCGCTTTCTGCGAGCAACTCGGCGATCGCCCTGGCGCTCTGGCAGTGCTGTGGCATGCGCACGTGAAGCGACTCCAGACCAAGGTTTAAAAGGAAGGCATTCTGCGGACTCTGGATGGAGCCAAAGTCACGCATGAGCTGCGCGGTCGCCTTGGTGATGAAGGCCTTGGCCTTGCCAAAGCGCTCTGCGTAGACGATACCGTGGTAGGACTCATCCGGCGTGGTAAGCCCAGGAAAGCGCTCGACGTGCGCCATCCAGTCAAAGTTGCCGGAGTCCACGATCGCGCCCCCCACCGCTGCCCCGTGGCCATCCATGTACTTGGTCGTGGAGTGGGTCACGATATCAGCGCCCCACTCGATGGGACGGCAGTTGATGGGCGTTGGGAACGTGTTGTCAACGATCAGGGGCACGCCGTGAGCGTGGGCAGCCGCAGCGAAGCGCTCGATGTCGAGGACTGTGAGCGCGGGGTTCGCGATGGTCTCGCCAAGAACACATGTGGTGTTGGGCCTGAAGGCTGCTTCCAGCTCATCCTCACTACAGAAGGGCGAAACGAAGCTGCACTCAATGCCCATCTTGTGCAGGGTGTGTGCGAGCAGGTTGAACGTACCGCCGTAGATCGTAGAGCTTGCCACCACATGGTCACCGCACTCGCAGACGTTGAACACGGCAAAGAAGTTGGCGGCCTGGCCAGAGCTCGTGAGCATGGCCGCAGAGCCTCCTTCGAGCGCCGCGATCTTTGCCGCGACGTGATCGTTGGTGGGGTTCTGCAGGCGCGTGTAGAAGTAGCCCGATTCCTCAAGGTCGAAAAGCCGCCCCATGGCGTCCGAACTGTCGTATTTGAAGGTCGTGGACTGCACAATGGGCAGCTGCCGCGGCTCACCATTCTTGGGCGTGTAGCCTGCCTGCACGCAGCGGGTCTCGATGCTCTGTCCCAGTCCTCCGACACGCTTCTCCATCATCAGCTCCTCTTCCTCGCCTCGTATCTCACAGCAGATTATCACCCCAAAGTCCTATAGTAGTGGAGAAAAGAAACATCGACTTGTTCGACCCAAAGGGGAAATGCATGCTTACCTATGCCCTTACCTGCTGTTCCACCGCAGATCTCACTCCGTCCTGGCTCGATGGGATTGGTGTCAGATACGTGTTCTTCAATTACGAGCTCGACGGCATCCCGTGCAAGGACGATTTTGGCAAGACGCATGCGCCCAAGGAGCTCTATACGTGCATGCTCAAAGGCGCCATGGTAAAGACCTCCCAGGTCAGCATCGGTGAGTACATGGAGTTCTGGGCACCGCTGCTTGAGGCGGGCCAAGACGTGCTGCATGTGACCCTGTCGTCGGGCATCTCGGGAACGTATGGCTCCGCCTGCGCCGCACGAGACGCGCTCAGGCGGGTGTTTCCCGAACGCAGGCTGATCGTCATTGACTCGCTCTGCGCCTCATCGGGCTACGGGCTCCTTGTAGACAGGATGGCCCAGCTCAGGAGCGCTGGTATGGGTCTGGATGACCTGGCGTCGTGGGCCACGATACACCGGCACGAGGTTCAGCACTGGTTTTTCTCGTCTGACCTCAGCTTCTTCGTGCGTGGGGGACGCATCTCGAAGGTGGCGGGCGTCGTGGGCGGCATGCTTAAGATCTGTCCCGTGATGAACGTCGAGGCCGACGGCACCCTCGCCGTCAAGGAGAAGATCCGCACCAAGGCCAAGGCCGAGAGGCGCGTCGTCGCGCTCATGCACCAGCTCGCACGGGACGGCGATGACTACGCAGGCAAGGCCTTCATCTGCAACGCCGACTGCCTGGATGACGCGCGTGCGGTCTCCGACATGATCGAGGCGCAGTTTCCCAAACTTGACGGACCCGTACATCACTTTGACGTCGGCGCGACCATAGGCTGTCACACAGGACCCGGCACTGTCGCCCTCTTCTTTTGGGGAGCGCCCAGAACGTAGTGGCAGCACGTATCCGGCGCGCCTTACCGTGAGCCGACGATTACAGCTCCATCTTGAGAAAGCGTCGGTAGCGCTCGAGCACCTTTGGATCGTTAAGGCTCGAGCGCAGGGTCACAGATCCTGCGGCGTCATCTTTTGCGAGGGCATGATCCTTCGAAAGAAGGCTCTTGAGCCTATGCGTGACACCGTTCGCCCCATCGAAGAAGGGGACGTCCCCGACGACCTCACGGATCTGGCGGGCGACGAAGGGATAGTGCGTGCAGCCAAGAACTACCGAGTCGACGGTACCCCGATACCTTCCCACCAAGGATGAGATCATCTCGCGCAGGTCCGCCTCATCGAGCCTTCCCTGCTCAATACGCTTGGCCAGGCCCGCGCAGGGGACGGAGATCACCTCGGAGTCAGAGCCATAGGCCTTGGCGAGCTGCTGGTACTTGTCAAGGCGCAGGGTAACGGGCGTCGCCATCACGAGGATGCGTCTGTGGGGATCGTGTTCTGTCGCTGGCTTGAGCGCAGGCTCGACGCCCACTATGGGAATGGTGGGCAGCTCCCTGCGAAGGGTCGCCGCGGCGACGCTCGTCGCAGTGTTGCAGGCGATCACAACGGCCTTTGCGCCTTCGCGGACCAGTTCGCCCACTATCTGACGAGAGAGGCTCAGGATCTGGCTTGGACTCCTCTCGCCGTAAGGATTGTGAGCGGAGTCACCCACATAGACGAAGTCCTCATGGGGCAGGACGTCCACCAGTCGGCGCAGCACACTGATGCCACCGAGACCTGAATCGAACACCGCGACGAATCCCTTCCCGCCTGCCATGGATGACCCTCCCTTCGTGACATGACTCACTCGTCCCAAAGAGCAGCATACCCCCTTCACAAGTGGGAGGGCCGGGGAAATTCCCGGCCCTCCCGAGAGGGTACACTGACGACCGCGAACATCGTGGACACCTATGCCGCACAGAGAACACGAACAGCGGTGTCCCCTACCTCTCGCAGAGCCAGTAGTGGCAGGAGTACGCCCCCACCTCGGAGCCCGCGCCAAAGTCATGGTCCTCGCCCGTGACGAGGTCAACCGCCCGACCGCAGCCCGCGTCGAAGTGCAGGGTCGTGGGTTGGGAAGCGGCGTTGACGGCCACGATCACGCGCTGGCCTGCACAGCTGCGCTGGAACACCAACTGCTGGGGCTGGCATTGCAGCTCGTGGTAGTCGCCCATGCAGAGCGCCTCGCTTTGGAGCCGCGCGGTCGCAAAGGCGGCGATGAGGTCCGTGAGCTCACTCCACTGGGGTGCGTCAAGCGCGGGGCGCAGCTCGTGGTCGCCGAAGCTCTGGGCACCCTCGATGCCCCACTCGCTGCCATAGTAGACGCAGGGCACACCGCACATGCCAAACAGGAGGCCGTAGAGGCAGCCGAGCTGATGCTTGTCAGTGAGTTGGGTCGCGATTCTCGGCACGTCGTGGTTGTCGACGAAGGTGAGCAGGTGCTTGCCCGTGTAGAGATCCCAAGGCTTATCACCGCTCTGGCGCTCGAGCGTATAGGCTATCTCGTGCATGTTGGCGGAGTTCATGCTTGACCAGAGGCCCTTGTAGGCCTCATAGTTGTAGGCGGAGTCACAGGCGTCGTCACTCATCCAGCGGTTATAGTCGCCAAACATCGTCTCGCCGACGAGGATGAACTTCTCGTCGCGCTTCTCGGTAAGCTCGTTGGCGATGCGCCGCAGGTACCCGAGGTAGCCCGGGTCAAGGCAGTAGGCGACGTCCAGGCGCAGGCCGTCGATGTCGAACTCGCTCTCCCAGCCGCGAATGACGCCGGCCAGGTAATCGTTGAGGTCGAGGTTGTTGTGATTCAGCTTCACGAGATAGGGGACGCCCCCCCAGGTCTCGTAGCCGAAGCCGTCCTCATAAGGTGAGTTACCGTTCCAGTCGATGTTGAACCAGCCGGCATAATGGCTGTCGGCACGCTTTGCGATGACGTCCTGGAATGCCCAGAAGCCGCGTCCCACGTGGTTGAACACACCATCGAACATCACGCGGATGCCCGCCTCGTGGAAGGCGTCCACGACGGTCTTGAGATCATCGTTCGTGCCCAGGCGAGCGTCCACGCGCGTGTAGTCGCGTGTGTCGTAGCCGTGGGCATCGCTCTCGAAGACGGGATTGAGCATCACGCAGGTGGCACCGAGCCTAGAGACGTGCTCGACCCATCCGTCGTTCACGAGCCTGAGCAGGCGGTGATCGTCGTCATTGGTCGCCCCTTGCGTCGAGCCATCGTTGGACCAGGGGGCGCCACACAGCCCCAGAGGATAGATCTGATAGACGAAGGAACTCTCGTACCAGTTCATGTTGTTTCGCCATTCCTCTGGCAAGGCGTCCTGTGCCTTGCGGACGCGCTTGGGAACGCCACGCGAGAGACCTATCTTGCCAAGCTCGCTGTTCGCGGGGTCAAAGGCGGCCCTCACCTTGCCGAGCAGGCCAAACTCCCCGCAGATGTCCAACACCGTGCCGACGCCCACACTCGTGTCTCCGCGCTCCACGCGCGAGATGGTGTCACGAGACACCCCCACGGACTGGGCGAGCTCGTCGGCCGTGAGGCCACCCATGGCCCGCCATGACTTGAGACTTGCGCCGATCCCCTGCATTGCGTTGGATGAGTTTTCCTGAACCATGACCGCCTCCTGATACGATCTGCACACTCTGAACATACGACTTATTAATATCGGTTATTTCCGACATTAATAGGTATAGCACAGCGTATATCAGATGTAAACGAGATTTTGGAGAACGTTCGAAGGACAACTACCACTTTAGGAGACAATTGTGGCCGCTGGTCCAGACTTTGAGGCGTGTGGGCAGCCCAAAGACTCCCGCACAGCCCGTGGGGGAACCCCTACTCTTGGATCAGGGTGTCTACCTCACACATGAGCTCGTCGAGTCCCTTGCATGAGCGGGAGATGAAGAGCCTCCTGCGCTTGGGCTGACCACCGCCGTAGGGTTCCACCGTGCAACTCACCCTCGTGGTGAAGGGCCCGGCAGCATATGACTGGACAGAGACGATCCGCTGCGCGAGGCGATTAGCATACCCATTCGTGACCGCCCGCTCGAAGTCCTCGCCCACCTCGAACCTTCTGAGGGCCTCGTACATATCGTCAAGCCCGCCAAGCGAGGAGAGAGGACCGATGCCACCGAGGCACGCAACGATAGCTGCGGCAATCGAGGCCGCCGTGCCCGGCCCTCCCGCTATCAAACCCCTCGACCAGTCGGAAACCCACATCCTTCCCCATGAGTCGCGCGCGTACTCGACAGAGGCCGCCGAGATGACGTGCACGGCGGCAATGGCGGGAGCGGCCGCAGCAACGACGGTGGTGACCAGCAAGATCCATGTTGCCAGCCCACCGAGGGAGGAGCCCTCGCGCCACACACCCTCCGAGAAGTTGGTCAGGAGCGCAAAACCCGGAAACGCCACGACCAGACTCCCCACCACCCCAAACAGGAGGGTCGGTATGAACACCTGCGACCCCTTTGCCCCATCGCTGTACCTCCAGACGAACGGCCATGCCGTCGCCTTCCTGCCCCCTCCCATGGACTGCGTGGCCCTGTCGGGAAACACGCTGTCCACCTTGGTGCCATACGGTGCCGCGCCACCCATCGGCCGTGCGGACCCAGCCGAGAACACGCTGCCCAAAGGGTCGCCTACCGGATCATCCACGAAGTGCGCCGACCTGTCGGGGAACAGGCCGTCTATTCCCTCGCCACTGTATAGCCCCCCGCCTTCCATAAACTGCGCGGCCCTGTCGGGAAACACACCATCCATCCCGTCACCATACCGCGCGTCATCATCCATGGGCCGCGTCGCCATAGCCACACCTACCTCCACTCGCGCCAAGCCCTCGCGTACAGCAGCACAGGCGCCCGCCGCGTCATAGCCCGACCTGCCAAGGAAAGCACTCCCGTAAACGAGGACGATCATACACCACCACACAGGCCAAAAATCTCGCTCGACCGAACAAGCACTTCCTCGCTACCGGCGACTGTCACCCATGAGCGCTCACCCCTTACAGGAACACCACCTCAAGGCTAGCTCACACGACCGCTGTCCATGGAAAAGACCCTATCAGCCACGGCCATGGTGCTCGCCCGATGGCTCACGAGCAGTACGGTACGCTTGCGACGCTGCCTGTCGAGGCTACACAGGATGATACCCTCATTGAGCGAGTCGAGATTGCTCGTGGGCTCGTCCAGGATCAGAAACGGTGCATCGTGCAGGAAGGCGCGAGCCAATCCCAAGCGTTGGCGCTCACCTCCCGATAGGGTGTCTCCAAGCTCCCCGACCTCGGCATCATACCCCTCCGGCAAGCCCATGATGAAGTCATAGATCGACGCTGCGCGACAGGCGGCATCGAGCTCCGACTGGATGGCATGAGGCTTGGCAATGAGTAGATTGTCTCTGATGCTCTGGTGAAAGAGATAGGTGTCCTGCTCCACGAGCGCCTCCATATCGCGCAGGTTGTCCGTGCGGATGGTATCGATACGCTGGTCACTGATGGAGATCTGGCCTCGGTCAACATCCCAAAAGCGCATCATCAGGCGGCAGAGCGTTGACTTGCCCGATCCGCTCTTGCCCGCGATACCCACGATGGAGCCCTTGGGTATCTCGACCGTGACATTATCCAAGATCCTCTTGCGACCATACGAGAACGACGCGTTCTTGGCTGCGGCACCACCAAAGGAAATCGTGTCCCCCTCACTGACCTCCTCAACCACAGGCTCCTCCTCGAGCACGTCAATGACGCGATGTGCCGCAGCAAGGGTACCCTGCAGGGTCGAACCGAGACTGGCGAGCGCCACAGCCGGACCAAACGAGCCGAGCATGGCGGCGGCAGAGATGGCCACCGCACTCGCATCGACGACACCCGCCATATGGAGATTCACACCGACCAAGAGCTCCGCGAGCGAGAAGGCGGCTATGGCTGCGTCTGCGGCAGCGGAGCCGGTCGAACCTACAGCTGATACGGCGCGCTGCGCCCCGGCAAGCCTGCGCGACCGCTCGTCGAGCGTCCTGAGGCGTGACGCGCCAACATCAAACTGCAGAACCTCAGTGAGACCGCGCAAGCCATCGAGCACGAAGGTCGAGAGGCCTGCAGCTCGGTCCCGTACCACCCGCCCACCATTTCCGGAAACGCGAAAAACCATGATGGGCACCACGGCACCCACAACGAGCTGGGCGACGAGCATGACCAAGCCAAGCTGCCACGCAAAGCTCCCCGTGAAGGCCACCATGACCACCAGCATGAGCGCCGCGATACAGACGGGTGAGATCGTATGTGCGAAGAAGACCTCGAGTAGCTCTATGTCAGAGGTCAGCGTGGAGATGAGGCTACCCCGGTCAACACCCGACAGCCGTGCGGGAGCCAGGCGACGTAGGCTGGCGAAGATCTCGCTCCTGATGTGGGCGAGCAGCTTAAAGGCGATGTAATGGTTACAGATTTGCTCTGCATAACGCAAGATGCCGCGCAGTAGGGCCATCAGCGCCAACGTGCCGAGGCAGACGCCAAGCAGGAGGGGCGGTTCCTGGCGAAGCACGATGGAGCAGGCCTCCCAAACCGCAAGCACCGGCAAAAAGGTGGCACAGCAGAAGCCCGCAACGCCACAGAGGACCGAGATGACCATGAAGCCCGAAAGTGGTCTCACAAGCCCCAGCATGCGCCATATGACGCGGGCGTTACTCCGGCTTTGCATCATCGGCCTCCCTAGCATTGCTATCGGCAATGGGCGTGACGGGTACGTCTTTGGCATCGACATCAGCAGGCTCAGGCATGTCAACCACCTCGGTTTCGGTGGATGCGGCGCTCACCTCTGCTGTGGGAGCTTCGTCTGCAGCGTCCTTTGCGACGGGCTCGGTACCTGCATCGTCAGTGTCGCTAAGGGCGTCAGCGTCACCTGTGCCGCCAGGGGCGTCTGAGCTCGCGTCCCCAGCACCACCGGCATCGGCCGTTCCACCCACCCCGCCCTCCTCTGCAGCGTCCACACCCTCTGAGACCTGCTCATCATCCTCGATCTCGTCATCAAAGGGCGCGTCAAGCGTGGTGGGCTCAAAGGCCTCGAGCGCCCGCTGACCCTCCCAAAGTCGTCGATAGGTCGTGTTTTCAAGCAGGAGTCGCGCATGATCACCCTCGCCGACCACCCGGCCGTGCTCGAGCACATAGATCCTGCGAGCGGCCGTGACATTTGCCAGGCGATGACTGATCAAGATCACGGCCTTGTAGCGAGCGATTCCGCGCACGGCCGTCATGATCGCCTTCTCGCTCTCGACGTCGATGTTACTCGTAGCCTCGTCCAGGATATAAACGGGCGAGTTGTGCAGGAAGGCCCGAGCCAGGGCCAGACGCTGCCTCTGGCCACCGGAGAGGTTCTCTCCCCTCTTCTCGATCTTGGTGTCCAGACCATCCTGCGCGCGTAGGAAGGCCGCAAGGTCAACGCCCTCAAGAACCGACCACATATCCTCCTCAGAGGCGCGGGGATGCCCCATCAGGAGGTTATCTTTGACAGTACCCGCAAAGAGGTAACTTGCCGCAGGCACCGTCGTCACGTAACGTGCGAGGGCCTTGCGATCGAAGTGCGCGAGCGGTCTGCCACCAAGAAGGAGCTTGCCCTCATAACCCTCCGCGCGCCCTGCCAGAAGCGCGGCTATCGTTGACTTGCCCGATCCTGACTCGCCAACGATGGCGGTGAGCCCGACGGAGGGAATGTCGACCGAGACGTCGTGCAGCACCTCGCGCCCACCGTCCCATGAGAAGCTCACGTGACTCATGAGCAGGTGATCTCCCTGCGCCGGGACCTGAGTGCCACCCTCGGTGGGCTCCTCGAGGTCGAGCAGGTTGAAGATCCTGTCGGATGCCGCCATGCCGCTCATGGCGACATGGAAGTATGAGCCCAAACGTCGCAGGGGACGGAAGAAGTCGACCGAGAGCAAGGCCACCAACAGGGCCTCCGTGAAGTCGATAGATCCCACCGAGAGAAGCCACAGCGCCATGCCCATACCTGCCGCAGCCCCGCCAAAGGCTCCGACATCCATGAACACGATGGAGTTGAGCTGGGTGCGCAGGACCCTCATCGTGACGGCTCGGAAACGCTCCGCCTCCTCGTCCATGACCTCGTGTCGGGCCTTGTCCGCCTGGTAGATCTTGAGGGTCGTGAGTCCCTGGAGACTCTCAAGGAATGAGTCTCCAAGACTCGTGTACTCATCCCAGTAGGAGGACAACACACCCTTGGCCGTCCGCCGCACCAAGACGATGACCAAGGGGATGAGCGGCACGAAGACAAGAAGCACGAGCGCTGCGGGCCAGGCTGCGGGTGCCATGAGGAGGAGGGCGACAAACAGGGTGATCGGTGCGAGGATTGCGCTGAAGAGCTGAGGCAGGTACTGGCCAAAGTAGGTCTCGAGCTGCTCGCAGCCCTCGACGGAAAGTTGCACGACCTCGGCTGTGGGGACCCTCTTGCTGTAGCTTGGACCCAAGCGCAAGAGCTTCTCGTAGATCCTGTGGCGCAGCATGCGCTTGACGTCTACGGCGGCAGCGAAGCTCTCGCGTGATGCCAGCTTGGTAGAGATGGCCTTGAGCACAAGCGCGACAAGGCCGACTACGAGCGCCCGCCGCATGCCGCCAACATCCAGGGCGCCCTCCAGAGCGAGTGTGAGCGTCGAGCACACCACCCACACGAAGGCGATGCTCGAGACGAGTCCCAACCACCGCAGAGCGACCGTCAGAAACACATGCCACGGCGCCCCCGGCACAAGCTCGAACAGCCTTTTTCTTATCATGTGAGCCCCACCACACCTCGCACTGCCAACGCGGCACCGTCCGTCGCCAAACGTTACCAACATGCACTCGTTTACTCGTTTGCCCTCATAGGATAGCAAATTATGTAGAATGATGGGACCCGACACGGCTGTCCTCTCGCAAAAGCGAGTGATTTTCTAGAGGGATCAGATACGCAAGCTTGTGTGACGGTCTATAGTCACGCAGGTCAGGTGCGTAGCCTAGAGTCGAAACTGGGCGATTCGCTCACACCGGGAGCCACCCAGCCCAAAGGAAGCCGACGCGAGGATAGGAGTCTTCATGCCAAACTCGTCCTACAAGGCAAAGCAGCTGATCGTCATGAGACGCGACCTCAAGATGCGCAAGGGAAAGGTCGCGGCCCAGGCGGGACACGCCTGCGTCGAGGCAACCCTAGCGGCACTCGTCCGGGAGGGGCGCCAAGACCAGCTGCGCGTGGCACCGGACGGCAGTCGAGTCTACCTCGACGACGAGAACGGGATACCGACGGCACTCTCCGACTGGTTCGACGCCGGCATCGCAAAAGTCTGCGTCTACGTGGACTCCGAAGATGAGCTGCTCGACATCGCGGCACAGGGACGCGAGCGCAACTTCATCGTCGCACTCATCCGTGACGCGGGCCTCACGGAGTTCCACGGTAAGCCCACACATACCTGCCTTGCCTTCGAACCTCTGCACGCCGATGAGATCGACCCCATCACTGGCGAGCTCCCGCTATACTAAAGAGGCTCTGCGAAACTACATCCTGGTCCCATCGCACGAGGCATCGTCACGTCACCGACCGATGACGCAACTCGCAGTTCTCTCGCCGACGGGCACCCAAAAAGGTGCTGTAATAGGGATGGTCTTCGGGTGACGGCCGCCATGGGGGCGGAGGCCCGAGCATATGGAACGAGAGACGCACGTTCCAAGAAGAAAGGAGCCATCATGGCCGAGAATGACGGGCGCATGCAGCTGGTGATCGTACGCCACGGCGAGAGCGAGTGGAACCTCAAGAACCTCTTCACCGGCTGGACTGACGTCGACCTCACCGATACGGGCCGCGAGGAGGCTGCCGCAGGCGGCAAGGCGCTTCGCGAGGCAGGCTTCGACTTCGACGTATGCTATACCTCGCTGCTAAAGCGTGCCATTCACACCCTTGACATCGTGCTCGACGAGCTTGACCGCGCCTGGCTTCCCGTCCACAAGACCTGGCGCCTCAATGAGCGCCACTACGGGGCCCTGCAGGGCCTTAACAAGGCCGACGCAGCTGCTGAGCACGGCGAGGACCAGGTCCTCATCTGGCGTCGCTCCTTTGACGTCCAGCCTCCCGCACTCAAGCCAGGCGACAAGCGCGATCCCCACATCCAGGCACAATTTCGCGAGGTGCCGCAGGAGGACCTCCCCTACACCGAGTGCCTCAAGGACACCATCGCCCGTGCCTGGCCCTACTTCGAGCAGCACATCAAGCCCGAGCTCGAGGCCAAAAAGCGCGTTCTCATCGCCGCCCACGGCAACAGCCTGCGCGCGCTCGTGATGGAGTTCGAGCACCTCACGCCCGACGAGATCCTGAAGGTCAACATCCCCACCGGCGTGCCCTGCTCCTATACCTTCGACAGCAACTGGAACATCACCGACAAGCACTACATCGGCGATCCCGAGACCATCGCAAAGAAGATCGAGGCCGTCGCCAACCAGGGCAAGGTGAAGAAGTAGCCGCCAGTCTGGCCTGAGATTGCTGTCCGTTGGCATCCGATCGGCGGCACTAAAGCGCCTGGTCCCTCATATGGGACCAGGCGCGCTGCTTAGGCTTGAATGACGCCTCGTAATTTGCTAGAATGCCGCATCGGACTTACTCACTGGGGTGAGCAATTGCGAAGTCGCCCAGGGCCTCCTGGACATCGTGTCGTGGGGAGATGGCATCATGGGATATCGGGAGGGCAGCTCGCTGCTGCGCATCGTATCGGTGATCTGGATGGTGATCTGCGTTCTGTGCATCATCATGCTGATGTGGTTAAGCTCCTTGGGACAGAGTGTGGAGCAGTACCGTGCCGACTTTGGCTCGGACACAGTGGATTACGTCAGGTTCATGCAGAAAAACGCGGGTATCCTGTACCTCGATTACCTGTTTCAGATCTTCGTGGGCGTGGTCGGTTACCGCGCGGGACAGCGTAACGGTGAGAACACCCTCGCGTTTGTCCTCGGTAGGATATTCTTGGTCATACGCCTCTTGTCACTGCTCTCTGATTTTACCATCCTTACCTTCTTCTTCGCCTTTCTTGCCGCACTTTACGTCTATGGCGTCTACGAGACGAGGCAAAATAACGGATACCGGGCTGGCGGCTGGTAGCGCAAGTAGCTCACGACCAAGGACAGATGGCCATGGGGACCCTCAGCGTCACATGGCCTCGCAGAGGAGGATGGCCTGGTGACAGACTATGGAGATGGGGTCTTCATGCAGGACGAGGGAAGCGCACTGCTGCGACGGGTATCGCTCGCATTGAGCATATTTTGGGGCGTAGGCCTCGTAAGCATGGTCTGCACAAGCGCGATACTACAGAACAGCTCGCTGCACTCACAGATTGACCCACAGGTATACCAACAGGCCGTTGACTCCCTGCATGGTCGAACGTCTATCCCGCTTTCTATGCTCGCCCTTGCTGCGTTTGAAGTCGTCACGGGCATCGTCGGCTATCGTGCGGGAAAGCATGATGGCAAGAACACTCCAGCCCTCGTTCTGGGTATCGTCTCTGTGGCCATACCTGCCATACAGCTCGTCGCACACTTGCCTCAGCTGAACGTGGGCAACCTCATTGCTCTTGTCCTGTCCATCCTCTATGTGTATGGGGTCATCCAGACGAACCAGCACTACGCAGGTACCCTTTGCGCGACTATTACACCGGGTAAGGGAGATCGTCTCCTGCTGCGCAGGATGTCAATCACTCTGATGGCGTGGTCCACGTTTGATCTCGTCTGCGTTCTGTTGTTGGGACTGCCGCAAACGCCGCTCATGTGCACGTACATGATCGTGCGCCTCCTGATTGGCATCATCGGCCATCAGGCGAGCACCCACGACGGCCCTTCGGACACCCGTCGCATCCTTCTGATGGGCATCTTCCTGAGCGCGGCCGACGCCGTGTTCACCGCGCGGGACTGCTATCGTCTGATCGTGGATACATCCTTTGGCTTTCCTTTGGGAAATGCCATAGACCTCTTCATGTCCGTCCTCTTCCTGCTTGGTGCCATCCGGCTGCGCAAGGGTGCGGCTGCAGGCGGGGCGTACGAGACAGGTGGTATGAACGACAACTGGGAAGGCATCAATGGCAGCAGGCTTGGTTGGTAGGACGGCCGAGCAGAGCTCCTTTCGCCTTGCCGGGCTGACGCACTCCCTCCTCGATGCCCCGCAGACCCTGGAGCACCGAGGAACCTACCGAGGCACCCACCAGAACTGAGGTGAGACACACCAGAGCCCGGCGTCCCTACTCGCTCCTGAGCGCCTCGACCGGATCACGACGAGCCGCGCTCATGGCGGGCATGGTACCGGCGACGAGCGTGAGCACGACCGAGACCGCTATCAGCGCCAAGGCATTCTGCGGCGTGAGCGCCATGATGTTCGAAACCTTCTGCGTCTGCTCGACGATGCTGTTGACCGGTACGGACACCACGTACACCACAGCCATGGCAAGAACTCCCGAGAAGAGTCCCTCTATCACAGTCTCGGCGTTGAAGATGTTGGCGATGCCGAGCTTCGAGGCACCCATCGCGCGGAGGATGCCTATCTCCTTCCTGCGCTCGAGCACCGAAATATGGGTGATGATACCGATCATGATGGAACTCACCACGAGCGAGATCGACACGAAGGCGATCAGGACAAGGGACACCATGTCCACGATACTCGTGACCGAGCTCATGAGCGTCCCCGCGATGTCGGTGTATTGGATGGTCTGGCTATCGTCGCCCGCGCCACTCACCTTCCTGTTATAGCCGTCGATGATGTCAAGTACACCCTGCTTGGCCTTGAAGTCCTTGGGGTAGATCCTGATGGACTCCGGGCTGGCGACGTCAGCGTAGCCGAGCTTCTTGAGGTCGCTCTCGTAGCTCAGGTCCTTGGCGTTCATGAAGTTGGTGAGCAGAGACGTCAGGTCATCCTGGCTCACGTTGAGCCTGATGGCGCTCGCGAAGGCTGTCGGGTCTACGCTGAATCCATCCTGCATGGCGCTCGAGAGCGTTGCCATCTGCTTCTGGAGCTGCCCCGAGATGGCGCTCGAAAGCTGTGTGCCCAACTGGCCCGTCGCCGCCGCCATCTGCTGCTGCATCTGGAGGGCGAGCTGTGTCGCCATCGCCTGAGCCGCCTCTGACATGAGGGAGCCGAGGGCCTCGGAGAAGTACGGCACGAACTGCTTGGTCAGGTAGTCCTGCATGGCCCCTTCCACGAGCCTCGAGGCCTCCTCCCCAAGCATGCCTCGCAGCTCCGCAAGCACCTCCTTGGCAGTCTCATCGTTTGAGAGGTACTCCCGCAGATACGCGACGTAGCCCGATACACGGCCGCCATCAGCTGCAGGTCCGCTGGGGGTATCGCTCGACTTGCCTGCGGCATCTGCGGCCCTCGATCCCGCTGCCGGGCCAGGCCCCGCCCAAGGACCTAACTCCCCCGGATGGTTCTTCTCCATCCATGCGATGAAGCCGCTCGCGAGCTTGTTGGCAGCTTGGGTGATACGCTTGGCCTGCTCGTCGGTGAGTCCCGAACCAAGATCCGCAAGCCCGCTCCTTGCCAAGTCGAACTTGGGTGCGTTGCCCAGGATCTTTGACATCGTGTCCGCGTCGAAGATCGAGGCGAGTGCGCTGGTGTCAAGGCTCATCGAACTCATGTCGAAGCCCGATGGGTCAAGGCTCACCCCCGAGAGGTCGAGCTCGCCCATGTCGGCCGCCGACCTGCCAAGCGCACTCGAGTCGAAGGAGAAGGCCCTCTTGAGCGCGCCCTGGTCGATCGTGAACATCGAGCTCATGTCAAAGGCCCTGCCTTGGCTGTCCCGAAGTTCCTCGAAGGTCTTACCTGTGAAGACGTCCACGTCGGGGTTGGCGAGCTGCTCTCGCACTATCTGGGAGTCAGACGACTCCTGGATGAGCCTACGGGTGAGCGCCGAAGTGTAGGAGATGCCCTCGCGCACGCTCGTGGAGCCCGCAGCGTCAGAGGGCCTCACGACACCCACGACCCTGAGCGTGATGCCCTCGTCGAGCCTCTCCCTCATGTAGCCCTCGTCGTCGGACATGTCTGTCCACGTACCCTGCGCCTCGTTTTTCTGGTAGAGGGCACTCGCGGGTATCACCTTGAAGGTCATGCCCATGGCGTCGTCGTAGGTGAACGCCCGGGTGTTATCGGGCATCCTCACCTCCTCGCCGTTCAGCATCTGCTGTGTCATCTGGCGCATGACGTCGGGATCATAGAACCCCAGGCTATAGAGGGTGTAATCACTGATGCACCCATCCTTGTCGAGTGTGAGCACCGCCTCGTCAGCCGCCTCGGGCCAGCGGCCCCTGACCACGCGCAGCTGACTTTCGAGCAACCTGCGGTCATCCACGAGCTCACTGAAGGACGAGTTCGTGGAGCCGCCCGTGAGGGCCGAACCCATGGCCCCACTGGCCATCTTCCTGCCCGTCTCGGAGGGATTGAGCCTCACGATGCCCTTGGAGCTGTCGCTCTCGAAGACCTGTGGGGCGATGCCATAGCCATACTGGACGTCGGCCGCGTATCGACCGATGTCTGACGCGTCGCCTTCCAGGTAGCGCTTAAACGATGCGAGGTCATTAGACTTGACCTTGGCGAACATGTCTGCGGCGAGCCTCGTCTGCCTGATCTCGCCAGATCCGTCCACGCCGGCCTGGTCAGACTCGCTCGACTCCGAGCTGCCCTTACTACCCGTCCCCATCGCGGACGAGAGCAGGGTTGCGACGTCTAGGCTGCTCTTGTTGATCGTGAGCGGGTAGCTTGAGAGCGCATCCTCCTCCGTCTTGGTGATGTAGTGGTTGACACCGTTGGAGAGGGCGAGGATGGCCGCGATGCCGATGATGCCTATGGAACCTGCGAAGGCCGTGAGCGCCGTTCGCCCCTTCTTGGTCATGAGGTTGTTGAACGAGAGCGAGAGTGCAGTGAGAAATCCCATCGAGGCACGCCGGCTCCGTCGCTTGTCGAGTCTGCTCGTACCCACAGGCGGCATGACGCCGGTCACGTCTGCGTCAGGCTCTCCCCTCCCGTCTGAGGCCCCCGCAGGCGACCCACCAAACACAGGGGTCTGCGCCGCCGCACCATCGATCGCGGACTTGGCCATGCCGGAAGTCCCCACGGCCAGGGCCGCGTCGTCCGAGAGCGGATCCGTGTCTCCGTCTATGCGCCCATCCTGCACGCGGATGATGCGCGTCGCATAGCCCTCGGCAAGCTCGGGGTTGTGCGTCACCATCACGACCAGGCGGTCATCGGCCACCCGCTTGAGGATGTCCATGACCTGGATACCGGTCTCGCTGTCAAGGGCGCCGGTCGGCTCGTCGGCGAGCACAATGTCGGGGTCGTTCACGAGGGCGCGGGCAATCGCCACGCGCTGCATCTGGCCACCCGAAAGCTGGCTCGGCCTCTTGTGGACGTGCTCCGCAAGCCCCACCTCCGTGAGGGCCTCGACGGCACGACGGCGTCTCTCGGCGCGCCCCACACCCGAGAGCGTGAGGGCAAGCTCCACGTTGGAGAGTATCGACTGGTGTGGTATGAGGTTGTAGCTCTGGAAGACAAAGCCCACACGGTGGTTGCGGTAGTTATCCCAATCCCTGGGACGATAGCTCTTGGTCGAGACACCGTTGATGATGATGTCGCCCGAGTCAGCCCGGTCAAGGCCACCAAGGATGTTGAGCAGCGTGGTCTTGCCCGAGCCAGAGGGACCAAGCACGGCCACGAACTCATTGTCACGCAGACAGACCGAAACCGCATCGAGTGCGACCTGGGTGAAGGAGCCAGTCCTGTACGCCTTCGAGACATCCCTGAGCTGAAGCATGCGCGCCTACCTTGTCGCCGGACGTTTGCGGCCCCCGACCCTGAAGGCCCCTGGTCGCATTGAAGCCTCGCACGCAGCCGGCATAGTTTGAAAGATTACTCACTAACTTTTGAAAGAATACTCGCTTGCTTGGCCGGCGACACCTGTGCAACCTGAGTCCACATCGTACACACAGTCGGGACCCGTCTCGCGACCGCGCTCAGCGATCCGCCTCGAGCAACCCCCTCTTGTACTCGTAGGCGGCCGCGATGATCTCGCAGCAGCCCTGCCTTCCGAACACCGAGCGGTCCACGATGAGGTCCTTGTCGGTGTACATGTCCCACTTGCCTGCGGAGTACCGGGTATAGAATCGCTCGCGACGGTGCTGCATGCGCCTCACGAGCACGAGCGCGTCGTGCGTGGAGAGGCCCCTCTTGTCACCCACGATCCTGACGCGGCACTCAAGCGGCGCCGTCACGAGCACCGAGATCAGGTTGGGGTTGTCACGCAGAATGTAGTCAGAGAGGCGCCCCTCGATGATGCAGCTCTTGCTGCTTCCAAGGTCGAGTATGACCTGCTTCATGGCCTTAAAAAGCTTGTCGGCACCCGTACGCTGGTCCGTCGAGTCGGGCAGGAAGGCCAGAGGGCCACGCTGGGTGCGCTCGTCGTAGGCAGCCGCCTCGTCCACATCCACGCCCATACGCCGGGCGGAGCGCACGAGCAGCTCGTTGTCGTACAGGGGAAGCCCCAGGCGTACGGAGAGGAGCTTGCCCACCTCATGGCCCTCGGCCCCGTAGTCACGGGCGATTGAGATGACGATGGGGTCCCTGTCGCCGTGACCTCCGGCGACATCTGTACTGTGACGTGCGTCGATGTAGCTGTCGCTCATGTCGTTCCCTTCGAAGACAGACGCGTTGGTAGAGGACTTCGCCTTGGGTCAGGCGGCAACAATACGTCGCTGGTAGGCACGGACAACCAGCGAGATGGCGAAGTTCAAGACGAAGTAGGTGAGAAGGACGAAGCCATAGAGCAGAAGGATCTGCTGGAGCGTGGAGGCCTGGCCCATGACGACGGCCGAGTTCCTCATGAACTCATGGACGTCGATGCCACGCAGGTACGAGGTGTCCTTAATGACGGTCGTGCACTGGCTGAACAGCGCCGGCACGATCATCTTGAACACCTGGGGCAGCACAATGAGACACATCGTGGCAAAGAAGCCAAAGCCCTGGGACTGGGCGGCCTCAAACTGCCCCTTGGGCAGGGCGTTGAGCCCCCCGCGCACGATCTCGGCCATGACGGCCGAGGTGAACACCGTAAAGGCGAGGATCGATATGAGGACGTTGTCCCCCTGTATCGTGAAGCGGAATATCAGGATCCAGAGCAGGTTGGGCGTACAGCGAAAGAGCTCTATGTAGGCGCTCACGATCCAGCTGAGCCAGCGGAGCCTGCCTGTGCAATACGTCTTCATAAGTGCGAGGATCGTGCCAAAGATGATAGAGAGTCCTATGGAGGCGAGTGAGATGACGATGGTGTTGAACAGGCCTTGGAGCATGAAGCTCACGTTGCTGGCGGTGAAGATCTCCATCTCTACACCACCTTGGTGCCCGTGGCAGCGACGGACGCGCGTCCCTTGGCTTGCTTGCCCGCCCTGGGCGTCTGCTTGCTGCGAGCCTCGAGCCACGTGATGAGCATGGCAATGGGAAAGCAGATGAGGAAGTACAGGACGCAGCACACGACGTAGCCCTGCAAATATCCCGTGTCGGCGACGATGATGTCTGACTGGTACATGAGGTCGCCCCCGGCTATCAGCGCGAGCACCGAGGTATTCTTCACGAGGTTCAGCGCCTGGTTTGCCAAGGGCGGCAGGATGATGCGAAAGGTCTGGGGCAAGATGATGTAGCGGTACGCCTGCACCCGCGAGAAGCCCTGGGACTGGGCGCCCTCCATCTGCCCGCGCGGTATCGCCTCGATGCCGGTACGGATGACCTCGGCCACGTACGCGCCGTGATAGAGACCGACGCACACGACCACGAGCAGGAAGGGAGCTATCCTCACCACATGCTCGGCGCCCATGGCAGCCTGCAGTATCATGGGACCTGCGGTGTAGACGAAGAACACCTGCACCACGATCGGCGTGTTCTGGAAGAACTCGACGTAGACGCGGGCGATGGCACGCAGCACCCCCGAGCGCGTGGTCGAGAGGACGCCCAGCAGCGTTCCCACCACGAGCGAGAGGACAAGCCCCAGAAGCGAGACCCCCACCGTAAAGAGGAACCCCTGCCACAGGAGGTCCGCGTTGGCGAGCGTCGCAGCCCACCTGTCAGCGTTGGCAAGTTCCATGCTGTCAGCCCCTTCCTAAAGCAGGCCGTAACGCTCGGCGAGCGCATCGATGCTGCCGTCTGAGACCATGCGGGCGACCACCTCATCGCAGAGGTCCGAGAGCTCCGTCGCTTGCTTGTTGGTACAGACGCCGTAGCGCTGCTCCCCAAAGACAAGGTCGGGCTCGAGGAGCTCATTGCTGTCGTTAAAGTAGCCCCCCAGGATGGAACGGTCGATGGCGAACACGTCGATGTTGCCCGAGGCAAGAGCTGCGGCGAGCGTGGGATAGTCGAGATACTGCGGGTAGCTCACACTGATGTCACCAAGGCCCTGGTCCTTGAGCATCTGTTGCATGAGCTTCTTCGTGTTGGCGCCCTCGCCAACGCCGACGACCCTACCATCGAGGTCGGCGAGGGTCTTGAGGCCCGAGGACTTGAGGACGAGCATGCCAATGGAGTCCGTGTAGTAGGGATCGGTGAAGTTCCAGGACCTCTTGCGCTCCTCTGTGATCGTGTAGGTTGCGCACACAAGGTCCACCTGGCCCGAATCGACGAGCGGGCCTCTGGTCTTGGCTGTGACGCCCGTGAAGTCAACGAGACCCCTCTCTTGCGCCTCGACCGCCGTCACGGAGAAGAGGCGCGCCGCGATCTCGTAGCAGATGTCTATCTCCATCCCACGAAAGGTACCCGTGGCAGGATCCTGGTAGCCATATCCCGGAACATCAGTCTTGACACCACACTTGAGACGACCACGGGCCCTCACGGCAGACACGCCGTCGGCGGCGCTGAGCGAGCCCGGGCCGGCACAGCCCATAAGCGAGAGACCCGCCGAGGCCACAGCCAGTATCGCGCCCACGAAGGAGCGCCTCGTAAGGGTTGGTGGACATATGGCGTCACGCCCCGTGCCGCCCTTGCCACCTGCAAGGCCCACGATGCCCATGATCCCGAAGCCGCCTTGCTCTCGACTGTTCTGCCTCATATCCCCTGTGCCTCCTCTTACTTGAGGATCTTGTCGAGAAACTCCTGGCAACGTGGGTTGTCAGGATGGGTGAAGAAATGCTCGGGCGTACCCGTCTCGAGGATCTGGCCGTCATCCATGAACACCACGCGGTCAGCCACCTGACGCGCAAAACCCATCTCGTGCGTCACGCAGATCATCGTGATGTTCTCTTGGGCCAGCTCGACCATCACGTTGAGGACCTCGTTGACCATCTCGGGGTCTAGCGCACTCGTGGGCTCATCGAGCAGCATCACGGGCTGCTTCGTGCAGAGCGCCCGTGCGATGGCGACGCGCTGCTGCTGGCCACCCGAGAGGTTCTGGGGGTACTCGTCCGCCTTATGGGCAAGGCCGACGCGCTCCAAGTTGGCGCGGGCGGTGCTCTCGGCCTCCTCGCGACTCTTGCCCTGCAGCCGTATTGGTGCGAGCGTGAGATTGCCCATGACGGTCATGTTGGGATAGAGGTTGAACTGCTGGAACACCATCGAGGTGTAGGTACGCGTGACCTCAAGGTGATTCTTGCGCGTGAGGAGCGTGCCCCCCACGCGCACCTCACCGCTCGTGGGCTCCTCGAGCCAGTTGATGGAGCGAATGAGGGTCGACTTGCCCGAGCCCGATGGGCCAATGAGCACGACCTTCTCACCCTCGCGCACGTTCAGGCTCACGTCCTTGAGGACGTGTAGGTCGCCAAAGTACTTGTCGAGATGGCTGATCTCTATCATGTCGGCCATATGTATCCCTCCTCACTGGACCCATCGCGCCATTCGCGACTCGATCTCGTGGTGGTCGCTGGCAGGCGAGGCCTTGGTCGCTCACGGCTGCAACGCCGCCTTAGTCCATGGCATACGTTTTCCATCTGTCCTGTTGCCCTTAACCGATCCAGGCAGAAGACCATAGCTATTCTAGACGAGTTGTCGCATACGCGTCGTGACGACGCGCGGCGCGACCCTAAGGTTTATCGGCGCGTCACCATCCCGAAACGCCCTGACGTGCCTCCCGCCACCCCACACCCGGCAATGACGCCTGAGCTGGCGCCGACAGAGGACCAGGCACGCGCCCTTCGCCACCCCGCACCTTCTTCGTGTACACTCTACGTACGGCGCTCGTAAGGTGCCATAGCCTTGCAGCAGGAGGCCAGAGGACCGCACAGAGAGAGGATAGTGCCATGGAGGGAAGCGTCTACATCGCCGCATCTGCAACCGTCACGGGCGACGTCTCGATGGGAACGGATAGCTCTGTCTGGCACGGAGCGGTCGTGAGGGCCGACTGCGCCCCCATCATCATCGGCGCGAGGAGCAACGTGCAGGACAACGTCACCATCCACGTCGATCCTGGCTTTCCGGTGCGTGTCGGTGAGGGGGTCTCCATTGGCCACAACGCCATCGTGCACGGCTGCACGGTCGGCGACAACACCATCATCGGCATGGGCGCTATCCTCCTCAACGGTGCGAGAGTCGGGCGCGACTGCATCGTGGGCGCAGGCGCGCTCGTGACCCAAGGGACCGAGATACCAGACGGTAGCCTCGCGTTTGGCAGCCCAGCACGGGTGAGGAGGGCGATGTCTCCCGATGAGATCGGACGCAACCGTGACAACGCGCTCGAGTACGTGCAACTCGCACAGAAAGAGCTGCCCCTTCGCTCGAGCTAGCACAACGCCCTCAGAATTGTGCTGGGTACGAGACGCCACATGCGCACCGAATGGTTACTTCGTCGCCACCGAACGCCCGGAGCCTCGTGCCCAAAACCTGTGGGACACGGACGCGAGAGAGTCTACCGCTTACAGGCGCTCAGCGATACTACGCACGAGCTTGACGCTGTCATCCCAGCCAAGGCAGGCATCGGTGATCGACTGTCCATAGACCCCGCCGCCCACGTCCTGGCTGCCACCAACGAGGTAGGACTCGACCATGAGGCCACGGAAGAGCCTCGCGATGTCTGAGCTGCGGCGCACGGAGTCAAGGACCTCCATCGCGATGCGCCCCTGCTCACCAGGGCGCTTGCCGGAATTGTCGTGGTTGCAGTCAATGATGACGGCAGGGTTCTCGTAAGCAGCCGGATCGTAGGTCTCAGCAAGGCGCTCCAGGTACTCGAAGTGGTAGTTGGGATAGTTCACACCGTCGTCACCCACGTACCCGCGCAGGAGGGCATGCGCGAGGGGGTTGCCCGTCGTCTCAACCTCCCAGTTGCGAAAGATGAAGGTCTGGCGGGCCTGAGCGGCATGTATCGAGTTCAGCATGACCGCAGTGGAGCCGCCCGTAGGGTTCTTCATGCCCACGGCACCACAGACGCCGCTCGCCACAAGACGATGCTGCTGGTTCTCCACCGAGCGGGCCCCCACGGCCACGTAGGAGAGCAGGTCTATCAGGTACTGATAGTTCTCTGGATAGAGCATCTCATCGGCAGTGAACATGCCCGACTCCTCCACCACACGCAGGTGCATGTGACGGATCGCCTTGACGCCCTCGAGCAGGTCGGGCGCGCCGTTTGGGTCTGGGTTGTGAAGCAGGCCCTTGTAACCCGTACCCTTCGTGCGCGGCTTGTTGGTATAGACGCGCGGGATAAAGAGGAGCTTGTCCGCAACCTCCTCCTGAAGGCTCGCGAGGCGGACCACGTAATCGAGCACCGAGTCCTCGCGATCTGCAGAGCACGGGCCCATAACGAGCAGGAGGCGAGGATCCTCTCCTTTGATCACAGAGGCGACGGCCTCGTCGAAGCTGCGCTTTTTGTCCGCAAGATGGGCAGGAAGGGGCATCTCCTCGCGAATCTCTTGGGGAATGGGTAACCTGCGCTTGAACTTCATCGCCATTGAATGCATCCTCCTAGCCCTCAACCACCTGTGTTGGTCACGTGCATTATGCCACGTGTTTGCCTCGAGTGGTCAAGACCGTCTCAGATGTTGCAGAATCGTAAGGCACGGCATGGGACACACCTGAGCATCAAGTCACACGAAGCAACTCGTCTTGACCCGATAACATGCACATGCAGCCTGACGACATGCGCCCACAGAAAGACCAGCGAGTTGTGTAAGCTTCGGGAAACCGCTATGGCTGCGCGCATTTGCGCAAGAATAGGACATGCACAGAGAGAGGGAGGGCGTATGGCCTGCACAACCATTCTCGTTGGCAAGAACGCAAGCTACGATGGATCGACCATCATCGCGAGGAACGAGGACTCGCCTGCGGGCCAGTTCACGGCGAAGCGCATGAAGGTCGTCCTTCCCGCCGATCAGCCCCGCCACTATCGCTCCACCATCAGCCATGTGGAGATTGACCTGCCTGACAACCCCTTGCGCTACAGTTCGGTTCCGGATGCCTGCACATCTAAGGGCATCTGGGCGGCGGCAGGCGTGAACGAGGCTGACGTCGCAATGACCGCGACCGAGACTTTGACCTCAAACGAGCGCGTGCTTGGTGCCGACCCCTTGGTCGAGCTCACAGAGGCCAGGGGCAAAAAAGGTGAGGCGGACTATGTGGGCGAGCAGAGCGGCGGCATAGGCGAGGAGGACATGGTCACGCTCGTCCTCCCCTACATCCGCTCGGCCCGCGAGGGTGTCGAGCGCTTGGGCTCGCTCCTCGAGACATACGGCACCTACGAGATGAACGGCATCGCCTTCTCGGACGTCGATGAGATCTGGTGGCTCGAGACCGTGGGCGGACACCATTGGATCGCGCGGCGCGTGCCGGACGATTGCTACGTCACGATGCCCAACCAGCTTGGCATCGACGAGTTTGACCTCGCTGACGCCCGTGGCAAGAAGTCCGAGTTCATGTGCTCTGCCGATCTCGAGACATGGATGGACGAGCACCATCTCGACCTGACCCCCGCCGCCCGCGCCGCAGTCGAAGCAAAGGGCAGCAAGACAGACGGAGCAAGAATCAGTGAGGCAAGCGCAGCTGCGACGCGCATCTTCAATCCGCGTGACGCCTTTGGCAGCCACTCCGACGCCGATCACGTCTACAACACGCCGCGAGCTTGGTCCATGCACCGCTACCTTGCACCTCACGGTGGTTGGGACGACCCCGCCGGGGCCTTGGGGCCAGAGTCAGACGACCTCCCCTGGTGCAGGGCCCCCGAGCGCAAGCTCACGATAGAGGACGTGAAGTACGCGCTCTCCCTCCACTACCAGGGAACGCCGTTTGACCCCTACGGTCGGCTGGGCAGTGATTCCACACGTGGGATCTACCGCCCCATCGGCATCAACCGCAACAACTTCCTCGCCGTCCTGCAGATCAGGCCCTATGCCCCTGCGGGTAGCAGGGCGCTCCAGTGGATGGCCTTTGGCTCCAACATCTTCAATGCGCTCGTACCCCTCTTCGCCAACGTGAACGAACTGCCCGAGTACCTCTCGAACACCGAGGAGGGGCGTGTCTCAACCGAGAGCCTCTACTGGGCAAGCCGCCTCATCGCCGCTCTGGCTGACGCACAGTTCTCGCTCAACACCGCCCACATAGAGCGCTATCAGCTCGCCGTGGGCTCGAAGGGCCATGCATTGGTGGCAAAGGCGGACCGTGAGGTCGCGAAGCTCGCGTACGCGGATGCGGCAGCACGGCTCGTGGCAGCCAACGAGCGGCTCGCTGCCATGCTACGCGACGAAACCGACCGACTCCTCTTCAACGTCCTCTTCACAACGAGCGAGAACATGCGAAACGCATATTCGCGAAGCGACGGATAGGTGCGCAGACACAGGCAGCTGCCCAAGAGGGAGCAAGAGCCGCTACAGCAATCGAGGTAAGCCCATGGAAATGACCCAGCAAAAGCAAGGCCTCATCAAGGAGACGCGACAGTACTCGACGGGGGAGGAGATCGCCAACTCGGTCTCGCACGGGGTAGGCGTGCTCCTCTCCATAGCAGCGCTCGTGCTGCTCATCCTACGGGCGATGGACCATGGGGGTGGCACCCGCCTTGTGGCGGCCCTCCTCATGGGCATCTCGCTCATCCTTGAGTTCCTCTTCTCGACGCTCTACCACGCACTCGTGCCCAAGACGGCCAAGTCAGTCTTTCGCATCCTCGATCACAGTGCCATCTACCTGCTCATAGCCGGAAGCAACGCGCCCTTTGAACTCATAACCCTCGCCAATCGCGGTGGCCTGCAGCTCACCTTTCTCATCTGGGGCATCGCGATCGCCGGCGTCATCGCCGAGGTACTCCTCAAAGAGAGGCAGCCCCACTGGCTTTCGGCCCTCGTCTACCTCGCGATGGGCTGGTTCATAGTCTTTCGCATCGGAGATCTCTATGAGCTGCTAGACCCGGCCGCCATCATGCTTCTCGTGGCAGGTGGCGTCTGCTACACCGTAGGTGTGGGCTTCTATGTGGCCAAGAAGGTTCCTTACCTGCACTTCGTCTGGCACCTCTGGGTGCTCGCAGGCGCCACCTGCATCACACTCTCCGCACTGCTCTACGTAGTCTAGCCACTGCGAAGAACGTGCGGCCGCGCCAAGCAGGGTGTCCTATGCCAGCTCGGCGATAAGTTCGGCGGTCGAGACTATCCTTGAGCCGTAGCACTTCCTAAAGTGCTCGAGGGCGCCCTCCTGCGTCCCACAGAGGAACGTGCGGGTGGCATCCTCGACAACGATGGAATCGTACCCCAAGAAGTAGGCATCGCCAAGCGTGTGAAGCACGCAGATGTTCGTGTCCGCACCGATGGCGATAAGATGGGTCACGCCCAGCTCGCGCAGGGTGAGGTCGAGGTCAGTGCCAAAGAAGCCACTGTAGCGACGCTTGGGGATGATGAAGTCCCTCTCTCCGGAACCCGCCTCGAGGGCGGCGATCGGCGCAGTCTTGCCGGCAATGCCATGCTCGCCCCACAACTCGAGCTCCTTGTCGATGCCCAGTATGTGGGCGTCATCGCAAAAGATGATGGGGAGGCCAGCGGAACGTGCGGCATGGGTGACCTTCACGCAGTTTTCGTTCATGGTCTGCTCGTCGAGTGTGGGTCGATAGACGCTGTCAGCATCCGTCCCCTCCAGCACGTCGATGATCAAGAGTGCCGTGTGCTTCCTGTCGATTTGCATGGGACCACTCCCTCATAGCTCACCCGCCAGTGTCCTATCCAGCATGCGCGGGTACCTCTCCACCTGCGTCAAGGGCACCCGCCCGCACATCAACGCCTCATCAGCGTAGCGAGATGCCCATGAGCCATCCCCAGCGCGGTGTCACCGTCGTACCATAGTAAGCAATCCAGTCGCTCAGGGACTGGGTAGTGATGGAACCGACGTTTTGCATGACCATACCGTTGCCTACGTAGATGCCGATGTGTCCGTAGATGCGCCCCGCCGTGGAGTGCCTGTGCGTGGAGACCGCGACGACCATGCCCGGCTGAAGGTAACCCTTGTTGGAGCTGGTGCACCAGGCGTTGTACATATCGTTCGCGTTGCCCGAGGCATAGCCGTAACCAGCATTAGCAAAGACCCGACTCACCCACATGGCGCAGAGACCGCCACCCGGTGATGGCGTCGAATGGCAGCAGTTGATGACCCTCTGCTGCGCGCCGGTCAGGGAGCCACCGGAGTTGACCGTGCCTGTGGTACCCCTGCTACCCGAGCCTCCGCTACTACCTGAGTTTCCACTCCGTGAGCTCGTCCGTCTCCGCTCTGCCTCTGCGGCCTCCGCAGCCTCTGCAGCCTCACGTGCGGCCCGCTCCTGGGCGGCTTTTTCCTGAGCCATCTGCTCCAGTTGGTCATCACGCTGCGCCATGAGCTGCTTCACCTGGTCGGAGAGACCAGCCAAGGTGGCGTTGACCTCCTCCTGTTTGGCCTGCATGGCCTGCATCTGCTGCTGCTGCGTCTGACTGAGCGCCTCGAGCTCGGCCTTCTGGTCCTCAAGCTCGGCCTTCTTCTGGGCGAGTTCCTCCTTGACGGTCTTGACCTCCTCGATCATCCTGCGATCGCTGTCGGAGATCTTGCCAAAGTAGTAGAGGCTAGAGGCGAGGTCCTCGAGACTCGTTGAGTTCAGTATGATGGAGAGGATATTATCGTCACCATGCTTATAGGAGCTTGAGAGACGCTTGGCTAGGCGGTCCTGCTTCTCCTCGAGCTCCTTCTGCTTCCTGTCGATCTGCTCTTGCGTGTCATCTATCTCGCCCTGCTTGTCCTCTATCTGGGCGAGGGTCTTGGACTGCTCCTCGGCAAGGGCCTGATAGTCGCGGGCAATCTGGTCAAGCTGGGCCTGCACCTGCTCAACCTGAGCCTGCGCATTGTTGAGGTTTGCCTCGGTCTGCGCGAGGTCCGAGGCTGTATCGGCAGTCGCCACCGAGGGCGTCAGGGCAGCCATGGTAGCGGCAGCCATCATGAGCTTGAGCGCTTGTCTGCGCGTGAGGTCGTTGAACTCCAAAACAATCCCCTTGTCCATTTGATATGCAGTTGGAGCACCCATACGCCTAGACGGCATGTCCAGAGCCAGACACCGTGCAGGCTAGATATGGCAGCACACAGAATACCACCTTTTGGTCTTATATTCGTTCTCCGAGATACTGGCCAAGGCTTTGGCACAAGCAGGGCACATACTTCTTGCAAGACTTTGGGTAAGGAGCCGGCCAGACAGTATGCTGTGAAACTTCGCGCTTCAGATTCCTTATCAAATGACTTCAGCGGGAGGAGAAGCTTGTGCCACGCACGTGACATTGCCCCAACAAGCGCTACGGCATCCCCAGCATTGGATAAAGTTCCTCGCAACCTATCGGACACGGGCACATCGAAAGGCAGGGTGAGATCCATGACCACGACTACCACAAAAAGACGCTCGCAGTACAAGAACGAGACGGCAACACGCCTGGTCACCTTCGATGGCGATAGACTCCTGCGCCAAATTGGCGTCGCCGTCGTGACGGGGGCTCTCACGCTCTCGATGATCCCGACGGCAGCCCTTGCCGAAAGCAGCTCGGCAAGCTCTACGAACACGGGCTCCACCACAAGCAGCGCTCAGCCGCAGGCGCCTTCCGGCGACTCCCAGGGTAGCAGCACCCCTCCGGCCCCGCCCTCAGGTGGCAGCAAGGGAACGGCTCCCAACACCCAAGGACAGCCACCGAGCGATCATGCCCAGCCTCCCTCTGGCAGCATGAGCCAGGGACAACCTCCCGCCGGCAGCATGGGCGGCGCGAACACCCAAACTTTTGACTATACGGGAAGCTACACCGGCGCACTCACGGCCGACGGCGAAGAGGTGCGCTCTGACGGCAACAGCGTGTCTGCGACCGAGAGCGACCAGAACGCGCTTCTTGCCAAGGGTGGCGGCACGCTTGTCATGACAGGCGCGAGTGTAGACAAGTCCGGCGATGATAACAACGGCGACAACTGCAACTTCTACGGCCTGAACTCGATCGCTCTCTCCGTGGGCAACGGCAGTCTTCTCAAGATCTCGAGCTCGAAACTGAGTGCAACGAGCGAGGGCTCGAATGGCGTCTTTTCGACCGACTCGGCGACCGCCTACGTGCGCGACAGCTCTATCACGACCTCAGCCGGCAACAGTCGAGGCCTTGACGCAACCTACGGCGGCACCATACTTGCCGACACCCTCGACATCTCCACGCAGGGCGACCACAGCGCGGGCGTCGCGACCGATCGCGGCGGCGGGAACATCTCGCTCACGAACTCCACCATCAAGACTGCCGGCTCGGGCTCCCCCTTGCTCTACTCGACGGGCGACATCGAGTTGAACAATGTCACAGGCAATTCCTCAGGAAGCCAGATTGCGGGCATGGAGGGTCTGAACACCATCCTCATCAACAACTCAACGCTCGAGAGCACCCAGAGCGGGAAGACCGCGAGCGACCCCATTGCCGACGGCATCATCATCTACCAGTCCACCTCAGGGGATGCCGAGACCGCTACGGGCAAGACCGCGACCTTCCAGGCGGTGGGCTCCACCCTCAAGAGTGCCATCACGTCCGGCTCAATGTTCTACTTCACGAACACGAAGGCGGACGTGGTGCTCAAGAATACGACGCTTGACTTTGACTCCACCGCCGCCAACCTCATCCTAGCAGCAGGCAACAGCTCAAACAACTGGGGCGGCGCAGGATCAAACGGTGCTGCGGTCAGCTTTACGGGTATCAGCCAGACGCTCTCGGGCACCGTGGAGGCCGATACAATCTCGTCTGTCAAGCTCTATCTCACAAGCTCGACGACGTGGACCGGCGCAGCTACGGTACGTGACAACGAGAGCGCGACCGACTCTACTAAGACCGAGGCGCCCATCACGGTCAACGTGGACGCAAGTTCAACCTGGGTCGTAAACGGGGACTCCACCGTCACAAACCTCGCGGTGGCCGATGGCGGCAGGGTCGTCGACACGTCAGGCACAGACGTCACTATCAAGGACGCGAGCGGCGCCGTGCTGCGTGAGGGGAGCTCCACCGTCGCGCTGACCGTAACCGGAAGCTATTCGACGAGCTATGACGCAGATGGCGCAGGAAGCCTCTCGAGCGACCTCATCGATCGCAGCGCCTTTGACAACGAGTACGGTACGAGCACCGCCTTTACGCTGGGAGCCGATGCGCAGACTTCGGCGTCGTCCTCTACGTCCGTCGGCGCGTCCGCCTCGACGGAGAACAGCGGGCAAAACTGGTGGGACACCGTCGTGAGCTGGTTCAAGGGACTCTTTGGGCTCTCGTGAGCTCCACCAATAGTGTACACGAATCGCGAAGATCATCAGGACTGCGGCTGGTTGGAGCGATTCGTGTACGTTTCTGCGCCCATGCGTGACATGCCATGGGAGCAGACAAGGCGAACTCTAAGCCTGAGTTCCTGGCACCTCCTGAGCCCACAACTGGCAGCCTGATGGTACCCCGGCCTGGCCCAGGGCGCGCCATCAGCAAGGCCCTCTGCCCAGACTGCGCCTTTCCGTGCGGTCAGGCCCCAGGCCGAGGCCTGCCGACTCTGGCGCAACCCCCCTGCGGCTTGGCGGGCGGTTGCCCGAGCGCATTTGCCCAGTTGGGCCACTCTCCAATCGGCATGACGGCTGCGGGTTTGGAGTTCGTCCCGGCCAGCACTGCCACTCGACCCTGATCGTACCGATACAGCACGCTCGATGCCGAGTGGCAGTGTGGGACGCACTGTCCGGTACGTTCACCGCCGAGTGGCAGTGTACGGCGCGCTGCCGCTCGCTCCCGGGCGTACTGGTTGCACTGCCACTCGCCTCTGAACGTACCGATACGACACGCTCGATGCCGAGTGGCAGTGTACGGCGCGCCGCCCAGCACGCTCGACGCCGAGTGGCAGTGTGAGTCGCACTGCCACTCGCCCCCGAACGTACCGGACGCACTGCCACTCGACCCTGATCGTACCGATACGGCACGCTCGATGCCGAGTGGCAGCGAGGGCGGCACTGCCACTCGGCCCTGAACGCGTCGCCCCATACGTTCACCGACGAGTGACAGTGTACGGCGTGCCGTCAAGTGAGGGTCATCAACGTGTTCCACATGCCCCCAAGCGCCCTGACGGCATGCCACCTCATGCCGGCCTCTCTCCTGAGGAGCTCCAAGAGCTGCCCCTTGCCATGCATGCCCAGCTTCCTGGGACCCCGCGCCCTATAGGAGTAGACATAAGGCTCTTCGGGGGTTCGTGTGGGTTGACGCCTTGGCGAATCGCGTCGCAACAGTGTACACAAGTGCCCCACTCTGCAACCAGCGACTCACGGAAAGACGCACTCTGGGGGTGTCACTCTCACGGAAAAGCGCCCTGCACGTGGGCCTCACCAAAGGGCGCATTCTGCATGCGAGCGGTCGCGCAGAATGCGCCTTTCCGTGAGGGCCCGAGCGCAGAATGCGCTTTTCCGTAGAGTGTGCTTTTCCTCACCTGCGCAAACGTGGAGCCACCTCACGCAAAGGCGCATTCTGCGCAGACGGTCTCACGCAAAAGCGCAGTCTGCACCCGGCGACTCACGGAAAAGCGCGCTCTGCGCCGGCGACGCTACCGCGACGTGACCGAGAGGCGCATTCTGGGCGGGCGACGTCACGGAAAGGCGCACTTTGCGTGTGAGACTCGACCAAAGGGCGCGTTCTGTATGCGAGCGGGGGTTGCGTTGAGAGGCTGTTTTCGCCGGTCTGTGTACACTCCTGCATACCCACGGCCGCTCGCACGACCGGGCGGGGCCACGGGTCCCACGACGTCGACGGCCCCATGGCCCCCGTGATGCTCAGGTGCCCGGACCTGAGGTCCATGCCACCGGGGCGGTGACGCAACCGCCTACCCACACGAGCTCACGAAGCCTCAGACATAACCGAAAAAATCGACCGATTGCCAGGGGTTCTAGCAGGGGTAAACACTCATCCTGCGTCTCCCTAACCTCGTCACCATGAGACCCCTACCCTTACGCTAATCAATCGCCAAGGACCATGAGCAAGCAGAGCGCAAGGGCGATCCACGGCCCCCAGGCAAAGCTGCCCTCGGGGTACGCCGCAATGTCATCTTGTGCCTTCTTATTGGCACACCGAGCCAACACCCACCGAATGCCAAAGAATATGACACCAAACACGCAGGCGAGCATAACTGCCACGATGCACCTTCTCCACCCAAGACAGAAGGCAGTGACAGCAAACAACTTTATGTCTCCTCCACCGGCGCTCTCCTTGCCAAGCACATAATCCATGATCAGGGTAAATAGCAGGAACGCGGTACCGACCACCACTGCCTGGATAAGCAAGAAGAAAAGCTCTTGGAGCGCCTGATCAGGTGGCACTCCATTGACGAGAGAACGCACCATGACGTGCGCCGCATGTATCAGTATGATCGCCAAGATGCTGACGTTGGGTATGGTCCTCTCGCGCAGATCCTTGATACTCAGGTATACGAGTGGGATGAGCAGACAGGCAACCTCAAGTATTCGTCCAAGCAAAGAAATCCCAATACTCACCCGTGCACCTCATCCTCACGTGCGGGCGCAGCCGCGTTCGCACCTAGACCTCCCCCTATAGCTACAGTGACCACGTCCACCTTAGCATGGCGTCGAGACCCCTGGCCCTGAACCCGACCAAAAGGGCCGGTAAGGTCACACATCCCCAAGCAGCTCCTCCCACGAACAGATGGGAAACCAGCGCACGTGTCTACCACGACGCCACCCCTACCAACCAGAGCACACGCGCGACCGCGTGCCCGTCGCTATTGTACCAACCTCTACGTGAGATGCTCGCGCACCGTTTCCCACCATAGGACATACGAGCTTGATACGCCACCCATCGCCATCTTGGGTTGCCCACTTCTTGTTCGTATGCTCTGTGTCGTCCAAGGGGTACCCTTACAGCATGGCGTTGGAATTGCAAGTTACACAGATGCGAGTCGACGGGAGCTCAGACGCATGGAAACACGCGGAAACGAGGACACAAGTACTGTCATCGCCACCCTCGGAGAGATCCCCCTGTCCGCGCAAACACACATGGACCGCAAAGAGCGCATGGCACTGGCACAAAGGAGTGCACGACGCTCAAGTATCGCATCGGCAGCTGCGGCAAAAGCCCCTGCCTGGGCACGCACACAACTTCCCGTCCTTCGCAAGGCCAGGCTCTTCTCCGGTCTCAATGAGGATGAGATCCTCGCCGCACTCCCCTGCCTCGGAGCACGTGAGCGAAGATACGACGTCGGCGAGCGACTCTTAAACGCAGGAGACGTTACAAGCCACGTGTTCGTTGTGCTTGAGGGCCAGATCAACATCATCCGCGAGGATTGGTGGAGTAACCGAAGCATCGTCTCGATCGACGGGCCGAGTGACTCCTTCGCCGAAGCGTACGCGTGCACGCCGGGATCCAGACTCACCGTGTCAGTCGTCGCGACACGCAAGGTTCGGGTGCTCACGTTCGAGATCCGTGCGATCATGGAGATATGCAGGGCCTCCTGTCCCTTCCATAACCGACTCATGCAGAATCTTGTCTCGACCATAGCCGAGCAAAACCTGCGTCTCAACGACATGCTCTCGTTCGTCACCAGGCGTACCACCCGAGAGAAGCTCCTTGCCTATCTGGGTGCAGAATCGCAGCGCCAGGGCTCGCGCAGCTTCACGATACCGTTCGACAGGCAGCAGCTAGCCGACTTCCTGTCCGTAAACCGAAGCGCCGTCTCCACCGAGCTTGGCAAGCTGCGCAAGGATGGCATCATAGACTTTGACCGGAGTCACTTCACGCTGCTCGACTCCAATCCACTCACCCTATAGCTCCCTGCGAGAGGCAGGCCAAGCGGCATACAGAAGGATGCAAAGGGCCAGCCCGAAGGCTGGCCCCGTCACTCCAATCGCACGAAACCCCTTCCCTTGGACGCAGCGCTATACAGGCACTACGCCCCGAGGGAGGATGTCTGCCAGCTAGCTCCAGCCCTTGCCGTCGGAGCCAAACTGCTTAATGAGCTCCTTGGTGCGCGCGACGATGGCGTCGCGGCCAGGCTTCATGAGCTTGCGGGGGTCATAGCCCTTACCCTCTTTGTCAGCGCCGCTCTCGATGTACTTACGCGTCGCGGCCGCAAAGACGAGCTGAAGGTCGGTGTTGACGTTAACCTTGGAGATACCCTCGGTGATGGCCCTCTGGACCTGATCGACAGGAATCCCGCTGCCGCCATGCAGGACGAGCGGCAGGTCACCGGTCTTGGCCTTGATCGCCGCTAGACGCTCGAAGGACAGGCCCTCCCAATTGTCTGGGTAGATGCCATGGATGTTGCCGATGCCGCAGGCGAGGAAGTCGACGCCTACGTCGGCGATCTGCTTGCACTGCTCGGGGTCGGCAAGCTCGCCGCGCGAGGTCACGCCGTCCTCGGTGCCGCCGATACCGCCGACCTCTGCCTCGACCGAGATACCCCTGTTGTGGGCGGCCTTGACGACCTCGGTAGTGTGATCGAGGTTGGTCTGGAAGTCTTTCTCATGAGAGCCGTCGTACATGACGGAGGTGAAGCCTGCGTCGATGCACTTAAAGACATCCTCAAACGTGCCATGGTCGAGGTGCAGGGCAACGGGGACGGTGATGTTCTTGATCTGGACGAGATCCCTCACGATATCCGCGACGACCTTGAAGGAGGTCTGCCACTTGGCTGCCCCGCTGGTGCACTGAATGATGACGGGAGACTGGAGCTCCTCAGCAGCATCCAGGATCGAGGTAGCCCACTCGAGGTTGTTGGTGTTAAACGCCCCCAGGCCATAGTGACCTTTCTGGGCGCTTTGGAGCATTGCAGTTGCACTGACAAGCATACGAACCTCCAATGAACGGTGTGAGAGTACCTGCATTCCCTATCATACTCCTCAAAGCGCGAAGGATGGGCGGCTATTCTGCGAGGAGTGGCACGATTTGTCCAAACGTATCATTGCCCCGCAGCGGCGACAAAGCGGGGGTTCTGTCATGAACACGGGTATATATCGTGAAATCGCACGATACCCGCTCGCAGCACCCATCATCGAGGTACAACAACATCAGTTCAAGGCATCTGCCACACAGGCCAGCTCGCAGAGGGAAAACATGCCCGAGGGAAGGGGAGGCCGTCTTGGCCGAGACTGCAAACGCACGCATCACCACTACTGACACCAATCTAGAGGATGGTGAGGACAAGAAGCTCTTTGACGATCTCTCGTTCTCTACCGTCATCGCAAGCGCACTCGCTGCAATAACCTCGTTTTTGCTCCAATCACAGATCGGCCTCACAGGCTCGCTCATCGGTGTGGGCGTGGCTGCCGCCGCATCCGCCCTCGCCTCGCAGGTGTACAAGTCGGTACTCTCGGCATCGGCGAGCAAGATAAAGGACAACCTGACCTCCGACAGTACGGGTCAAGACAACATGAAGTCTGGCAAGACGCGTATAGCGGGTGCGGGAATGACCCATGTCAGGCAGAAGCCCATTCCCAGCTGGCAAAAGGACGATGCCGACAAGACGACTGTGACCGACGGAACTCATGATCTGTCGAGCACACGCATCGCTCCCGACACCATCCGAGGCGCCGTTGCAAAACGCAAGTCCGACACCATGAAGAGGCGCGCCGCGATCTTCACCGCCGTTGTGGCGATCATCGCAGTACTCATCTACGCCGCCGTCGTCACCTTTGCGACGCAAGGCAAGGGCATTGGCAGCACCCCCACAATCACAGAGTCCTCACCCAGCGAAGAGCCCTCGACACAGGGTACGACGAATGGCACGGGACAGACCCATGGTACAGGCACGACCGGCGGGCAGGGCAACAACGCTCCAAATGCCAATCAGGGCACAGACGGGGGAACTGCGACAGACACGGGCTCTAGCACCACGGGCTCGACAGGCGAGACGGGCGATACTGCCCCCGCGCCAACGACTCCCACCTCGACGACCGGAAACACCGGCTCGACCGGCACGGGAAATGCGGGTGCATCGGGCAGCACGACCGGTACGGGCACGTCCGATACCAACTCCAACTCAAATTCTGGATCGGGCACGAACCATAACGGCACGGGCAATTCAAACGGGTCTGGGAAAGGTTCCACCAACTGGGGCGAGAACCCTGGGTCAACGGGGTCCGGCGGCCAAGGATCATCCGACACGGGTTCTGGCTCAAAGAACGGGTCCGCTGGCTCTGCAGGCGGTAGCGGCAGTGGCAGTGACACCACAACGGACGCAGGCAACTCAAACTCCTCCAATGGCTCTAAGGCCAGGCCAAGCAGCACGATCAGCGTAAACAGCCCACATTAGGGTCAAGGCATAGCCGCAAAAAAGGCGTCGCGACCGCGTGCGCGTCCATACGCGCGGTCGCGACGTAAGTGTGAATTACACACTTTGGGAAGGTGGAGTGGGTGGTCAGGAAGATGAAGTGAGTGAATCACTCACATCGAGAGTATCTTCAGTAAGTCTCTGACCTGCACATATGCAAGTTAGTGCTTGTAAACTACATCTCTAGGGACCGGAAAAATCACTCACTTCGCGACCACAAGGCAGGTGCAGGAGCCAGCCTAGAGCCGGCGCAGGGCATCGACGAGCGCGGTCTTTCCCTCGGTCCCCTCGTCCTTCATCTTGATGATCGCGGCGGGGCAGCCCGCGACGACCGCCGCCCTGGGAACGTCGTCCACGACGACGGCCCCGGCTGCGACGACGGCCCCCCTGCCAACGCGGACACCCTCGATGACGACGGCGTTCGCGCCGATCATGACGTCATCCTCGATGACGACGGGGGTGGCGCTCGCCGGCTCGACGACGCCCGCAAGGACGGCACCCGCACCCACGTGACAGCGCGCCCCGACGATGGCGCGACCGCCCAGGACGGCTCCCATGTCGATCATCGTGCCCTCACCGATGACGGCACCGATGTTGACGATCGCACCCATCATGATAACTGCGTTGTCACCTATCTTTACCTTCTCGCGGATGAGAGCGCCAGGCTCGATGCGCGCGTTCACGCCCTTGAGGTCGAGCAGGGGTACGCCTGAGTTTCGCCGATCGCTCTCGACCACGTAGTCCAGGATGCGCCCATCCTCGCTCGCCCCCTTGAGCACCGGGGCAAGCGAGGACCAGTCCGCAAAGACGATCCTGCTCATGCCCTCACCGAAGACGTGGGCATCCTGAGGGTAGCTGACCTGTGCGCCTGCTGCCTCCCTGACATAGGCCTTGACCGGCGTCCTCTTGGGTGAGGTGGCTATGTAGTCGATGATCTCGCGTGCGTCCAAGCGGATCCCTCCTTTATTCCTTTATGTCTGTCAGGTGCGGTGCGATGTCTGTCAGGTGTGGTGCGCGCCGCCGATGGCGTGAGACGGCGCTCGTAGGTGTTTGCGAACTCAGCTCAGCCGAGCATGAGCTCGTCGAAGCTATAGTAGCCAGCAGGTCGCATGAGCAGACGCCTGGCTGCAGCTATGGCACCGCTCACGAAGATCTGACGACTCGTCGCGCGGTGCGTGAGACAGAGCTCCTCATCGGTCCCAAAGAAGTGCAGCTCATGGGTGCCCGAGACGCTGCCCCCGCGCAGGCTGTGCATGCCTATCTCGCGCTCGGGGCGCACGCCCACCATACCCTCACGGCCATAGGCCACGCGTGCCTCACCACTGGGATCCACGGCAGCGAGAAGGAGCTTTGCCGTACCCGAGGGGGCATCGACCTTCTGGTTATGGTGGGTCTCGACGATCTCGACATCAAAGCTCGGAAGGGCCTTTGCGGCTTCGGCGGCAAGACGCCTCAGGACCGCCACGCCAAGCGAGTAATTTGCGCTCCACACGACGGGCACCCTCGCACCCAACGCTCTGATACGGGCTAGTTCCTCATCAGAGAAGCCCGTTGTGCCGCTCAGGAGTGCCGCGCCCGTGCGCCGCGCATAGGCCAGCGTGTGCGGCAGTGACGCCTTGTTCGAGAAGTCGATCGCCAGCTCTGCGGCCGGGGCAGCGACGTCAAGCTCTGTCGCGCTCGTGACGTCGTAGGTACCTAGAAGCTCAAAGCCGCTGGCAGGGAGCGCCTCGGCAATGAGCTTGCCCATCCTGCCCGCGCCGATGAGCACGACCGTCCTTGTCCTGTCTGCCATGGTGACCCCCTATTCCGACTCTGCGCCGATGAGGCCACGATCGGCGAGCGCCTTGTGCAGGCGCTCGCGGCTGGTCTGCGCCATGGGCCAAAGCGGCGGGCGATAGCTCTCGGTGATGAGGCCCATCGCTGCGAGCGCCGCCTTCACGGGTATGGGATTCACCTCACAGAAGAGGGAATGGATGAGCTCAAGGTTATCGAGCTGCATCTGCAGGGCACCCCTGGCGTCTCCCTCCTGCCAGCGCACGCACATGTCATGCACCGTCTTCGGCGCGATGTTAGCCCAGACTGAGATGACACCGGACCCACCCAGCGAGAGGAGCGGCACAACGATGTCATCGTTTCCGCTGAACAGGTGAAAGTCCTCGCTCACATAGCGCGCGGCCGTCGCGGCATAGGCGATGTTTCCCGACGCCTCCTTGAGGCCCCAGGCGTTGGGGTGGCGCGACAGACGCGCGAGGTTTTTCTCGCTGATGGAACAGCCCGTGCGACCAGGGATGTTGTAGAGGACACAGGGCACGTTCACGGCATCGAGGACGCTGTTGAGGTGATGGTAGATGCCCTCCTCGTTGCTCTTGTTGTAGTAGGGCGTGATAATGAGCAGGCCGTCCACACCCAGCTTCTGGAGTCCCAAGCTCTTGCGCAGCGACTCGTCGGTCGAGTTGGAACCCGAGCCACCGATGACGGGAATGCGCCCGGCCACACGATCGACCACGCACGTGGCGACCTCATAGTCCTCGCGGTCGGTCATGGTACTCGACTCGCCCGTTGTGCCAAGCACGAGGATGCCGTCGGTACCGTTTGCCAGATGAAAGTCAACGAGACGCTCGAGCGCCTCGAAGTCGACGCCCCTGTCCTCCTTGAACGGAGTGACGATCGCGACGATGGATCCGCTCAGCCCTGTCATGTCCATACTTGCCCCTTTCAGACAAATGATTGTCGTCGGCGCCAAGGCGCGCCGCCCGGACACCCGTGATGATCGCGCCCCTCAAGGGCGCGCGGACTTCCGACGCGCGGGACCTTGTCCTCCTGCCCGCTTGAGGAGACGCCTGCCCACCGGGAGGACGTCGAGCGTCGCGAAGTAGTCGGCAGGCGTCTCGGCGCGACGTATGAGCTCGACCTCGCCGTCCTCCCTGAGCAGGAGCTCCGCCGAGCGCAGGCGACCGTTGTAGTTGTAGCCCATGGAGTGGCCGTGGGCGCCCACATCATGGACAAACAGCAAGTCCCCCACCTCGACCTCGGGAAGCGGGCGGTCCGTGGCGAGGCGGTCAGAGTTCTCGCAGAGCATGCCGACAACGTCGTAGCGACGGCATGCCGACGCATCCTCCTTGCCCATGACCGTGATGTGGTGGTAGGCGCCGTAGAGCATGGGGCGCATGAGGTTGGCCGCGCATGCGTCAACGCCCAGGTAGTGGTGGTAGGTCTCCTTGCTGTGGATGACACGGGTCACAAGCGCACCGAAAGGCGCCAGCATGTAGCGGCCGAGCTCCGTGGCGATGCGGACGTCTCCCATGCCAACGGGAACCAGACGCTCCTCGTACACTTGGCGAACGAGCTCGCCAATGAGGGCGATGTCGTTCTCCCTCTCGTCAGGCTTGTAGGCGACGCCCACGCCGCCCGAGAGGTTCACGAGACTCACGTCGACTCCCAGCTCGCGCTCGAGGGTTATGGCCGTCGCAAACAGTGTGCGGGCCAGCGCGGGATAGTAGCCATTCGTGACGGTGTTTGAGGCGAGCATCGCATGCAGCCCCAGGTGCTCGACGCCCCTTTTCGCAAGCAGACGGGCGGCCTCGAGCACCTGCGGCTCGGTGAGACCGAACTTCGCCCCCTCGGGGGAGCCAAAGATGCCGTTCGCGAAGGCGAAGTCACCACCGGGGTTAAGGCGCAGGCTGACCGTGTGAGGGTAGTCGACTCCCACCGACCTCACCGCCTCATCGAGCATGGCCACGTGCGTGATATCATCGAGGTTAATGGTCGCACCCAGTGCAAGGGCATGCTCGAACTCCTGAGCCGGCGTGTCATTTGAGGAGAACATGATATCGTCTCCCGACATGCCCATGGCCTCCGCTAGCATAAGCTCGCACTCGCTCGAGCAGTCCACGCCACAGCCGCAGTCCCGCAGTATGTCAATGAGGGCGGGGTTGGGCGTCGCCTTCACGGCAAAGTACTCCCTGAAGCCTGGGTTCCACGCAAAGGCCTCAAGCACACGCCTCGCGTTTTCGCGTATGCCCCTCTCGTCATAGAGGTAAAAGGGTGTGGGATAGCGCGAGGCAATGGCCTCGAGCCTGTCTGCCGTAATGAACGGTCGCTTCTGAGACACCGCTCCCCCGTCCTCGTCTGGGCTGAGCCTACGGACGAAGACGCCAAGATAGCTCAACCACGGATACTCCGTAGACAGTCTTGGAGGTGTTTCCCCCAAGCCCACCGCGCGCGCCACGCCTGACGCATGCGGTTCGGCGGATTAGGCCCCCTCCCAGGGTCAGTGCCTGCCGGCTCGCCTGAGACTCATCGCTTCCGCGCCTCTATCGATAGGTTTAGTGTACGCCAAAGGGAGGCGGGTGGACAAGAGCGATTCCGCCCTGTAACAGAATGGACTCTATTCCTAGGTCCACGCACGCCGAGAAAGACAGGGACCGCCGATGGGGGCGTTGGCCTCTGGAGGATCTTTCGCCTTCAGATTCAGGCCTGCCTCCTTGCCACAACTTTTTTGAGATCGGTGGACTTGAGCGGGAAGACGATCATCCCATTCTGCACGCACGGTGGTGGAGGATTCGGTCACATGCTCGAAGACTACAGGAGGGAATGCGCCACCTCCGAGGGCACGCAGCCAGAATGCGCCTTTCCGTGAGGGTGACTCCCCCAGAGTGCGCCTTTCCGTGAGGTCCGACGCGCAGAGTGCGGTTTTCCGTAGAGTGCGCTTTTCCTCACCTGGGCAAACGCGGCGCCGCCCTACGGAAAGGCGCACTCTGTCTGCGCGTCTCACCAAAAAGCGCACTCTGTGTGCGGGCAGCCACGCACACTGCGCCTTTCCGTGAGGCCAGACTCCGAACCGAGATCTGCGGGCCCCCGCGCAACCCGCCCCGCAGCCTGGCGGGGGGTTGCTCGAGCGCATCTGCCCAGTTGAGGCATTCTCCATGGTGCCCCGCAGCCTGGCGGGGGGTCGCCCCACACCTCCCGGGCGCCGCGACGTGACGGAAAGGCGCACTCTGCCTGCGTCTCACCAAAAGGCGCACTCTGCGACTGCGGCGTCACGGAAACGCGACGCCTCCCCGGGGACGCGCGCGGCCGTCCTCGAAACCGCGCCCTGACAGGCCGTGCGGGGGTCTACGCCGGACGCACAGTCGCCGCCTTCAGTCCGTTTCAAATTCAACTACTTCGATATTTGGGCAATCGTCAGGGTCATATGGGTAATCACCCGGATTTGACATCTCTAAAACTTCGCCACCTGCATGCCAATTGCTTTCCCACTGCGAGGCATAGTCATCTGCCTCTGACTCGGTATCAAACGCATTCCCCTCATCATCCTCTTCGCCGTCAATCAGAATCTTGTATTTAGTTGCCATATCAAACCTCACTAATCGTTCTGCCGTAACTTCAACCCAAGAACGTAACTGCATTGTCGCGATGACGCGTATATTTTCGCACATCGAACGGAGAGGCAGCCAAGAAGCTGGCGCAAGGGATCGCGAGCTGAAACAACAGGATACAGAAGCGAATCGCTGTCAGCGGCGGCCTGAGTTGACCGCGACGGGCGAGCGCAGGCGAGCGGGGGTCCGCCGGGAACGCCGTCGGCCCACCTCGGGGTAGCCAACTCGCTCACGCCGCCCGTCAAGAGGGCCGCCGGGGGTTTCGCGTGTTTTGCGGCGTGGGGCACCTCGCCACCGCGATCTTCCCCGGGCTGGGGGGGCTGTCGCTCGACACACTCGCCTGCGCTCCGCCCTAGCCCGTGATACCCGCCAAAAACCGCGAGGGCTCCTTCTTTCCATATCATCCCATTTGGGAAAATATACATTGAACGTTTGGGTATCATCCCATTTGGGAACACGCTCTCACCGTACAGCAGATGTAGGAGGAACAGATGGACACCATACGGCTATCACTTCCCCCCAAGCCTCGCAACCCGGATGGGAAGCTCTCTGGAGCTGACGATCTGGGAAAGATAATGCGCGCACGCAGACTGGAACTCGGGCTCACCCAAACTCAGCTCGCCCGAGCGTGCAGATGTTCTCCCCGCTTCATAAGCGAGATAGAACGAGGAGTCGCAGGCGGTAACATCAAGCAGGTCATACGTATCTGCAAGATGATGGGAATCGATCTCTTTGCTCGAGTGAGGGGGCATTGAATGGCCATCCTCGTCTATCGCAACATACTGGGAAGGCGTGAGCTACTTGGCAAAATCGAACATGGGCCAGGCGTAGACGCTCGCTTTACCTATGACAAGGAATTCCTCGTACGAACACAGGGTGCAGGTGACCTCGGTATATCGATGCGCCTACCTCTTGACCACACACCTTATACAGCGGAGGAGTTTAATCCCTTTTTCCAAGGTATGCTCCCTGAGGGCGAAGTCTACTCAAACCTCGCCAAGATGTATCAGGTACCACATAGCGATTATCTGTCCATACTTGAACGTCTTGGCTGCGAGAGTATAGGGGCACTCACATTCGTATCCGAGCGGGTACGCCCCGACGAGTATAACCCACGATATGACACACTCGATCGCTCCGTACTTGCTGCCATGAACGAGAACCCGCTCCGCATGGCCACTGAGATAGCGAGCTCGACACGCCTGTCACTTGCAGGCGCGCAGTCAAAGGTGGCATGGTGCTTGCCTGAAGGACTGTCCGCAGAAACCGCAGCTACAGACGAGTGGCTGATCCCGCGTGGAACAGCTCCCTCAACACATATCATCAAGATGTCGCGTAGGGGAGAGGAGGATATTGCCGAGAATGAGCTTGTATGTTCTTTACTCTCCTCTGCATGTGAGATCGACACCGCAAGGGTGACTCGAGTGCCTGGCCTTCGTGGCGCGATAGCGATCGAACGCTTCGACCGGCGTTGGACAGGCCCGGCAGACGAGAGGTTCCTCCTCCGTCTTCATCAGGAGGATTTCTGTCAGGCACTGGGACTAGGACCCTACCTCAAGTATCAACCTGAGTCGGTCGATGCGGATTATCCGCTCATGATGGCTAACGTAATCGATGAGGGTTCATCGAATCCCATCGCCGACAGAATCGAACTTGCCAAGAGACTGGTGTTTGACTTTGCCATCGGCAATTCAGACGCGCACCTCAAGAACCATGCCCTTCTCTATAACGAGCCTTGGACCGACCGTAGGCTTACTCCAATGTACGATGTCATCTGCATACCCTTGACCGGCTACTCATCGGATATGCCCTTTGTCATTGGCACGCACAGGCTCCTGGATGATATCGATGAGAGGGACCTTCTCTCGATTGCGCTTGACTTGGGAATTGACCTCGACGATTTCGACCATGCCGTCAACGAGGTACTCCATGGATTGGAGAGCCCCAATATCGCATTTCCCTCAGCTGAGGCGGAGGGTATGGCAGGGCGCATCCTTGCCAATGCCGCACCACGACTGAAAGTCATCAGACACCTGCTTGGCTAAGAAGGCGCACGCTGAGGGGCTTACCGCAGACGGACCGGAATCATCTAGAATACGACGTGTGATCGGTGTGGGCTGTGCGAACGGGGTATGGGGGCAACAGGATGTGCGAGACAGATGACGGCAGGGGCGTGGCGAGTGCCGTGGCAGGCGGGGCGGATATGGAATTGGACCGGTTGCGGAGGTTTCGTCGTGACCTGCACCAGATCCCCGAACTCGACTTCGACCTGCCAAAGACGATCGCCTATGTGACGCGCGAGCTTGAGGCCGTGTCCGAGCGGGCGAGCCGCAACGCTACGGGCAGGGGTGCCCAAGCAAGGGTCACAGTGTTCTCGCCCAGTCGCTCGAGCGTATGCTGCCACTTTGACCTGGAGACGACCCATGCCACGGCCATACGCTCAGATATGGACGCGCTACCCGTGAGCGAGCGGACGGGCAGCGCGTACGCATCGACACACCCCGGAAGGATGCACGCCTGTGGCCATGATGGGCACATGTCCATGGTCCTCGGGCTTGCCTGGTGGCTGGCGGACCACCTGGACAGGCTGCCGCGCTCGCTGCTCTTGGTGTTCCAGCCTGCGGAGGAGACGACGGGAGGCGCCAAGGCGATGTGCGAGAGCGGTGTCTTCGAACGCCTGGGTGTCGACAGGATCTATGGCTTCCACCTGTGGCCCGAGCTGCCACGTGCTGCGCTCGCGAGCAGGGCAGGGGCGCTTCTCGCCTCCTCGAGGGAGGTGAGCGTGTCCTTCTCCGGTCGAGCCTCCCACATCGCGAGGGCCGAAGACGGTGCCGACGCACTCGAGGCTTGCTGTGACTTTCTTGGACGTGCCTATGCCTCCATGGACGAGTGCCGACTCGAGGAGGCATGCCTGCTCAAGTTTGGCCGCATGGAGGCCGGCGAGGTGAGAAACCAAATCGCTGCGAGTGCGCGCCTCGAGGGCTCGCTTCGGACCTTCTCAACCACAATGGGTAGACGCGTGGGCGCCGAACTACCTCGGATTGCTCGCAATGCAGCCGAGCCGCGAGGGTGCGAGGCACTTGTGAGCCTCTCGGAAGGTTACCCACCCGTTGTGAACGACGAGAATCTTTACGTGCGCAGCCGCGAGTGGCTCGCAATGGGCGGCATCGAGCTCAAGACCTTGCCCGAACCCCTTCTCATCGCTGAGGACTTCGCCTGGTACCAGCAGTGGCTGCCTGGCATGTTTTTGCTCCTGGGCACGGGTACAGGCATTCCCCTACACTCCGACCGCTTCGACTTTGACGAGTCCATCTTGGTGGCGGGACTTGACGTCTACAAACGCCTGGTCATGATGCCATGATGCCTGTAGAACCAGGCACGTGACGACGTGGGGAGCGAGCGCACACCACACGGCCTGGTGTGCGCTCGCGTCGCGGGCAATGCGCCCCACACTCGCGTGCCGGGCGGCACGTTAGCCCAAGCAGGCGAGCACCTCGCGCTTGGCGGCCAGAAACTCAGGCGTGAGGGCGAACTCCCCTGCGTCTGCAGTCGCCTGTGGCCGCCCCACCTTGACCTGTGCAACCACACGACTGGGCTCTCCATGCGAGGGGTCGCCTCCCAACACGTAGATACGGCCAGCCATCGTGACGGCCTCGTCCACGTCATGCGTGATGGCAAGGGTTGCGATGTCCAGCTCACGTGCCATACTGCAGTACCAGCCCCGCAAGTCCGTGCGCGTGAGGGCATCGAGTGCGGAGAAGGGCTCGTCGAGCAGAACGACGTCGTTTCCCATAAGATACGTGCGCAAGAATGCCGCCCGCTGCCGCATGCCACCAGAGAGCTCGTCTGGCCAGCGGCGCTGCGTGCCCGCAAGCCCAAAGCGCTCGAAGAGGGGCTCGGCCTTGGCCCGCGCGTCCAAGACGCTCATGCCACCGAGCACCAGGGGCAGACAGACGTTGTCGATGATGCGCTTGCTGGGAAGAAGCAAGTCCTTTTGCAGCATGTAGCTGACGCGGCCAGGGATGCCCGTCACGTCCTCGTCGTGCAGGAAGACGTTGCCCTTGAGGGGGCGCGACAGACCCGAAAGCGCATGCATGATGGTCGTCTTACCGCAGCCGGACCTCCCCACCAGACACACGACCTCACCGACACCGAGCCTGAGAGAGATATCACGGACAATGATGTGGGCTCCTGCATCCCATGAGAGCGTGAGGTGGCGAGCCTCGAGGGCACAGGCTCCCTCTCCGCTCCTACCCCGACTTTGTCCCACGTCAGTACTCACCCTATCTTTCACCTATCGCTCCAGATAGTCCATCGTCCACCCGACATTGACGTCGATATGCCTTTCGATCAGGTTGTTGTCGTTCAGCCACTGGTAATAGCGAGCCCAGCGCCCCCCATCGATGACGCCCCAGGTCGGTGCCTCTGCCTGGTACTGGCTCGCCAAGAACTGGGCACTCCGGTGCGCGAGCGCGCCGTCGAGCTCGGGCACGGCCGTGCAGAGTATGTCCGCAGCGGCACCAGGGTCACTCACGGCAAATTCGTAACCCCTCTTGGCAGCACGCAGGAAGGCTCTGACGGCCTCGGGCTTGTGGGTGATGAAGTCATTGTTTGCGGCAATGACCGGCGTATAGAAGTCAAACACCTCGTCCATCGAGATGAACGAGAAATAGTTCACCGGATAGTCCTGGACGGCCGCGTTCTGGACGGCCCACCCCTCATAGACCCACACAGTGTCGAACAGCTTGGCCTTGAGACCGCTCACCTCGTCGTCCACGGTATAGGGCACCAATTTGACCTTGGAGTAATCACCACCGTCGGACTCGACCACCCGCTTGATGGTAGCCTGCTCGATGGGCATGTCCCAGGTGGCGTACGTGCGACCCTCCATGCCCTTGGCGCTCGTGACCCCATCCTCCTTGCGGCTCATGATGCCGCTCGTGTTGTGTTGGATGATGGCGGCTACCGCTGTGACGGGAATGGGGGAGGCGGAGGAGAGGTCGTTGGCAATGTAGTCCTGGTAGCTCACGCCCATCTGGGCCTGACCCGAGCCGATGACGGGATCAGCGGTACCCTCGGATGGCTGGATAATCTCGACCTCGAGGCCCTCGTCGGCAAAGTACCCCTTGTCTTGGGCGACGTAGATGCCCGTGTGGTTGGTGTTGGGCGTGTAGTCCAAGCAGAAGCTGATCTTGGTCGTCTCCCGAGGGGAGCCATTGTCTGAGCCCCTAGAGCCTCCGGAGGCGGCGTTATCGTACGCCCCGCAGCCGGTGAGCGCCGCCGAGGCAACGAGGGCACCGGCACCGAGGACAAAGCCCCTCCGAGACAGCCTGCTGAGCTTGGTCGAAAAGTCCATGCTTACTTCCTCTCTGCCCTCTTCCAGGGCATGCAGATACGCTGGATCGTGCTCACAGCGCCCATGAGGGCGAGTGACAGCGCGGAGATGAGCGCGATCACGGCAAACATCCTGTCGTAGGCGAACGACTTGCGCACACGCGTCATGTAGACGCCCAGACCCGAGAAGCCGCCCAGCCACTCGGCGATCACGGCCCCCACGATGGCATAGGTCGCGCTTATCTTGAGGCCACTGAAGAACTGCTCGGCCGCCGCAGGTATCTTGACCTGCCAGAAGACCTGGGCGGGCGTCGCGTTCATCGTGCGCATGAGGTCTATGAGGTCCGGGTCCACCGACCGAAAGCCGCTGACGAGCGAGACTGTGATCGGGAAGAAGGTGGTGAGCACGACGAGCACCACCTTGGGTGCGAGGCCATAGCCCAGCCAGAGCACCAGAAGCGGCGCGATGGCGACGGTGGGGACCGTCTGCGACACGGTGATGAGCGGGCTGAAGGCTAGGTAAACGGTCTCGAAGCGGTCCATGAGGACGGCGAAGGCAAAGCCCACGGCACAGCCGATGAGAAGCCCGAGGACAGACTCGGCGAGTGTGGTTGCGGCATGGTCGGCGAGCAACGCCGCATCAGAGGCGAGTGCGACCACCACCTGTGTGGGACTTGGCAGGAGGAAGTTGGGCACGATACCCGCGGCCACGACAAGCTGCCATGCGAGCAAAAGCACCGCTACCGTCGCGGACGGGATCACCGCACGACGAACGCGGAAGGGCGCGGGGCTTGGGGAGGCGCTCGGCTGACGTGGGCGAGAGGACCCCTCACTATGCAACGTCTGCCTCCCTCGTGACGAGGTCAGGGTCGCCTGGATGATACTTGCCGATCTTGCGCCCGGTGCTCATGACATCAGCTGTCGGGCGATACGAGACCTTGACGTAGCTCGCGCTCTCGGCGCAACCCGCTGCGGCCCCCGCCTCGATGCAACGCTTGACGAGTGCCATGCAGGAGTCGAAGTCCCCCTCGACGGTCGTCTCGAAGGGTCCCACGTAGTAGTCGAGACCACTTGCGTCGATGACGGCGATGACCTCGTCCACGATGCGACAGACCTCGTCGTCCGACCCCACGTTCATGGGAAGATACTGTAGGGCAACAGAGCAGTTCATAGGCACTCCCCTTCTGCGGGGCAAGCACATCGTAGGCGTCCCCGCTTATCGCTGGGACCCGCGCCGTACACGTGCCGTGGTCCCTACGCTGGCATTACCCAGATCAGGTTCGAAGGTCAGGGCCGCATTAGGCCCTATCTCAGCCGGCGTGCGCCAGCCCCCTTTTGACAAAGAATACTTTACCACGACGGGCGCGGCGGAGTGACTCGGATTCGTATGCAAGGCAACCCTTGGCGACGTCACTTTTCGGCGATTCAGCTTCGACTCCCGCCCCCATCAGAGTAGCGAGCCCAGGAAGAAGTCCCTAACCGACAGGATTTTGATGGCTCTTCGGGGGTTCGTGTGGGTTGACGCCTCGGCGAATCGCGTCGCAACAGCGTACACAAGTGCCCCACTCTGCAACCGGTGACTCACGGAAAGACGCACTCTGGGGGTGTCACCCTCACGGAAAAGCGCACTTTGCGTGTGGGCCTCACCAAAGGGCGCATTCTGCATGCGAGCGGTCGCGCAGAGTGCGCCTTTCCGTGAGGGTTCGATCGCAGAGTGCGCCTTTCCGATCGACGTCGCCCGTCCAAAATGCGCTTTTCCGTAGAGTGCGCTTTTCTTCACCTGCGCAAACGTGGAGACGCCTCACGCAAAGGCGCATTCTGCGCAGACGGTCTCACGTAAAAGCGCAGTCTGCACCCGCCGCCTCACGGAAAAGCGCACTTTGCGTGTGGGCCTCACCAAAGGGCGCATTCTGCATGCGAGCGGTGGTTGCGTCGAGAGGCCATTTTCGCCGATCTGTGTACACTCCTGCATACCCACGGCCGCTCGCGCGACCGGGCGGGGCCACGGGTCCCACGACGTCGACGGCCCCATGGCCCCCGTGATGCTCAGGTGCCCGGACCTGAGGTCCATGCCACCGGGGCGGTGACGCAACCATCCACCCACACGAGCTCACGAAGCCTCATTTTGATCCCACCGATATCTGACTCGTATCTCCCTTGCCACACCACGATGAGCTTCTCGTATGAGTCGCGGATCGAGCGAAGTGGCTTGAGCTCCCGCTCTCGTATCGCCTCGGACAGCATTTCGTCCGTAACCTGGAAGTACACGATTCTCTCATCCTTGACGGCGACGAAGTCACCCTCCCTCTCGCAGAGCTGGCCCACGTGCACGTACCATCCCCTGCAGAGGAACTGCAGGTAGACGGCATTCTCGGACAAATGTCCCATATCAGTCGGCCTGTAGACGCCCAAGAATGACCTAATGGCCTAAGTCCAGGGCGTCTGCCACCACTCGCTGCTCTGAGGTTCGTCGAGGAACATATACATCCTGCCCTCCGGAGAGACCCTATCCCTGAAAGGGTTGTACAGCTCGTCTTCAGCCGTGATGGAGCACACCTTGCTCTCCAGGTTGGGGGAGACGAGCGAGCGCCCGTCCTTCCATGCCCTCCGATGCGATCTTGTTTCGCGCCAGCCCGAGCAAGCTCGACTTCCCACAACGCAGCACGCCAATCTCCACCTTGATGAGATCGGTATCGTGGAGTTTAAGGGTGTGGTCGAGGTACACCTGGCGATTTATGTCTAGTGATTAGTTAAGTACTAATTTACTTATCAAAGGTTATGGGATATCCTGTAATCGCAACCGCGAGGAGGGACATCCCATGACCAAGTACAGAGTTGAGCTGACGCAGGGCGAGCGCGAGGAGCTGCTTGCGCGGGTGAACCGAGGAAGCGGCAGGGCTGCGGAGATCAAGCGGGCGAACCTGCTGCTGGCGGTCGACCAGGGCGGGTTCGCCGACCTGCGGATGACCGACGCGGAGGCCGCAAGGGCCTACCACTCGACGGTCAAGACGGTCTACAACCTCAAGAGGAAACTGGTCGAGGAAGGGTTCGACGGCGTGCTCGCGCGCAAGGCGCGCAGCAGGCCGAGAAACGTCAAGATAGACGGCGAGGCCAGGGCAAAGATCGTCGCCCTGACCTACACGGACCCGCCAGAAGGTCACGCCAGGTGGACGCTTCGGCTCATCGCCGAGAAGAGCGTGGAGCTCGGCTACGTCGAGTCCATATCGCACGTCGCCGTCGGCAACATACTAAAAAAAGGGGCTTCGTGAGTTCGTATGGGTAGCTGGTTGTGTCACCGCCCGGCGGCGTGGCCTCAGGTCCGAGCATCCTGGTATCGCGGGGGCCATGAGGCTGTCGATGTCGTGGGACCCGTGGCCCGCCCGGTCGCGCGGGCGGCCGTGGGAACGCAGGAGTGTACACAGATCGGCGAAAATGGCCTCTCGGAGCCGTTTTGGGGCATTTGTGTACACTGTTGCGACGCAAGTTGCGACGCGAGCTGCGTCAGGTGGCACGAGTGCCCCAACCACCATGGTGTGCCGGCGGTACCTCCTCGGTGGCCGCCTCTCGCATGGTCGGGAAGACAGAATCCGTGTGAGCGGCGTCGCTGCCGGATTGGCGTCTTCGCCGAGGCAGCAACCCACACAAACCCCCGAGGAGCCGAATAAATGCGCGCGGCAGGGCTTGGGCCTCACACGGCTGCCCAGACAACTAGCCACCAGACTTTTGCCTCGCGGGGAGCAGCATCTCCTCCCCGCTGACGCGCACGGGCCATCGCAGAGGGGGCCTCCCCCTCACGCATGGCTCCCTCCCCCTCACGCGCGGCGGGACAGTGGCGACCGTACGTGACGCAGCGTGCCCCGCGCGTGACGACCCTCCCGGAGGGCGGGCTGGGCACAGGGTAGCCGCCCGCGCGTCCCGCCCGGGCTTCCGCGGGCCCGTCCGCGGAGACTCTGGTATGCTTGTCCCATGGCGGTCGCAGGATGCTCGCTGCGTCGGCTCGCGTCGGACGGAATCTCGCAGGAAGTGCCGGAGGCCAGCATGGGTACATCACTCTCACGCCGTACGTTCGTCAATCTTGTCGGCGGGGCAGCAGCGCTCGCAGGGCTTAGCCTCACCGGCTGTGCGACGGGTTCCGAGTGGAATGGGACCACAAGTGGCGTCCAGACCGCAGGGGGTGGCGAGCTGACCGTCGGTGCCGCGTACTCCGCAAAGAACTTCGATCCCTTGTCCACCTCATCCGCACTCGCACTTAGCTGCAACCTCAATGTCATGGAAGGCCTCTTCGAGACGGACTTCCATGACTTCGGCACGCGCCCGGCGCTCGCCGAAGGCGACCCTGCCCAGATCGACGGTACCACCTTTGACGTCAAGTTGCGCAGCGATGCGAAGTTCTCCGATGGAAGGGAGGCCAAGGCATCGGACGTCGTCTTCTCATTCAAGGTGGCGGCGGCAGCGGGGGGCAGCTACGCACCGATGCTTACGCCGATCACCTCCATAGAGGCCAAGGACGACTCTACCGTGACGGTCAGGACCAGCCACCCCGACCTCCCATGGCTGAAGTCACGTCTGGCAATCCTGAAGATCGTACCCGAGGGCTCGACCAGTGAGGAGAGGGCTAAGGCTCCCGTTGGCACGGGTCCTTGGATGTACAGGGAGGTGACGGACGCGTCGGTCACGTTTAAGCCGAATCCGTACTACAACGGTGCGTACCCCGCCAAGGACGACACGCTACGCTTCGAGATTCTCAAAAGCAAAGTCGCCCGCGTTACGGCCGCCCAGCAGGGGACCACGCTTATCTCGGAGGCCGTGCCCGTCGATTCGATCGAGCAGCTTCGGGAGGCGGGCCTTACCATAGACGCAGTGCAGGGACTCGGCTCGCGCTTTCTGATGTTTGACGTCGCGAAGTATCCTTGGAGCAAGGTGGAGGTGCGTCAGGCCATCATGTATGCCCTCGACTACAATGGCATGGTAGAAGGTGCCCTCTACGGACAGGCGTCAGCCGCCACCAGCCTTCTTCCCGATGACGCCACCTTCCCGCACTACCATAGGGCGTCGGTGGTCTACAGCCACGACCCCGACAAGGCAAAAAGTCTGCTCAAAGGGGCAGGCGTCACGCCTGGGCAGCTGACCCTCAGGACGACGGACAACGACCAGGTGGTCGCCATGTCCACCGTCATCAAGCAGAACCTGGAGGATCTGGGTTTCAAGGTCACGATACAGACGGACAGCTCGGATGCGACCTATGCGGCGATCGACACGGGCAATAGCAACTACGACCTGCTGCTGGCGCCAGGCGACCCCAGTTGCTTTGGCGCGGATCCCGATCTGGTGCTCAGGTGGTGGTACGGCAATGATGTTTGGATGAGGACACGCTGCCCCTGGGGTGGGACCGTCGAGCACGAGGAGCTTCTCCAGGAGATGGACGCCGCACTTGATTCTGCGGGCGACGAGCGGCAGGAGCATTGGAACAGGTGCTTTGACATACTCGCCGAGAACGTCCCCCTGTACCCAATTCTGCACGTGAAGACCTGCACGGCCTCCTGGCGTGATACCACCACGGCCGATGGCATCAAGGTCTCCTCGGACTTCAGGGGCATCGGCACCACGGGTGTAGCGCTCATGGGCGTCACGACCGTCAAGTAGCACCGCCCGGCGCGACGATCCTTTGGAGCTTTCTGTATTGTTCGTGGCTCAGGGGTTGACTGCGCGGCCCTTGTCATGTCCGTCCTTTCTCTTCTGCGCTTCCTGTCCCTATCTTTCCCCCTTATCCTTTTGTGGGTCTCCCGGGAAAGCGCCGGCTGCTCATCGGACAGCGCAACGAAGACATAGTGGGTCACATCGAGGCTATGCGCGGAACACGAGATAACTCACGTAGCCTCCCTTTGGTCCCTACCCTCGCCCTCCCAGGCACGAAGCGTGTCATAGACCTCGCGCGCGACCGACGTGGGAACACCCCTCACGGAGGCGATATCCTCGGCACTCGCCGCCCTGAGGCGTCTCATCGAGCCGAAGTGACGCATGATGGCCCGCTTGCGTCGCGTGCCGACGCCTGGCACCTCATCGAGGATCGAGACGCTCTGCGCCTTGGTCCTCAGCTCACGGTGGAAAGTGATGGCGAAGCGGTGCGACTCGTCACGCACCTGCTTGATGAGGTAGAGCGAGGCGGAACCCGAGGGCAGGACGACGGGCGTCTCGTCCCAGGGGACGAAGACCTCCTCGTCCGCCTTCGCGAGGCCGCAGACCGGTATGTCGAGTCCCAGGGCACCAAGCTGTCCCATGGCAGCCGTGAGCTGTGGCTTGCCCCCATCCACCACGAGCAGGTCGGGCGCCGAGGCGGCAAAGCGCTCATCGTCCCTGCGCGCCGGGGCGTAGCGCCTGCCGAGCACCTCGCCCATCGAGACGAAATCGTTTGCCTCGCTCAGCTCGGCTCGGATCTTGAAGCGACGATACTGTCCCTTGTCGGGACGCCCGTTAGTGAAGACAACCATCGAGGCGACGGTAAAGGAACCGTGGAGCGTGGAGATGTCAAAGCACTCGATGCGCAAGGGTGGCCCGTCAAGTGCGAGTGCGCTCTCCAGCTCGAGGAGCGCCTGGTTAGTCCTCTCGTCAGCATAGCCCGTGCGTACCATGTAGCGCATGAGGGCATGGCGGGCGTTTCTTGCCGTCATCTCGAGGAGGTGAGCCTTCTCGCCGCGCTTGGGCCGGTGGATGCGACAGACACGCCCACGCTTGTCCGTGAGCCACTCACCTAGAAGTTCTGCATCGGGAAGGTCGATGTGCGTGTCCACCTCTGCGGGAATGTCTGCCGTCTCGTCGTAGTAGCGTTTAATGAAGCCCTCGGTAAGCTCGACCTCGTCCACGTCGGCCCCCTTGTTGAGGATGAACTCACTCGAGCGCACCGTGCGCCCCTCGCGCACGACGAAAACACAGGCACAGCTGATGGTCTCCTCGCGGTAGAAGCCTATGAGATCAAGATCGACCGCAGAGGAGAACGTCACCTGCTGCTCATCATCGAGACCCTCGATGACCTCGAGCCTGCGCTTGATACGCCCCGCCCGCTCGAACTCGAGAGCTGCGGCGGCATCGTGCATCTGCTGCGTGAGCTCGCCCACGATGGCCGAGCGCCTGCCTGCCAGGAACTGCTCCACCTGACGGACGTTTCTCGCGTAGTCGGAAGGTGTCATTGCCCCCACGCAGACGCCGGGACCCCGGCCCACGTGATAGTCGAAACAAGGGCGACCGCGGTCTGCAAACGCCAGGTTGGCCACTGCGGCGTCATCTGGATGCCCCTTGAGGTAGCGACGGCAACGCTTCCACTCCACACAGGTCGCAGAGCAGATGGGAACTACCTTGCGCAGGGTGTCTATGGTCTCGCGCGCCGCCTGGGCGTCGGTGTAGGGTCCAAAGTAGCGCGTGCCCTTGCGGTGCCGCTCGCGGGTGTACTTGATGGCGGGGTAGGTGTCGCCCATCGTGAGCGCGATGTAGGGATAGCTCTTGTCATCCTTGAAGTCGACGTTGAAGTAGGGATGATACTGGGCGATGAGGTTGCGCTCCAAGACGAGCGCCTCGTGCTCCGAGCCCACGACAATGTAGTCGAAGCTGCGTACCACCTGCATCATGAGCGGGATCTTTGCGCGGTCATCCGTGAGCCTCACGTACTGGAGCATGCGGGCACGGAGGTTCTTGGCCTTGCCCACGTAGACGACCTCCCCCTTGGCATCCTTCCAGAGGTAGCAGCCAGGCTCTGTGGGAACCTTGCCCACCTGCTCGGCGACGGACGGCAGGCCTTGAGCCTCGGGACGGGGGGCCTCGAGGTCGAAATCGGGCACGTGGGTCGCAGGATCCTTGATGCTCATGGGGCGATCGCCTTACCAATCGAGAGGACTCAGGGGGCGGCCTAGCCGCGCCTGAGCGCCCGTCTGGCGGCCACAAGGGCGGCGTAGAGGGTCTTGCGCAACGGCACGTCGCGGTCGGGGGCCACCTCCGCCACCTCCTTCGAGAACTTGCACTTGAACTCGTTCAGACCGTTGAGCTCGGGGGAAAGATCGCTTCCAATGGCCATGAGGTCGTACTCGCTGACGGTACCGTCGAAGAGCCGGCCCAGCTCGCAGGCCTCGAAATAGACAAGCTTGTCCCCTACGTGCATGCGCATCGTGTCGGTGGAGGAGGCAGCGTAGTAGCGCGTGGCACGCCTCCCGCTCACGGTGACCATGGACCAGTTGGTGAGCCTACCGTCAAGGCGCCCCGCATAGAGCCTGCAGTGCCCAGTACCAAGGATGTGCATCATGTTCTCATAGTCAGACATCGGGGCGGGAGTAAAACCGTCACGCTCGCCCGTCTCGACCATGAGCGGATAGTACTCCTCGAAAGAGGCGCTCGCGCGCTCCGTCTCGTCCGAACATTCGATGGGTGACTCGCGCAGCGCCTTGCGCACGTCACGCCTGCCACGTGGCTTCATGCGCGAGAGTATCGCCTCGTCACCACCCGTGACGTCGAGGATGACTGTGCGATCGTATGGTATCGTCGAGAGGGTTGGCCTCGTGACGTCAAGGGCGTGCTTGACCGCCATACGAATGAAGGCGGCTGCCCTATGCTCGCTGCGCACGTAGTCGCACAGCGCGGTGATGGCCTGCGCCTCAAGGGCCTCGCTCGGCCCCTCCACCCATACGGGACCATGCTCAGAGCGCAAGAAATGGTAGCCATGGGTCTCGAAGTCCATGAGGGAGGCCAAGGCAAGGGTCCTGTCATCATCTGCGAAGCGAACACAACGCCAGGGACTGCGCCCCTCGATGGTCGCCTGATAGCTGGCCCATTGGTGCGTCTGCTCGATCGGAAGTGTCAACTTCAGCTCTTCCGCCCTCTGCTCGAGCTCGGAAAGCCCGATCTGCTCTATCTGCATGATCTCTTACCTCCAAACCAGTGGGTCACCATGTCACCATGTCACCATTCTACGCTCTCTTAAGACTGCGCCACATCGAGCAGGCACCCGATGGCCTCACGTACCTGTCCAGGATCACCGTCGCAGGGCAGATTGAGGATGCCAGCCACGATGCGTTCGCAGACGGGCCAGGGCCTGAGGTCGCCGTCGAAGTGGTAGACGGCAGGATCGCCCGCGCCAGGATAGAGTACGGGCCTGTACCAGTCCTGGGCATAGATACCCCGGCCGCGAAGGGCGCTGAGCGCACGCTGCGCCTTTGCCTGGCTTCCCATCACGACGGGCATGCGTAGCAGAGGTTGCGCCTCCCCCTCGAGCGCGGCCGCAGGAATCTCTACGTACCTGAGCACCCCCTGCGATGCGAGTTCCCTGCGATAGCTCTCAACCGATGCGCGATGGGTAGTCTCCACCTTGCCCAAGCCCTCGAGGGCCCAAGAGGCCCTCTGGGAGACACCCTCATCGGCAGCCATCGGCTCATAGGGGAGCTTACCGGCCCGCTCAGCGTCCACAATGGGTTGCTCGAAGTTCTGCATGGCCGCAAACGCCCTCCTGAGCGGCCCGGGAAGTCGCATGAACACCCTGATCTGCCAAGCATATGACCGAGCAGCCCGGCCCAAGTGCCTGGGCATCTCGGGAAGCGAGGAGAGCCTGCGAGAGAGCTCGTCCTTGAACACCCTGTCCCTCATGTCGGGGTTCACCCAGACGGCACCGCCAAAATAGGTCTGGACCATCTTCTGCACGCCAAACGAGTGAACGGAGACATCTGCAAGCGGCTCTCCCTCATTTCCGCGCGAGAGGCGGGCCAGGCAGTGCGCCGAGTCCTCGACGAGGACGGCACCTGCGGCGTGAGCAGCATCGGCAAGACGACAGTCGCCCTTTCTCTCGATGATGCCGAAGCTGTGCTGCAGCACCACGGCCCGCAGGTCTGAGGTAAGAGGTAGCTTTGCCGGGTCGAGCGCGAGCGTGCGCTCGCTCAGCTCGCCATAGTGCGGAACGAGTCCTGCGGCCACTATGGGGTCGACGGCCGTGCAGCAGGTCATAAGCTGTGTGACCACGCTACCGCCACCCCGCAGCTCGCGGAGCACCTCGAAGACGACCTCCATTCCATAGCGTGCCTTGAAGACGACATGCCAGTCCTTAGCACGCGTACCCGTACGCTCGGCGAGCTGCCTGCGGAGTCGGTCTCTGGAGGACTCGCCCACGCCCTTGGGAGATCCCATTCTAGCCCTCCAGCTCCCTGTGACCGAAGTAGCGCCTGAAGTCGACGCGGTAATGGGCCCAGAGCTTCACCATGTTCCATAGGCGGCGCGGGTCACGGTCGTGCCCCCCAAAGAGCGTTGTCCCGACCTTCCCCTCACGCATGAGCAAAAGGGCGCGTTCCTTGAGGGGGCCGTCCGCCACATAGCGCCTCACGATCGATCTGGGCACGCCGCACCACAAGAACTCCTCACTCGCATGGACCGACTCGCCCGTCTTCCCCTCGATGACATCTTCCACCACGCAGCGAGCGAGGTTGTGACCCGAGAGCGTCGTGAAGAAGCTGCTCCTCCCCTGACGCGGATTGAAGTCGAGAAGCTTGTAGGAGCCATCGCGCACGTCGAGCTTCATATCGATGTTGAAGTAGCCAAAATAGTCAATATGCCTCATGAGACGCTCGACAGAGGCGTAGGCGCCCTCATCGCCGTACGAGATGATGGCGGCATAGTTGCCGATACGCATGGGTGCGCAGTCCTCGAGCACAGGCTGACCTATCGAGAGCAGCGCCGTGGACCCATCGTGGCGCACGTAACCGTTCACCACACGCATGTTGTCGTCACCCCCAGGCACGAAGTCCTGCACGACGAGTTTATCCGAGTAACCAGAGTCAAAGACGCGCCGCAGCGCCTCCTCGAGCATGGGCCTCCCGTCAAGGATGAATGCCTTCTTCTGGCCCTCGAAGGGGTGCTCACGAAAGTCAAGGGCATCGGTGGGCTTCAGGGCAACAGGATAGGGGAAGGGCAACTCTCTCACCTCGTCACCAGGACCAAGCGTGATGGCCTGCGGGTAGGGCACCTGTGCGCGTTCGCAGAGCCCGTAGAAGCGCGACTTGTCATTGAGCTGGACAAGAGTTCCCGGCCCAGAGCATATGGGCACGTAGCGACCATCAAGCTCATCCTTGTGCTCCGAGAGTAGGATGGAATACTCATCACCGCAGGGTATCACGAGGCCTAGCGCACCATTCAGCTGTCCCGCATCAGCATTGAGCATCCTCACGAAGACGGCTGGGTCCATGAGACGCTCGTCACAGCGCTGCTCTATGAACTTCGAGTGACGGGTCGGGGTGAGCGGGAAGGTACCGTAGGCAAGGCTCCTTACCCCGTACGCCTCCCAAAAGGCACGAGCCATGCCATAGGCACCGATCTCGGTACCCAAAAGAATCGGAACGAACTTCTTGGTCATCGACGTATCACCCATTCGGCCTCGCAGGTGCACAAGCGCTTCCTGACGCATGCGGACCCTCACTGGCGCACGCAGATCGCGCGCCTCATTGTAGCAGTACGGCCTCCTGGGTCTTGTGTTGCACCAGAGTCACAGAACTATCGACCCACTTCCCCGTGCTTACCTTTCGCGGGCAGGCCAGTGACAACTTCTTAGGCTACTGATACGTCAGGTCCCATCCAGGCACGTGGGGCCGGCGGGAGAGCGCCGCAATGGTCGCGCATGCGCACGAGGGACCGTGACCGTCGTGGCGGCGACTGGTAGGCAGGCGTCCCGCACACCCCCTCCCACCAACCCAGGCGTCTCGTCGTAGCGTCGCCCGGGCGCCGGCCTGGCGAGGCTCGGTTGTGCCACTCGGTGGCGTCGAGTGCACGATCTGCGTGCCACTCGCTGCCACCGAGTGGCACGTGCATGAGACGGCATAGCTCAAGGGTCATCGGAGAAGGAAGTGGCGTCGGGCGGTGGCACGGATGCCATGAGCCTCCCACGCACCACGGTTCTCGATGCGATCTCCGTCCATGCACGCTACCAGCTCATCCGTGAGAAGTCCGACAGCAGATGACGGATGCGGTAGATGACTACCTGCTTGTCGTCGACATAATAAAAGACCTTGTAGTTATAGACATTGATGCTCCTGTAGGTGTGAAGCGTTGGCACAGGTGACTCAAACTGATAGACGGGATGGTGGTCTGCCTGAGCTAAGAGACCATGGAAGGCTTCGAAGAAACGGTCTTCCAAGACCTCAACAAAGCTTATGTTCTGATAGGTGAGCACATATGCCTCAAGTTCCACAAGGTCGTCTACGGCATCCTCGGTCAGAAAGAGCTCTTGGCACCTCATGCTTGGCGTCGAGCACGCAGCACAGCGCGGGCTTCGTCAGAGCTCAGCAGTTTGAGGGTACCGGCGCTCTCTCTTTGTTCAGTCTCAAGGATTGCCTTCGAAAAGGAGCGCTCCTGTACCCTTGCCGTGGCGTTCCATGTGTCATAGTCGACCATCGCCCACCTTGGGCGCCCATTCTGGGTAAGTATGACCACCTCACCGGCATCCGTAAACCGAGAGACAGATTTGATGTTTGCACGGAAATCACTTACGGGGACGATTTGCGGCATGCCTCCTCCTTGCGATAGAAGAAATTCCTTCTATTTTAGGGCTCTTCGGGGGTTCGTGTGGGTTGACGCCTCGGCGAAGATGCCAACCTGGCAGCGGCGCCACTCGCGCAGAGTCTGTCTTCCCGACCAAGCGAGAGGGGCTAGCGAGGAGGAGGCGCCGGCACGCCGTGGCGACTGAGGCGCTCGTGCCATCTGGCGCAGCTCGCGGCGCGATTCGTATCGCGACTCGCGTCGCAACAGTGTACACAAATGCCCCAAAACGACACCGAGAGACCATTTTAGCCGATCTGTGTACACTCCTGCGTCCCCACGGCTGCTCGCAACAGCGCAACAGCCCGACAGTGTACACAAACGCCCCAATCCGGCGCGGAGAGGCCCGATCCTCCCATTTGTGTACACTATTGCGATCCCAAGGCCACCCACAACCCAAGCCCACGGCGCAACAGTGTACACAAATGCCCCGAAACGGCCCCGAGGGGCCATTTCCACCGATCTGTGTACACTCCTGCGTCGTCGCCCTGGCGGTGAGGCCCACGTCGCCAGTGCGGTGAGGCCACATCGCCGGGGTGGTGACGCAACCACCTACCCACACGAGCTCACGAAGCCTCTATTTTAGGATTCGGCTTCGGCTTTGCCCGGAGCCGTCTCGTTTTCGCCATCCAACCTTCCCAAAACAAAATCGCGACCTTGACCACGACTCGTCGTTTGCGGATTTCTCGCCGCTTAGCTTACGAGGAGAGGTCTCAGTATGCCCTTCCGCATATCGTCTAGAATGCTCTTCGTACGCACAGCACGCATGACGAGCATCGAGGGGGCAGGCATATGAACAGACCAATCCTCGGCATCATCGGTGGGGTGGGGCCACTGGCAACCGCATACTTCATGGAAGCGATCATCAAGAAGACCCCCGCAACCACCGATCAAGACCACATCCCGATGATCGTGTTCAACGACCCACAGATCCCTGACCGCACCGCCTACATCCTCGACCACACAAAACCCGACCCACAGCCCGAGATGGTCAAGGTTGCCCAATGGCTCGAGGAGGCCGGTGCCGACTACATTGCCATCGCCTGCAACACCGCGCACTACTTCTATGACGCTATCTGTAAGGCCGTGAGCATCCCCGTGCTCAACATCATGGAGGAGACGGCGCGAAGGATAGCCCACGAGATTGGCGCCACGGGCGCAGTGGGGCTTCTCGCCACGGACGGCACCATAGAGTCGGGCGTCTTCCAGGGCTACTTCGAGACCGAGGGGCTGAGGACAATAGAGCCCGACGACGCTGATCAGAGGCGCGTCATGTCCCTCATCTACCAGGGGATCAAAGCAAACGGGACCTACGATCCCAGGGATCTCGTCCGGCTCGCCGAGCGCCTCCATGAGCGGGGCGGCGATGCCGTGGTGGTGGGATGTACGGAGCTCTCGGTCATCTACCAGGACCTCACCCAAAGGCCACCGTTTCTATTCGACTCCCTTGACATCCTCGCCGAGCGCTGCGTAGAGACCTACGAGTCGGAACGCAAGGACAAGGGGAACGTATGGGTGCAGGCCAAGGTGACGCCTGCCCGGCCGCAAGGGCCGGACTCCATCTCTTCGTAACGCTTGTGGTGAACTTCGTAACGCCTGTGGTGAACTGCACGCTCCTGCGCGTGTCAACATGATGACACGAGGCCAACAGGCGCTCGGCCAACGGGAAGACGTACGTTACGCCAAGAGACGAATCCTGCCCATATAACAAGCGAACAAAAAAGGGGTCGGATTTACCCGACCCCGTCTTGAATGCCTTGTCCTGTGGTACCTAGATGACCGAACCGCCGCCCACGAAGTGACCGGAGGAGTAACTTGCACTCCTGATCTCGACACCACCGTAGTTGGAGTGGATCATCTGACCGTTACCAATGTAGAGGGCGACATGGGTAGTCGATCCGGTTCCCGAACCCCAGAACATGAGATCACCTGGCTCAAGCTGAGAAATACTCGTCTTCAAGCCGTGCTGCATGACCCATCCGATCATGGAGTTGTTGTAGCCATTGGCCATACGCTGGCCACGAGGGATCGAGTACCCCGCCTGTCGGAACGCCCACCAGACAAGCCCGGAGCAGTCAAACTCCTGCCCGGCGATGGCGTTGCCCGCATAGGAGTAGGAGACGCCCAGCTGGGACTTCGCTGCGGCTATAACCGCCGAGATACCTGAGCCATAGCTTTTTCTCGAGCTAGAACCAGAGGAACCGGAACTGCTGTTTGACTTCGACTTACCCGAGTTAGATCTACTCTTAGACTCTGAGCGCTTGTTCGAGCTAGAGCCACCCTCCGAGTTAGAGTTGCTGTTGGAACCGGAGTCCCTGTTTGACCCAGAGTCCCTCTTCGACCCAGAGTCCTGCCTTTCGTCCGAATTACCACCCGAGTTAGAATTCGAGCGCTCATTCGAACTTGAGTCATCACCTCTCTGGGAACCACCGTTGTCAGCGGCCGCCTCCGAGTTCGACTCATCACCCGTGTTGTCACGAGACGCCGCAGCCGCAGCCTCGGCCTCGGCCTGCTTGCGCGCCGCCTCCGCTGCCTCAGCCTCGGCCTGCCGTTTAGCCTCCTCCTCAGCCTGCTTGCGCGCCGCCTCCTCGGCCTCTATCTGCTTGCGAACCTCCTCGGAGAGGTTGTTGACGTAGCTGCGCTGATTGGAGATGACCGACTGGATCTGCTCGTAGCTCGCCTTGCTCTGCTCTAGGAGATTCTCCTCCTCCTTCTCCTCCTGCTCAAGCTTGGACTTCTGCTCTTGCAGTTCGGACTGAATCTTCACTACCTCAGCGATGGCGTTGGTCTCCTTCTCGGAGACCTTGTTCGCGTAGTATACGCGTGAGGCAAGGTCATCGAAGGAGGTAGATCTCAAGACATACCCAACGAAGTTGGTGTCATCCTTGTAGTTATCGGACATGATGCCCGAAAGCTCTGTCTGCGCATCCGTAAGCTCAGATTGTTTTGTCTCGATCTGCGACTGTGTGTCGCTTATCTGGGCACGCGTATCCTCCAAGTTCGCCTGAGCCTGCTCGAGCTCGGAGAATCTCTCGTTCGCTTGCTGTGAGTACTCTTGGAGCTTTGCTCGTGCTTGATCAAGCTCACTTTGCATCTCAGCAGAACTCGTCGCACCAAAGGCATAGGTCGGAACAGTCGAGAACGCAAGCGTGAGAGAGAGACCCATTGCGGCCCCTGCCCTCACCACAGCCCGTATCTTATCTGTCATAAGCTCCCTACCTCGCAAAAGTCATCTGCACTGTCACAGTTTCCACTCTTGCCCGCATAATCCTTTGTTACTTTACTCTTGGAGCACACGCTGCCGCACGAGAAAGAGAATCAACATATGCCTTGACACACGACCTCACCGCGCACCCCTGCGCAGGACCCTACCCAAGAGACGGGACACCATGCCGGCCTCGGGGGCCTTGGTCGCCAAGGCAATGCCATAGGTCACCACAAGCGCCGGAATGCCCGCAAGCATAAGGCACGCGATGGAACCGAACGTTCCTGCCGCCACCAGGGCGGTGCGCGCCAGGAGGGAAAGGACAGCGAAGCCGACCGCTGCGCCGGTCACACCAAACACCGATGCCCTCACGGCACAGCCTACCACGCTCCAAAGGCCCATCGGCCCCAGCTGCCGCCGGAGGCCCACAAACGAGACCATATCGACCAACAGCATGTACGCAGCTGAGCTGAGCGCCACGAAGTTGAGCCCGAGGATAGGGGTGAGCAGCAGGCAGAGTGCCGTTTGGATAAGGGCGGCAATCACGTGGGCACGCGCGTAGAGGCTCATGCGTCGCATGGACGAGCACACCTTCTGCAGGTAGGTGTTCACCCCATAGAGCGGCAGCGACACCGAGAGCGCCTGAAGGTACTGCGTCGTGGTCCCGATCTCATCCGGGCTGAACCTGCCTGCCGATATGAACCCGACGAGAGGCCGCGCGAAGACGATCAGGTAGAGCATGAACGGAATCATGTGGAAGAGAATCTGGCTCGTGCCGTCGGCCACGCCCCTCTTGTACGAGTCAAGGTCGCTCTCCGCGACATAGACCGACAGTTCGGTGAACATGGCAGTGGTTATGGGTACGGCGAGGATGGCGTAGGGAAGCGTGAACCACAGGCGGGCGTAGTAGGAGATCGAGGCGCCCGCCCCCGTCACCGAGAGTGCCGAGCTGTTCATTACCGAGGTGGTCTCAAAGGAGCAGAGCATGACAACGATGGTGGGAACACCAATGGTGAGGGTCTCTTTGATGGCCGGGTCACGCAGGTCGATACGCCACCTGAGACGAATGCCATGTCTTTTCAGCGCGGGCAGCTGGACGAACACCTGCACGGCAACGCCAAGCGGGTTGCCAAGGGCAAGGACGATGAGGGCGAGCGAGGGATCTGAGTCTACGAGCCAGGCGTACGCGAGAAACGAGGCAGTCGTCACGAAGTTGTTGATGATGGGCGCCGCACTCGACCAGAGATAGTCCCTCTCGGCGTTAAGGACGCCCGAGAAGATCGATGATAGCGAGTAGAGCACGACCTCTATTACGAAGAAACGGAAGAAGTAGGCGGCAAGCTCGGAGTCGAACTCACTCGTCGCGCCGAACGATTGCGTCCACACCACCTGGGCAGCGAACACGAAGCCCAGGGCGGCGACGGCGCCCATGAGCAGGAGCACGATAGAGACGAGGTTCGAGGTGTAGGAACTCGCCCCCTCCGCGCCGAGACGTCTCTTGATAGAGAGGTACACGGGCAGGAAGGCCGTGACGAGCATGCCACCCACGACGATCTCGTAAAGTTGGTTGGGAAGGTTGTTGGCAACCGAGTAGCAGCTCGCCATCACGGTGACGCCAAGGGCGTACGCCTGCCCCCAGGTACGAAAGAAGCCCGTGATGCGGCTCACGATGACCAAGGCGCTCATGAGGGCGGTGTTGCGACCGATGGCAACCGCAGCCTCTTGGCCAGCCTCCTGGACGGCCTCCATAGGAACCGTGTCGGAACCGACGCCGCCCCCAAGTCCGGACGAGGGCCCCTCAAAGGGCGCGAGGTGCCTCGGCCTCCCCTGGGACGAGGACGAGCCGACCTTAGACATCTTGGCCCTCGCTGCCGTCACCTCAGGCGAGGCCATATGCTTGGGCCCACGCGTCATCGGTGGCTCTCCTGGAGCCACATCGCCCTGCGGCACTGCGCTACCTCATCCTCGCGTCGAGCTCGCCTGCGAGCTCGCCGAGCGTCACATGCCAGCGCTCAGCCGTGACGAGCAGGTGGTAGATGAGGTCACCCATCTCGTAGCGGATGTGATCGTGATCATCGTCCTTGCAGGCCATGATGACCTCGCTTGCCTCCTCGGCGAGCTTCTTCAAGAGCTCGTCCTCCTCACCGGTGAGGAGCTTGGCGGTATAGGAGCGAGCCGGGTCATGCTCCCAGCGCCCGTGAATGGTCGTCGCGAGAGAGTCGAGCGTCTCTGCCATATCGCCATCCTGCACGTCTGCGGTACGCACGCCCATCCTAGTCCCCCTTCGCCCGCCCCGCACACAAGGCGGGCGCGTCTTCTGATGCCATCGTTTCGACAAGCTCGCGAAAGAAGCAGCTTCGGCTTCCCGTGTGGCAGGCGGGGCCAGGGGAATCTACCTCATAGATGAGGGTATCCGCGTCACAGTCCACGAGCACACGCCTGACACTCTGCACGTTTCCGCTCGTCGCTCCCTTATTCCAGAGCTCGTGGCGAGAGCGACTCCAGAACCAGCTCGTGTCCGTAGCGAGGGTGAGCCGAAGAGCCTCCTCGTTCGCCCAAGCAACCATCAGGACCTCACCCGTGCCCACCTGCTGCACGATCACAGGAATGAGACCCCGCCCATCGTATCTCAGCCGAACCTCCCCAAGCGCGACCTGCTCCATGCATCCTCCTGGTTTGCCTGACCGAACAACCCTGCGTACCCGACAGATTTTAGCGTTATGCGACCCCTCGGGGCAACCGGGCACAAGGCCCATGGGTTAGAAGTCCAGCCTCACGGCAATGCCCTGGCTCGCCATGTACTCCTTCACCTCGCGGATCGAGAAGGTCCCAAAGTGAAAGACACTTGCGGCAAGAACCGCGTCTGCCTCGCCCTCAAGGATACCCTCGGCAAAGTGCTCGAGCGTTCCCACGCCACCCGAGGCGATGACGGGGATGGACACGGCGCGGGCGACCGCACGGGTGAGCGCAAGGTCGAAGCCGTCCTTGGTGCCGTCGCGATCCATGCTGGTGAGCAGAATCTCACCGGCACCGCGTCGTGCGACCTCCTCTGCCCACGCAACCGCATTGATGCCCGTGGCCGTGCGGCCCCCAGCGACATAGACCTCCCAGCCGTCCCTTGCGCCTCCCGTATGGCGGGCGTCTATGGCACAGATGACGGCCTGGCTGCCGAAGGCAGACGCCGCAGCCGAGATAAGTGTGGGATCCTTGACTGCGGCGGAGTTGATGGAGACCTTGTCCGCACCCGCCGAGATCATCTTGGTCATGCCGTCCACGTCACGAAAGCCTCCCCCGACGGTGTAGGGAACATGCAGCTCCTTGGCAGCACGGCTCGCAAGGTCGACGGTCGTGGAGCGGTCGTCAGAGGTCGCAGTGATATCGAGGAAGACGACCTCATCGGCCCCGGCCCGGTCATAGGAACTCGCAAGCTCCACGGGATCTCCCGCATCGCGCAGCCCAACGAAGTTCACGCCCTTGACGACACGTCCGTCTCGCACGTCCAGACACGGTATGACTCGCTTAGTCAGCATGTGACTCTCCTTCCCGATGCCCTCTCTTCTGCCCGCTCGCACACCCCTCACCTGCCGCAGCCAGCGCTTCCTCGAGGGTGAAGTTTCCCTCAAAGAGGGCACGGCCGCAGATGGCACCCTCTACAAGCCGGGGACCGAACTCAGCAAGGGTACGAATGTCCTCCAACCCCGCGATGCCGCCGGAGGCGATGATGGGAAAGCCAGCCAGTCTTGCCATGCGCACATAGGCATCCGCATCGATACCCGTCTGCATGCCGTCACGAGCGATATCGGTAAAGACCAGATGTCTGAACCCCATTGTGGCAAGATCTTCCACGAGCCTCTCCGCCAGGACGTCTGCGCCCTCACGCCAGCCGTTGACCCTCACCCGACCGTCCCTGGCGGCAACGTCGGCGACGAGTAGCTCACCAAAGCGTGCAACAGCCCTACGCGCCAGCTCGGGATCACGTACGAGGACGGTCCCCAAGGCGATGCGCCCGACGCCCACCTCAACAAGACGCTCTATGGACTCGATGCTGCGCACGCCGCCGCCGACATCAACCGAAACGCCCTCCAGCCGGCAGATGCCTTCGATGGCACGATGGTTGGCACAGAGCGCCTCCTCACCCTCCCCAAAGGTCGCCGAGAGGTCCACCACATGAATCCAACGGGCACCCCGTGCTGCGAAGTCACGCGCCACAGCCACCGGATCGTCCGCGTAGACGTCCATTTTCGACCGGTCACCGCGCGAGAGGCGTACCACTTTGCCAGCGACGAGATCGATGGCGGGAAACAGGATCACGGTCCCTCCTATCCGTACACGATACGCACGAAGTTCGAGAGCATCCTCAGACCTGCGGTGGAGGACTTCTCGGGATGGAACTGGACGGCGAAAACGTTGTCTCTCCAGATTGTTGAAGGAAAGCTGCGCGCATAGTGGGTCTTCGCACAGACGACGTCCCCATCATGACCGTCAGCGAGAGCGTACGAGTGCGTGAAGTAGGCATTCGTACCCTCCGCAACATCTACAAGAAGGGGACACTGCTCGCCTTGCTTGGTAAGATGCAGCTGGTTCCAACCTACATGGGGCACCTTGAGGCGCTGCGAGTCGAGTCGCGTGACTGAACCGGCAAGAACACCAAGACCAGGCACCCAATTGCCACCCCATGAGCTTCGCCCAAGAGACCGCGAACGCTCGGTACTCCGCTCGAAAAGGAGGTGAAGGCCAAGACAGATACCCAAAAACGGCGTGTCCTCGCCTATGGATGAAAGGATGGCGTCCGCCTCACCGCTCTGCCTCAGAAAGCCCATCGCATCCTCGAAGGCGCCGACGCCTGGAAGGACAAGTCCTGCGGCAGAGGCAATTCTCTTAGGGTCATCGGACGCGACGGCAAACCCCCCCACTGCGGAAAGGCCCCTCACGACGCTCTGCAGGTTGCCGCGGTGGTAGTCCACGACCACGATCTCCTTGGACAGCATCAAAGGCTTCCCTTCGTCGAGGGTACGCCGCTCACACGCGGGTCAGGTTCGACCGCGATGCGCAGGGCCCTGGCTACCGCCTTGAACGCGCACTCGATGACGTGGTGGGCATTCTCACCCGCAAGTTTGCGAACGTGCAGGGTGATGCCAGCGTCGCGGGCAAGACCTACAAAGAATTCGTGGGCAAGCTCGGTGTCAAAGCTCCCCACCTTCTGGGCCTTGATGGGCAGGTCCCAGAAGAGCTCACCTCGGCCCGAGACGTCGATGGCAGCGAGCACGAGTGCCTCGTCCATGGGGACGCAGGCATCCGAGAAGCGCCTGATACCCCTCTTGTCGCCTAGGGCCTCACGCAGGGCCTGCCCCATGACGATGCCAACATCCTCGACCGTGTGGTGGTCATCCACCCAGGTATCGCCCCTAGCCTCGACCGTGAGGTCGAGCAAGGCGTGGCGACCGAGGGCGTTCAGCATATGGTCGAAGAAGCCGACCCCCGTAGCCAAGGAACAGTCTCCCTGACCGTCGAGGTCGAGCGTAACCGTCACATCAGTCTCCCCGGTCGTGCGGCTGACGCTGGCACGCCTGCGCGCTGTGCTTGTCGCATCCTTTGTCGGACCGCTCACGAGGTCTTCCTTCGATAGGCTCATTGCGACTCTCCTCTCAGGATTGTGGTGATGGCGCCGATAACGGCGTCGTTCTCGTCTGGCCTGCCGACGGTGATACGCAGGCAGCCCGTGAGGCCCGGCGTATCCGAGAGGTCGCGCACGAGTATCGAGAACTCGTCGCACAGGCGCGCGCGGGCCTCGGCAGCATGGGGCAGACGCACAAGCAGGAAGTTCGCCGAGCTCGGCCACACGCGAAGGCCCATGTCCGACAAGGAGGCCAAGGCCAAGAGCGTCCGTTGTCGCTCCCGCCTGATCCTATCGATACTGTGTTGGAACTCAAAGCGGTGCTCGATGACGGCAAGCGCCGCTGCCTGCGCAAGAACACTCACCGAGTAGGGCTGACGCACAGCCGCGAGCGCCGCGATGACGTCAGCAGACGCCAAGGCGTAACCGAGCCTGCCGCCCGCGAACTGGTAGGCCTTCGAGAGCGTGCGTAACACGGACAGGTTGTCATGGGCAACGAGCAGCCCCTTTGAGCTTGACCCCTTCTCAGCGAACTCGATGTAGGCCTCGTCGGCAAGAACGATGCCGGGGCAAGCGCCACAGAGACGGGCCACGAACTCTGGAGATGAGAGGTTGCCCGTCGGATTGTTGGGCGTCGTCACGATGATGAGGTTGGCTCTCCCTGCTGCCTCGACGGCCCTGTCCTCGTCGACCCCGAAGGTGTCCGGATCACGCCACAGCCTGATGACGGGCGTCTCGAGGAGCTTGGCGTAGAGCTCGTAGACCGAGAAGGTCGGCGCAAGGACGAGCAGGGGCCTATCAGTTCCCCCAAAGGCGAGGATGAGGTTGAAGAGGATCTCATCGCCACCGTTTCCAACGATGACCTGGTCCTTTCCGACGTCATGCCACGCCGCGATGGCAACGCGCAGCTCATCCGCCATCGCGATGGGATAACGGTTGGTAGGCGTCCGCGCGATGGCCGCGTCGATCGCCTCGCGTACGGCAGCTGGCATGGGGTAGTCGTTCTCGTTAGCGGAGAGGTTGATGTGTGCCTGAGAGAAAGCCGCGTCGTAAGGCTCGAGCGCCGCCGCCGCAGGCCGCATGAGGCAACGGACCCTTTTGGAGATGGAAAGCGTCACGGATTCCCCCAAGCTAGTCGCCGGCCTGATCGCCAGGATCCGAAAGCCTCACTGTGCCCGGCGCCCTGAGTGCTCGCGGCCAGGCGGTAAATCCTGCGTCCTCGCATGCCGAGGCGACATCGGAAAAGCCCGTGCTCGCCCTGCCTTCTGCGAGGAGTCTCCTTCGAAGGCCTATAGAGAGTGCGTGCGCCCAGAGTCCCTCGGCCTGGGCCAACGCCTGGACGGCAGGACCATCGGCGAGCAGCCCCTCTGGCGAGTATGAGATCACGCTCGAACGCTTGGTGAAGTCATAGACGCCAAGCGGACTCGAGAAGCGAGCGGTACCGCCCGTTGGCAGGGTGTGGTTGGGACCGGCGACGTAGTCGCCCAGAGGTTCGGAGCTCCAGGCGCCCACAAAGATGGCGCCCGCATTTCTCACCTTGCCCACAAGCGAGAGGGAGTCCGCACAGTGAAGCTCAAGGTGCTCCGGCGCGATCACGTTCACAGCATCCACGGCATCTGCGAGCGAGCTGGTGATAACGATGACGCCGTGGACGTCCAACGACGCCCTCGTGATGTCCTTGCGCGGACTCTGCGGGACCAGAAGCTCGATGGCGTCCTCCACCTTCTGGGGAAGTCTCGCATCAGGGGTTACGAGGTAGCAGGCTGCCATGGGGTCGTGCTCCGCCTGCGCCATGAGGTCGGCAGCGACCACGACGGGATCGGCCGTGGCGTCTGCGAGCACGCACACCTCGGAGGGGCCTGCGACCATGTCGATGCCCACGTCGCCCGAGACACAGCGCTTGGCGGCGGCAACGAAGGCGTTACCGGGACCCACGATCTTCTCGACGGGAGGGATGGACTCAGTACCATAGGCTGCGGCGGCGATGGCTTGGGCACCTCCCACGGCATACAGCTCGTCCACACCCGCGACCGCCGCTGCCGCCAGCGTGTAGGCCGAGAGTGACCCGTCCCTCTGCGGGGGAGTCATCATGATGACGCGTTGCACGCCGGCGACCTTCGCGGGGATCGAGTCCATGAGCACGGTCGATGGATACTGAGCGCGACCACCCGGCACATAGAGCGCGGCGGAGGCCACCGGCGTCACCTGCACGCCGAGCACGGTGCCGTCGGCACGCGTGGTAAACCAGGAGCGCTCGCGCTCCCTCTCGTGAAAGTCGCGAATCTGCCTGGCTGCGAGCCTCAGGGCGGAGAGGAACTCCTCGTCCACCAGGTCGAGCGCACCCTCGATGACCTCCCCAGGAACGCGAAACTCCTCAGGGCAGCTCCCATCGAGGCGCAGGGAGTGCTCGCGGACGGCGACGTCACCACGCTCGCGCACATCGTCCACTATCCGCTCGGCAGCCTCCATGGCCTCCCGCGGAAGTGCGCCTAGAGGTCTGAGCGCTGCCCTGTCAAGGCGCCCGCCGACACCAAGGCTTAGAATTCTCATGCTTCTCTTCCCTCCTGTGAGAGCTCGCCCAAGTTCGCTGCGAGCCTGCGCACGCGTCCATCGGAGCGATAGGCGGCGGGCCCTGCGAAGAAGCGGGCCGTGCAGCTCATGACGTCATCGACGATGACGAGGTCGTTCTCCCTGAGCGTGGCTCCTGTCGCGGTGATGTCCACGATACGGTCGGTCATACCCACGATGGGCCCGAGCTCGATGTTGCCGTGCAAAGTGACGATGTCAACCTTCTGGCCGATGGAGTCGTAGTAATCCTGCGTGATGCGTGGATACTTGGTCGCAACACGCACGGTCCCGCGCCATGAGTAGGCACCCTCAGCGACGCCCTGTTTGGCGCGAGGCTCGGCCACCACAAAGCGACAGGCACCGAAGCCGAGGTCAACGAGCTGGACGAGCTCGATGCCTGCCTCGATGATCGAGTCATTTCCACAGATGCCGCAATCGGCACCGCCGTGGCCCACGAAGGCGGGAGCGTCTTGGGCACGCACGATCACGTACTCAACGTCGCCCGCCGAAACGATGAGCCTGCGCCCGAGGTTGCGCAGCCCCTCCACGGGAAGACCCGCACGACCAAGCACGTCAACGGCACCCCTAAAGAGTCCGCCCTTAGGCACCGCGATCCTGAGCGGGCGTGTCGAGCGCCCGCGTGCGGTAGACACGACACCCGACTCCCCCTGCTCGCCGAGCACCTCCTGCAGACGCTCCAGCGAGAGCGCAAAGCCGCAGGCGGACATCTCGGGACGACCGAAGCTCTCGGGTACCGCATCATAGCGCCCCCCCGAGGCGATCGCCCCGCTCGAGGCGTCAGAGTAGGCCTTGAAGACGATACCCGTATAGTAGTCGAAGGAGTTGACGATCGAGAAGTCAAAACTGATGTTCGTATCCTCGGTAAGGCTCGAGAGCTGCCTCGCGAAGTCACGCAGCTCACACGTCCCACGCCTCTTAATGGGGATACCCACATCGGCGAGAAGGCCGTCGGCCTCATCGATGGTGGAGGTGTCGCCGGCAAGGCGGCAAAGAGAGCTCAGCGCATGGGCCGCACGGCGATCGAGCATGGCGCCCCTGACTAGTTCGTCGAGCCCCGGCAAGTCAGAGTCATGAACCAGCGACAGGACCTGTGCGTGAAAGGCGGCACTTGGTGCGCAGGCGTCAAGCAGCGAGAGGAGCGGGGTCACAGAACCGCAGACGATGCGCCAGGATGGCACGCCTAGCGTCTTGAGCGTCTCGGCAAGGACCGAGACTATCTCAATCTCGGGCAGGCTGCCCCGCACGTCGAAGAGCTCGGCCCCGAGCTGGGTGAACTGCCTCGGCTGCCCCGCAAGGGCCGAGCTCTCGCGGACCACAGGCTCCAGATAGCGCAGGCGAAGGGGCAGGCTGCTCTCGTCGGTGCGCTCAGACACCATGCGCGCGATGGGCATCGTAAGGTCGGACCGGAGCACGAGCGGTCCGCTCTCTGAGTCGAAGAGCTGAAATGATGGAATTCTCGGCTTACCGACACGCTCGAAGGTCTCGTGCAGCTCGAGGAGAGGCGTCTCGACAGGAACGTAGCCGTGCCCTGTGAGACATGCCTGCACCATGCCGACGATGCGCTCGCGAGCGAGCGCCTCGCTCGGAAGGATGTCCCGAAACCCCCGCGCTGTTCCAGCCCGCACCGCATTCCTCCTGTCCTACGCCTTCACCAGTACCATACCCCACGACTTTAAACGGGAAGTGTCCCACACCAAGAAGAAAGGTGCAGGGGGAAACGCACTTTTTACTACCCAGAGTTGCTCGGACGCGTCAAGACCTCTCGCGTACGTAGCGCACGCAGGCCATATGAAGCTTATATGAGATCCGGAGGAGAAGCTGGCACTGCAGCAGGCGCGGCACCTCTTCCCACAGCGTGGAACCTATGCGAGCGGAAAGCCCAACGCGTGGATACCGCCCCAACGGCTCAGTGGAGAGACCATGCAGACCCCACCCGGACTCGGCTCATGGACACACCTGCTGTTACCAAGGTACATGGCAACGTGGTGACCCCCATTCACGAACACGAGGTCGCCAGGCTGGAGTTGCGAGGTGTTAAAGAACACGTGGCCGGCAGCTCTGCAGGCGGCAAGCTGAGTCGTGGTCGTGCGCGGGATAGAGTAGCCACACTGGGCAAAGGCCCACTGCATGAGGCCAGAGCAGTCCGTCCCCCCTGACTGCGGATAGGTCCCACCCCACACGTAGGGGACGCCAAGGAGCGACAGCGCGGCATTGCAGAGTCGCTCGCGAAGCCCCGAACCGGTGATGGCAGGTGTGCCCGCCCCGTAGTTTGCCATCGCAGCCGCCTCTGCGGCCCTGCGCTGCTCCTCCTCGCGCGCAGCTTGGATCTCGGCGTCTCGCCTGGCTATGAGGTCCTTTACCTCCTGGTCGAGTCCGTCGACCACCGACTTGGCCTCCTGCTGCTTGGCCTGCGTGTCCGCCGCCTGCTGGTCCAGCTGCCTCTTGAGCTCCTCGAGCCGGGCCTTCTGCTCCTCGAGCTGGGCCTTCTGCCTCTCGAGCCGGGCCTTCTCTTCCTCGAGCTGGGCCCTTTGTCCCTCAAGCTGGGACTTAAGCCCCTTTATGCGAGTAATCTTGTCCCGCTCGCTTTGGGCAATCTTGTCAGAGTAGTAGATGCTATTGGCAAGCTCATCGAGAGAGTCCGAGTTGACGACGATGTCGACGATGGAGATCCCGCCCGTCTTGTAGTTTGTGGCGACGCTCCTGCCGAGCTCGTCCTGCGCAGACTGGATCTCCCTCTGCTTCTGGTCGATCTCCTCCTGCTTGCTCCGGATCCTTTGCCTCGAGTCCTCTATCTTTGACTGAGTCTCGTCGATTCTGGACTGAGTCTCATCGACCTGCTGCTGTGTCTGCTCTTGCTGGGCACCAAGCTCCTCGAGTTGGCTGCCGATCTCCTCGAGTTTTGCCTCGGCTGCGTCGTAGCGCGCCTTCGCGTCGGAAAGCGCATCCAAGGTCTCTTGCGATGCCTCGGGATCTGCGTAAGCCAGCGTCACACCAAGCCCCGACATGACCGCCCCCAGCGCCATACCACCCGCCAGAGCAAGCAATTGCCTTCTCGAAACAACCAGCTTGCTCATAGGTAGACCCCTCTCGAAACACGTCTCGTGACGTTTGCCAGATTTTAAGTTCAGATTGTCATCGAAAAAAGTGTAAAGGCTAGTATAGCTCAGTTTAGTGCGAATTGTCACCACCCTGCACGATATCGGCAAATGTCGCTTTGACAAACCCTGCGAGATCACCGGGGTCGAGCTCGAGGCTCAGGCCACGTCGGCCTCCAGATATGCCTACCGTGTCGAAGAGCTGGGCCGTCTCGTCGATGAGGGTGGGAAACTGTCGCCTCATGCCCACGGGCGTGCAGCCCCCACGTACATACCCCGTCACGGACTCAAGGTCTTTGACAGGTAGAAGCTCAAGGGACTTCTCGCCCGCCGCCACTGCGGCCTTCTTGAGGTCAAGCTCGTCCGCAACGGGGATGCAGCAGACCACGTGGTCGCCCGACGGCGCCACGCAGACGAGGGTCTTGAACTGGCTCTGGGGGTCCTCTCCCGCCTCCCGCGCCATTCGCAGACCGAGTCCACGCGAGATATCCTTCTCCTCGCCAAGCTCGCGGGCCACGTAGGTGATGTGACCGCGCTCCAACTCACGCATGGCGTTGGTCTTTGCGACCCTCTCCCTCTCTCGTCTACTCATGGTTGACCAACTCCCAGCGTCGTGCCGCTCGCAACCCCTATCAAGACCACCGACACCCTCATCTCCTTTGCCTTATCCAGACATTTTGGAAGACCACTGCGTGCTTGTTGCTGCATACTCTGTATACCCTCTGGCATGGCCGATGAGCCACGACGAGCACTCGGACCGGACTGCGGACAGTAGCGTCTCGCGGTGCTGCCCCCATCGGATTGGCGGCGCCGTCATGGGATATCGCTCACGAGATGCGCATATAGTCGCCCTGAGTCTCCGCGCCACCTCAACTGTGACGCTTAGCTGCTAGACTGGCACACCCACCTGCCCTCCGAGCAGGGATAGGTCCGTAGGGCCTATGTCGAACCTCTCGCGGAGCGCGCCGACCTTCCTCCACACCGGCACCGTCTGTCACCCATCTGGGTCCCGCAATCCCTGACCTCGCACGGCACCCGCGCGCAACCCCCATGGCCGGCGTCGCACGAGTTGCTGACTTATTTTGGTCCAAGATTCTCGCCGCAGTCCCGTTTGGCTGATTTCGGGCGCCGTTAACACTATGTGCCTTTGCGTGAGGCGGCACCTCCAGAATGCGTCTTTTCGTGAGGCGGCAAACGTAGAATGTGCTTTTTTATGAGACGGACCGACGTTTGCCCAGTTGAGAAAAGGCGCATTCTACGGAAAAGCGCATTCTGGATGGGTGGGCGTAACGGAAAAGCGCATTCTGCAGGTTGGGCCTCACGGGAAAGCGCACTTTGCCTGTAACAAGCTCGGCCCTCGGGGCAGCACCGGGGCACACGCACCAGAAGTCGCGCGCTATCAGAAGGCGATGTCCTCCGGCCCGATCTTCGTGAGCCTCTCGTTCTCGAAGAGGAGGGCAAGGCCATGCTCCGGGTCGAGGCGGTAATGACACATGAGTGCGACGGAGCGCTTCGAGTCATTTCGAACGACGAAGAGGGAGTAGGGCTCCACCACGTCGAAGATGTCGTCAATGCGGGCGGTGCCACACTCGGAGGCGAGCATGTCCCCATCGTGCTCGAGGCAGTAGGACCTCAGGGCGTCGAGCGCGCCGTTCACGGCACCCCATAAGACGAATATTGCACCCAAGGCATACGCCTGCTTTGAGGTCACCCTCTCGTCGTCGAGGAGGTCGAAGCTGACCTCAAGGGTGATCTCCTTGCCCCACGTGCTCATGACAATACCGCTCATGGCTGTTACCTCCCATGCCTCATAGCTGCTGCTCCCCGACTCCCATGCCCTCTAGCCTCTCTTTTGCTGCGCACTCCGAGCGGCCACCGTAATGCTTATAGTATGAGTGAATGGTCTGCGGAACGAACTGACAGGTATGCATGTCGCTGCACTCATGGAAGGCGAGGTTGTTTTCCTTCTTCCATTCAGCGACGTCACGCGAGATCCAGTCGGTCTTGGGGTTTCCCTCTTTATCAGGACGCCCCTCCGCGCACCACCTGTCAGCGAGGGCCTGATAGACCTGTGTCCTATTGGTCTCGATATCAGGCGTCATGGTATCGATCGTGACGGTCTCCTTGGCGACGGGACCGAAATCGGGTACGCAGCCTTTATAGACGATTCCCTCGAGCCCGGCCCTAGCGAGCTCCTCCTTGACGGCTCTGCCCCCCTCGGTGGTCACGTCAGGCCTGCAGAGGGAATTGCCTGGACTCGAGACCCATTCGCCCCGTGTAGCCAGTGCCAGTCCTTTTCGATCATCAAGGGATGTGTAGTACCCGTCAGGACCCCGCAGGTCACCGGACGCATGCTCTGATACGTGAACGTTAGGCTCCCCCGAAGCGGGAATTTCCGCCTCGGACGCCGCAGCATCCCCTGATGGTGTACCAATGCGCGCATCGGGATTGAACTCAGAGAGGGCATCGCCCGCCTTCTCAACGTCCCCACGCTCGACCCCGACGCCATCCGGGGCAGCTTTCCCAATCCTTGCGTCGGGGTCAAAACTGCCATGGATGCTACCAGAGAGCTCTGAGGGCTCGGGTGGCCGTGCCACGTCCTGGTTCGAGCCCACGTCAGACATCCCCCTCATGCCAAACCCCCCTTGATGGACCACTCTCTCAACGTCTTCTCGTCATGGAGCTCGTTGTAGAGGTAGTCGGTGACGATCGCCTGGATGATGTCTCTTCTGACTTGCTCGGCCAAGGTAGTCTGAGCCTCTTGTGCCAAACACTCAGATGCAGCCCTCGTCCATGCGGACATGTCGAAGGCGCTCTCGCGATGTGACGAGACGACCGCGCGACGCACGTCAGGGAAGAGGGCGCTCATCACGGGGCCAAGCCTCGTCATGCGCGGCTCGGCTGGAGGCGCTTGCAAGAACCTCAGGATAAGAACTTGTACGAAGGCCTCTACGCCCAGGGCATCAAGCCTCTTTCGCAGGTCCTTGAGCCGCTCTGGGCTAAAGATCGCCCTGCCCCCGCTCAGCAACTCGGCAATGAGAAGCGCGTCCTCTCTTTTGCCTGAGGGGTCGGGCACCTCAGGGCGCACGTACGCATAGGGCACAGACGGCGCCTCGAAGCGCTCGACCTTGCAGAGAACGGGCTCGACCCACTCGTTCTGGTAGACAGCCGCCACGCCCTGCGGCAGCCTCGCGAGCTCCTTGATCTGACGATCATTGAGGTTGGCGGACCTCCCCACGAGCTGGCGGTCATCCTCGTCGGGCAGGCGCATGATGATCTTGGTGTTGGTGTTGCGTATCGCCGCCAGATCGAGCAGTCCGGGCGCCTGGTCGACGACGACGAAGCCCTCCCCGTAGGCCCTCATCTCGGCGATGGCGTTAGTGAGCATCTCCACGCTCTTGCCAAGCAGATTTGCGCCCTCGGCCGGTTGCTCGGTCGACACGCGCCTGAGGAGGTTGTGTGCCTCCTCGAGGACGGTCAGGTGCCTGAGGCCCTCGTTGGCCACGGGGAAGGAACTCATCAGGTACTCCCGCAGCTTGAGCACGAGGACGCCCATGAGGAGCGACTTCGTCTCGCTGGAGCCGACGCGGCTCAGGTCGACGATGACCCTGTCCTCGAAGAGCACTGCGTCGTCAAGTCCGACACTGGCAAAGACCATGCCGTTGATCCCATTGGTCAGGGACCTCAGGCGCGTGAGCAAGGCTCCCTTGTAGGCACCCTTGTTCTCGGCATCATACTCGCTCGTGTCGAGGATCTCCCTCACGTTGCGCGCGACGTCCGAAAACGAGGGGTAGAGTCCCTCCCCGTAATCATTGGTGGACTCGGTCAGGTCCCACCCGCAATCCTCGTAGGAGCGCTCGACAGCCTCCTTGAGCACCGCGGGCATCGCGGCGTACATCGGCCAGCAGACATTGAAAACCTCCACGAGCCTGTCCAAGTGCTCAAGGACATGGACGCCCGAGGGGAAGGCAAACGGATTGAGCCTCAGCAGCGGTGCGACCAGGGGGTTGGTCCCAAAGACCCTGACGTCACCCCTTGTACCAAAGGCGTCCTTGTACTCGCCCTTCGCAGGTTCGACCACAAGAAAGCCTGCGCCCGCCCTGTCTGCCTCAGAGAGGAGCTGACAGACCGTGTTGGTCTTGCCAGATCCCGTGCTGCCCGTCACGAACACGTGGGAGCTGAGCGAGTCCGCAAAGAGCCTCACGGGCGTTCTCTCCTCATGCAGCATGTGAAACACCCTGCCGAGCGAAAGCTCGTCCGCAGCGTCAGGGCGGACGGCAGAGTAGGTCGTGACGCTCCTACCAAACTCCGCGCACTCTATCACCGGAAACCCTGCCAAAGACTTCCTCGGGAAGTTGAGGGACAGCGCCAGCTCCTTGCCGCTCAGAGGCGTCATCGCGCTCACGAGGGGCGGATAGACGCAAAAGTCGTCGTCTCGTGAGATGAGGTCGGGGCTGATACCAAACAGTGGCTGGCGCAGCTCCCGCAGGTAGCCATAGATCTCATGCGCCGCCCCGCTGCCCTCGCCCATGTCCCCACGCCAGAGGTTGACGGCAGAGCTTGACAGATAGGACAGCTCACCCTGCGTCAGGGCCAGGTACGTGTGGGCAACGTTGTTGGCGACGTTCAGGTCCTCGCTCAGGACGTACGCCGCGAAGTCCCACATCCCGAGTGCGGAGCTCGCCTCATAGCGCTTCATCTGCTCTTGGAGCAAATCAAGCGCATGCTTGACGGAGAAGTTCGCGAACGACTGCGTGATGCCCTCGTTCTTGCCCACCGTCGCCGTGACGTTTGAGGTCCTGGCAAAGTTCATGCCGAAGTTCGCGCCAAGGCTCTTTGCGGCCATGCTGCCGGCGGCCGTGCCCACCGTCTTGGTCACCGCACGACCGAGGCCCCGTGACACCGCCTTGCCGACCGTGTTGGCGATGGACCTCGAACTCCCATCCGAGACCGAGGTACCCATCGCGTCTGAGGTATTCGACGTGTACTGCCGGACCATGCTCGCCTCGGCGTTTATATTTACGGGAACTTTTTTTGGAACAGGAAAACTCGCACTTATCTGCACAGAACCTGTTGTGCTCTCGCTCGACGTTTCCGTGTGCGTGCTGCTGCTCGACTCGCTGTGGGTCGTCCCGCTCGTCTCGCCTACCGAGCTGTTCTCTGACTCCGTGCTGTTCGTCGAGTCGCTCGTCGCGTCGGCGTCCGTCATCGACTGGTTGGTGCCCACCTGCATGCCGGCACTTGCCCCCACGTTCAGGCCTACGGTGGCGCCAGACATCTGGGAGTCGGACTCCGTGAAGGTGTAGTTGGTCTGCCACGAGGCATACGGGGCGAGGCCCGAGTAGATCTCACCAAGGCGAAGCTTTCTCTCCCCTACATTTCGGATGGGCGACGCCAGAAGGATCAGCGTGTACTGCTGGGCCATGTTTGCGGGTACGATGCCGTCCAACAGCTTATCGACGGTTTGGCTCACGAAGCTCTCGGACTTCTCCGTTGGGATGTTCGACGCGCACGCGACCGAGTACGGCCTGTCGTCGTCGATGCAGGGAGGGACGCCCGTGCACACCTCCCGTCCCCACTCAGAGCCCGGGAAGTTGCCCCTCAGGGCTCCCGTGACCCGGTCCATGTAGTTATCCACGTTGACGTTGTCATGATCATTGTGCACGTTGACCACGGCGAGGAACACCTGGGTGTCATGGGTAGTCCTGTGGAACACGAGCGCTATGTTGCACTCCTCGTCGGACAGCACGTCATAGACGTTCACGAGCTTCTCGAGGCTGTCTTCCGTAGCGTCCATGACCCACCTGGTGATGTTGACGTACCTCACGTTATGGGCCGGGTCAAATGCACCTTCGTACTCCTCGTCGCGCGAGACGGGAACGTAGAGCTCCCGCAACTGCGGCAGGTAGGCATCATAGACCTCGACGGCGTTTGCGGCAAGGAGGGTCTGCGTCAGCTTCTCGGCCGCCGCATCAGTGGGATCCGCCATCTTGGAGAGATAGCTCTCTCGTCGCTCCTGGATCTCCTTGAGCTGGCCGGGACCAAGCACCGAGAGGCTGGCGACCGCGTCTGCTGCCCTGCCGCCAATGCGCCTGGCAAGGCTCCTAATCCCCATACGCGAGCACCTCGTCCTTCCAGTCGAGCATAAGACTTATCTGACTCCTGCATCTCTTGAGCATGTCTATGCCCGACTCCAGCTCGGCGATCCTCCTCGTATCCTCCTCTATGATCTGTGCTTGGCTTTTCAGCGAGGGATTGTAAGAAATGATGTTCTTGGAGCAGAGCGCCAGAAGCTCCTGGAGCCATAGCACGAAGCTCTGCCTATGGCTCTCCTCCACCCTGGGAAAGATCTCATCGTGAACGACCTGCCGGACCGTGCGGCCATACACCTTGGAGACCTTGGGGATATTCAGCCTATCAGAGCGTATCAGACGGAAGTTTCCGAGCCACAGACCGTGCATCCTCTCCTTGTCGAAGTACTCCACGGTCGGCTGGCTCAGCTCGAGGGGTCTGTAGTCCGCGATGACATCCGCAAGCTCCTGCCTCACACCCTCGTCGATCTCCGTCGAGCCCGAGACCAGTTCGTACAGCGCTTGCCGGCTGCTTTTGGAGGCATCCTCCCAGTACTCTCGCGAGCGCAAGGTGATGGTCTCGTTCGCCTTTCTCAACCTAGACACGAGAAGCCCCTCAAGCTGTGCCAGCAGCTTGTCAGTGGCACCCCGCGTCGCACGGCTCAAAAGCTCCTGCAGCGACCTGCTCGCATTTCTGGCTTCCCTCATGTCACCCATCGTCCCTGTCTTCTCGACAGGCCCGTCCTCTTGGTCGGAAGACGTCCCGCCCTCGTCCTCCGCAAAGGCACGCGCGCGGCTGGTAAGGTTACCAAACACTGCGTCATGGGCCTGGCGCACCTGTTCGGCTAGCTCGTCGTAGCCCAAACGTTCCTTCTCCTTTGCGATGAGTGACTCCTCCTTCTTACTGAGGTCATCGGGACGCAGGGTTTTGCACACGTCGTCGGCAACCGGGAGCAAGGCCTCCCGAAACGATGAGACCTGCTCTTCCCTCAGCTCTGCCTCCCTCGCCTCGAGCTGCCTAAGAAGCGCCTCCCTGTCATCCTCAAGCACCTTGTTGCGCTGATTTCTCGAGCGCTCGCAGTCCTCTTTCGTCAGCGACAGCTCCTCCTGCGTGATGTCGATGATCCTGTCAAGCGACTGCCTCGACTGGTAACACTTGTTGTATGAGGAATACCTGCACGCGAAGGTCTGCATCGCGCGCTCGAGCGCATAGAGGCCACTGTTTGCGAGCATGAGGTTCTCGCACGCCCTCGACTCCGTGACGGCTCTCGCCTTTATCTGCTCGGGCATGATGTCGTACAGGTACAGAGACTTGTAATAGGGCTCAGAGGGGTCTGCGTACTTTCTTTGCTGGTCCTCGAACTTCTCCGCATAGTAGTCGCTCGAGAACTGCCCGTCCACCTTCGCTCCCAGACCCACGATGGAGGATATGAAGTAGATTCCCTGCGAGTACATGTGCGCAGGGACGGCCTGATGGAGTATCTGGGCCTCGTCCTCGGCGCTCAACCCACCCTTTGGCAGCGAGGCGATGTCCGCCTTGTTTACGACGATCATCGCGAATCGGCTATCAAGGGCCTCGATCTTCTTGATCTCGTCGTACAGGCTGCGGTTGTCGATGCTGTCAAGTGAGTCATATTGGGAAACGTACACGGGAACGCCGTTTGACATGCTCTGCATGGCATCGCGCAGGACACGCAGGTGGTCCGCGTGAGTTGCCGAGTTCGACCCAGGGGTGTCAAAGATCACGAAGTTTCCTGACTGTGCCCAGGGATCGACGTCGCTCAGCGGGAGTTCGATTCTCACGAGGTCAGAGACCCTGCCCTGTCCCTCAAGGGAGACGCAGTCGTTTATCACCCGCAGCGCCGCGTTCATCTGCCGCACGAGCCCTCCGCTGGCAGCCTCGGCCGCAGAGCGCACGGCATCCAAGATGGGAAGGTCGCCCTCGCCCTTCGGACTTGAGAGGCCATTGGTGCCAAAGCGCAGAGAGACGTCAGTTCCGTCGTACGAGAAGTCGATACGACCAGCCTCGTCGCGCTGGGAGTGCTGGATCTGGTAGATGCGAGCCGTCGTGGGCTCATCCCCGTTGGGAAGCAGCTCAGCGCCGATGAGGGCGTTGATGAAGGTCGACTTGCCCGCGCTATAGTTGCCCATGACGCAGATGGGCACCGCGTCACTCGACGCGTCTGAGAACTTCCTCAGGTCATTGTCGATCTTGGAGTGGTCCCTGACATGCTCCGTGAGAAAGGGAGTCAGCTCATGGAAGAGCGCAATGATGTCCGGGAGGATGTCTCGGGCGTTGGACAGGCGTCTTGCAGACTGCGACAGTCTCACGGTGTCTGCGTAGCGGGCATCCGCACATATCGCCTCAAGCTCCCCGTACTCGTCGCTCGCTCCCTCGAAGACGATGCTGACCGGGTTGCCGGACGTCCAGTAGTCGCCGACGATGATGTCCACGATCTCCTTCACCTTGAAGGGAAAGAACCCATGCGCGATGCTGTCCCCCAAGAGCTTGCTGCCTGGGTTGACCGGACGCCAGTCATCCTCGGCATCGCCCTCGCACTGAAAGTTGGTCTGCTTCCTGTAGGGATCGCTGATGATCTTGACTCGAGACATGATTCGACACACCTTGCACTACGTCGTGATGGTCAATGCGAACACGTGGCACATCCTGTAGTATCACATGACCCGAGGACGATTGATCCTCAAGTTCTGTAAATGGTTTGAAAATACGCGATTCAAGATCTTGCGTCAGCGAGATGAGTTGCATCTTAGCGACAACCCGACTGGCACCGCCCTGGCCGACCTGGTCGGTGACAACTCGGTAGGCGCTACCCATGTACCCGTGATCGGTACTACCCGTGACCACCCGCCGCCCGTCCAGAGTGCGCCTTTTGGTGAGGGGTAGGGGCCAGAGTGCGCTTTTCCGTAGAGTGCGCTTTTTCTCACCTGCGCAAACGCGGCGTCGGCTCACGGAAAAGCGCATTCTGGCAGGTCGGCTCACGGAAAAGCGCACTTTGGTCGCGCTCCCGGGACGTACCTCACGGAAAGACGCACTCTGACTGGGGCGTCACCTCCAGAATGCGTCTCTACGTGAGCCTGCATAGGCGCAATGCAAGGAGACGCCCCGGTCCCCGCGATGCGATTCGGCAACGACCCCGCACCAGAGCTCTACGACGGCCCTGACTCCACACCCGCATCCACCATGCGCTCGCGATCTCGCTCGAGGATGGGTGCCAGGTAGTGACCGGTATAGCTCTCCTTCACCTTCACCACCTGTTCGGGCGTGCCATAGGCCACGACGCGTCCCCCGCCCTCCCCACCCTCGGGACCGAGGTCAATGATGCGGTCAGCCATCTTTATGACATCGAGGTTGTGCTCGATCACGAGCACGGTGTTGCCCGCATCCACGAGCTTCTCGAGCACCTCGACGAGCATGCGCACGTCCTCGAAGTGCAGGCCCGTCGTGGGCTCGTCCAGGATATAGAAGGTCTTGCCCGTCTGCTGGCGGTGAAGCTCCTTGGCGAGCTTCACGCGCTGCGCCTCGCCGCCCGAGAGCGTCGTGGCGCTCTGGCCCAGGTGAATGTAGCCCAGCCCCACGTCGAAGAGGGTCTGCAGCTTGTTCTTGATGCGTGGGATGCTGCCAAAGAACGCGAGCGCCTCCGTCACGGTCATGTCGAGCACGTCACTGATGCTCTTGCCGTGATAGCTGACCTCGAGGGTCTCTCGGTTGTAGCGCTTGCCGTGGCAGACCTCGCAGGGCACGTAGATGTCGGGCAGGAAGTTCATCTCTATCTTTATCTGGCCGTCACCCTTGCAGGCCTCGCAGCGCCCTCCCGACACGTTGAACGAGAAGCGTCCCGCACTGTAGCCACGGGCTCGGCTCTCGGGCACGGAGGCAAAGAGGTTGCGCAGGTCATCCCAGAGGCCGATGTAGGTGGCGGGGTTGGAGCGCGGCGTACGGCCAATGGGGCTCTGGTCGATGTCGATGACCTTGTCCACGATCTTTCGACCCTCGTCGTCGACTAAGCCCTCGAGCTTCTTATAGGGACCGACGACGCGCTTGGAGTGATGCACGATGTTGGTCAGCGCCGGCGCCAGCGTATCGGTGACGAGCGATGACTTTCCCGAACCGGAGACGCCCGTGACCACGGTGAAGGTACCCAGCTCCACCTTGGCGCTCGCGTTCTTGAGGTTGTTGGCGCGAGCACCCGTGAGCCGAATGGACCCACGGCGCGGGTTGCGCCTCTTCTCGGGAAGCCTGATGAGCCTCTTTCCCGTGAGGTAGGCCCCCGTCAGGGAATCGGGATGCTCCATGATCTCCTCTGGCGTACCTGCGGCAACGACGTCACCACCCAGTTCGCCTGCACCAGGACCCATATCGACCACATAGTCGGCCGCACGTATGGTGTCCTCGTCGTGCTCGACCACGATCACGGTATTTCCCTGGTCGCGCAGTCGCTTCAGCGTGTCGATGAGGCGGTTGTTGTCCCTCTGGTGGAGGCCTATGGAGGGCTCGTCTAGGATGTAGAGCACGCCCATGAGACCCGCCCCTATCTGGGTGGCTAGGCGGATGCGCTGTGCCTCGCCGCCAGAGAGGGTCGTGGCCGCACGGCTGAGTGTGAGGTAGTCAAGGCCAACGTTGACCATGAAGCGCAGGCGCGCGATGACCTCCTTCACGATGGGGGCACCGATGAGGTGCTGGCGCTCCGTGAGTTGCAGCCGCTCGAAGAAGGACAGGCTGTCCCTGCACGAGAGGTCGCAGACCTCCTGGATGTTCTTGTCACCCACGGTGACGGCCAGGTACTCGGGCTTGAGTCGCGCGCCATGGCAGCTGGGGCAGGGCACCTCACGGACGAATTTCTCCAGGTGGGCCCTCATGGTCGCGCTCGTGGTCTCCTGGTATTTCTCGAACAGGATGGAGCGCACGCCAGAGAACTTGGAGAACCAGTGCGTATCGCGCCCGTCACGGGTGTGGTAGTCCACACGAATCTTAGTGTCACCCAAGCCATCGAGCAGGGCCTTCTGCGCCTTCTTCGAGAGGTCCTGCCAGGCCGTCTCGTCCGACTCGCCCAGATGTCTGCAGACGGCGGAGAGGATCTGCGGGTAGTAGTTGGAGTGACTAAAGATCGCATCGAAGACGCCGTCCTTGACCGAGAGGGTCGGATCCTCGATGAGTGCCTCGGCGTCCACGATGCGACGGGCACCGAGGCCGTCGCAGTCTGGACAGGCACCGTAGGGAGCGTTGAACGAGAAGTCACGCGGCTGGAGATCATCTATAGAGTGGCCGTGCTCTGGACAGGCGAGCGCGAGCGAGTATTGGAGGAGCTCACCTTCTGTCCCCTCGGGCGCGTCCTTGTCGGGCAGCAGGTAGAAGCCCACGCGTCCCGAGGCGAGGCGCGTCGCCGTCTCTACGGCCTCGGCCACGCGACCCAAGCTGGTCTCGCGCACGACGATGCGGTCAACCACGACTTCGATGGAGTGCTTGTACTTCTTGTCGAGCTTGATGGTCTCGGAGAGATCACGCACCTCGCCGTCCACGCGCACGCGGGAGAAGCCCTCCTTGGCGAGGTCCTCGAAGAGCTTGGCGTACTCGCCCTTGCGACCTAGGACCACCGGGGCGAGTACGAGCGCACGGCGTCCCTGCGCACGTGCGAGAACCTTGTCGGCTACCTGGTCGGTGGTCTGGCGCTCGATGGGCCGCCCGCACTCGGGGCAGTGCGGCACCCCGATGCGGGCGAAGAGCAGACGCAGGTAGTCGTAGATCTCCGTAACCGTACCCACCGTGGAGCGGGGGTTGCGGCTCGTGGTCTTCTGGTCGATGGAGACCGCCGGAGAGAGGCCGTCTATGCTATCGAGGTCGGGCTTGTCCATCTGGCCCAGAAACATCCGGGCGTAGCTGGAGAGGGACTCCACGTAGCGCCGCTGTCCCTCGGCGTAGATCGTATCGAAGGCGAGACTCGACTTGCCCGAGCCCGAGAGGCCCGTGATCACGACAAGCTTGTCGCGCGGGATGCTGATGTCTATGTCGCGCAGGTTGTGCTCGCGCGCTCCTCGGATGACGATGGATTCCGATGCCATGGGTACCTGTCCGTTCGCTCTGACTCGCCTAGGCATGCCAAAGGACCTGCAGCTACATGCCACGAGGACAGCCCAAGCAGATGGTTTCTCGGCACCTAGTCTACCCAAGGCGGCAAGCGTCTCTAAACACGCCCGCAACTGCACACGACCCGCATCCCACTCCTGCGACGCGGCCCATCGCGCCTCGCGCGCTCCAGGCCCCTACGACTCGTCGCCCGAGCCTACCAGCTCTCGCAGTGAGCGCTCCGCCCAGTCGTGGTGCGCAGACATCCCCCCATACCCCTCGCGGGCGTAGCCGTATCCCGCATAGCCGTATCCCGTGCCGCCGTAGCGCCGCATCTCCATGACTTCCTGACGGAGGCTGGGCTTCTTGTCCAGCAGGCATTCGACGGCATAAGATGAGTCAGGTTCAAGGGAGACGAGGTAGGCCACGTCTATCCTCTCGATGGAGCCCGACAGGTAGCCCTCCACGTTGTACTGCGCGATGCGCTCAGCGGGGGACGAGAGGCCAAAGGCCAGCCAGATCACCAGCAGCGCCGCGACGGACCAGCGAAAGACCTTGAGGCCAGGACGTATGACCCACACCGCCACGAGCACCGTAAGTGAGAGAATCGCAAGCATGCCGACATAGGTAAGGGCACGCAGCATGGTCAGGCCGTAGCGTCCGACATAGGCCCCCATGCGAAGGGCCGCTGAGGCGAGCATGACCAGGATCGCAAAAAGGAGGACGTACTGCAAAACGATCAAGACTACCGAGCGGGGTGCGCCCCTGCGCGCCCGCACACTCAGGAAGGCCACCACGATATTGACGCCCGCGACGATGACCAGCTGGAAGAAGCCCTCACGCGCGTATCCAGCATACGCATGGTCGCCTACCGCGATGGACGTCCCGCCAAAGAGCCTGCCAAACTGGATCGCCACAAACATCAGGTAGAGGAGGTCAAGCACAGCAAGCATGGTGCCCACCGTCACGGCGCTCGCGGGCCTACCCGACGCAGGGTGCGTGGACGAGTCCCCGCCATGCGCATGCGCCACGCCGTACAGCAGCGAGAACGCGAGGGCGCCGATGAAGACGAGGCGGACGACCCTGTACATCACCCAACCGTCGTCGAGCCAGCCTAAAAGCCCCCTCAACGCAGACGCGAAACCCTCGTCGGCACTGGCAAGCAACGGGAGCACGAAGGCTAGGATGAGCGCGGCGGCAAGAAGCCCGCGAAGGGCAGCGACAAGGACGCTCCGTTCTCCCTTGGAGCCGCGCCTGAGGGTCCTGAGCACGCGTATGTTGCGACCCTGCTCTCGGACGAAGGTCGCCAGGGCGAGACACGCCCCTCCCAAGGAAAGCGCCACGGATTCGGCACAGCCCGCGAGCAGCAGGTACTCGAGCATCGAGGCAGCTGCGAGCACGAAGGCGTTGAGGAAGCGCACGTCTGGGTTGGCCGTCACGGAAGGTACACAGGCAAGCCCCATGACGACGACCAACAAGAAGATGGTGTAGGGCCCCAGGCCCTTGAGTCCGCCGCGCAGGAAGAGGGCACATGCGAAGAACGCGAGCATGGAGATGCTAAAGCCGATACCGCCAAACAGGATGAACGCCAGGGAGATCTTGGGGCCATCTGAGGCGACGCACCAGAAGAGCGAGAGCAGGACAGAGAGGACGAGTGTGGGCCAGTCCCTCTTGTCGAAGCGGGCGGGAGGCCTTCTGGTGGAAACCTGTGATGGCTGTGGTGGCAGGGGCGCTCCCGATGACGTGGGAGCCCCTGGGACCGAGGTATCCGACTCTGTAGGGCAAGGCGTCGGGATAGCGGCGTCTGACACAGGAGCTGCCGAGAGCCCCTGGGGGACGGGGGGACGCCCGTCGTTGAGTCTATCTGTCATGGTTGGTCTCCTATCGAATCGAAGTTGAGAGATACTGAAGTTGAACGGTGCCACTTCCACGCAGCAAGGCCAGCTCAAGGGACTATAACCATCACTCAGGCTCGTACTCAAGCAGATCACCGGGCTGGCAGTCCAGCTCGTGGCAGATGGCCGCAAGCGTCGTAAAGCGCACGGCACGGGCCCTGCCGTTCTTGAGTATCGAGAGGTTCGCCAAGGTCACCCCCACGCGCTCAGAGAGCTGGGTGAGGGTCATCTTCCTTCGGGCAAGCATGACGTCTAGGTTGACGCGTATTTCACCGCGCATCCCATCCGACCGCCGTCCTACCTGTTCTCGCTTGCCCATCCCTACACCACCAAGTCGTTCTCGTCCTTGAGCTCTGCGGCGCTTGCGGTGAATGCCGAGAGGGACGCGCAGACGATGGCCAGGGAAAAACAGAATGCGAGCGCGACAAGCAGCGACGCCGCCACCGAGAAGCGCAGGTGCCCGGCAAGGGCAAGGTACAGGACGAGCTCCACCAGCCAGATGGCACAGTCAACGGCACAGAGCAGAGCCATCGTCCTGAGCGCTCTGGAGTTTTTGGACGTGAAGACCTCACCCGCGCCGATCGCACCATACAACCTCCACGAGACCACCGCAAGTGCGAGCAATGGAACAGAACCCACGATGAACAGCAATGTTGAGAAGTGTGGCACGAGGCCCACCCTCTCGGCACCCGGTATCACCACAAGAGCGATAGACACACAACCCGCCACCGCCATGAGGTTCACGATCTTGAGCAGGATGGACGTCCTCCTCTTGGACATATGGCCATCTCCCATCATTCCTAGCTACTGCTTACTGCCCACTCGCATCAGTATAGTCTATAGATATCGAATATCAATAAGAATATTTTGATTTTCAATAATTCATTCGCATATGTCACCCTTCTGCGCCACGCGCACGCCATCCTCGCGACGCCTCTATCACAGGTACCGGACACTTTGGGTAGAATCGAGACATTGTGCACAGCTAACGAAAGGACGCGAGAGGACCCGCCATGACGAACGCGAAGTCGGATACACCACGTTCACCGGAGATTGACAAGGAGGCGCTGCGTCGCGAGGTGGACGCAGCTCTCGGTCACAACGCCCGCGCGCAAGACCAGGGACCGCAGCGTTTCGTACCTGCCGCAGGAAGCTACATCAAGCATGTGATTGGCGTGGTGTCAGGCAAGGGTGGCGTGGGCAAGTCCCTTGTCGCGGGCGCCATAGCCGCGAGCCTCGCCCGCAGAAACAACAAGGTTGCCATCCTAGACGCCGACATCACCGGACCCTCCATCCCCAAGATGTTCGGACTGTCAGGTGAGCATGCGACAGCCTACGGTGAGCGGATCATCCCTGTCACCTCCAAGGGCGGTATCAAGATCATGAGCACCAACCTCGTCCTCGAGAACGAGACCGATCCCGTCCTCTGGCGCGGGCCCATGCTCATGGGGGCGCTCCGCCAGTTCTTCGAGGACACCGATTGGGGCAAGATCGACTACATGGTCGTCGACATGCCGCCCGGGACTGGCGACGTCGCGCTCACCGTCTTCCAGAGCCTGCCCATCGAGGGCATCGTGATCGTGAGCTCACCCCAGGACCTTGTGCAGATGGTCGTCGGCAAGGCGCTCAACATGGCCGCCATGATGAACGTGCCAGTCATAGGGCTGGTTGAGAACATGGCGTGGCTCCCCTGTCCCCACTGCAAAGCGCGCGTAGAGCCCTTTGGGCCCAGCCGCCTCAAGGAGACGGCCGCGCACTTTGGCATCCCAGCGCTCGACGAGCTGCCCATCGACCCCACGATCGCCACAAGCTGTGACAAGGGAACCTTCGAGGACGTCCTTCCCGAGGGCTTTGTGGCACGGACGATAGAGCAGATCGAGGCCCATGAGGGCTTGGAGGAGTAGGGGGTGTCGAAGGGCAGAACCACATGGTCCGTCTCCCGAGCCAGACAACATGACGCCCTGCTCCGGGCGGCAGCATCTGTGAACGTGCCGTCGGAGGTAGACGTGTGCGTCGTAGGCGGCGGTGCCTCCGGTCTCGTCGCTGCGATCATCGCAGCCGAGGCGGGAGCCTCCGTCGTCGTGCTCGAGTCCGAGCTCGAGTGCGGGCGCAGCATCCTTGCCACGGGCAACGGCCGCTGCAACTTCTCCAACGTGTTGCTCGACGCGGGGCACTACAACGATTCCGACTTCGTGAGCGAGGTCTTTGGCGAGAGACCCCTCGATGACATCCTCGGCTTCTTTCGCGACTGTGGCCTGCGCTGGTGTCTGGAGCAAGACCGCCTCTACCCGATGTCAAGGCGCGCGGCGAGCGTGAGAAACGTGCTTTTCGCCCGCCTGCGCAGGGCGGGGGTGATAGCTGCGCCGGCGCGGCGCGTGACCCAGGTCAGACACCAGGACGAGCGGGGCTTTGACGTGAGTTTCTCTTCTGCGCTGGCGGATGGCTCTTCTGCGCTGGCGGATGGCACCCCGTCAACGCTGCGCGCAGGCAGGCTCATCGTCGCCTGTGGGGGCAGCAGCGCAGGAGAGGCTCCGCAGCCATGGCTCGATGGACTTGGACTCTCCTCGACACCGACCCGGCCCGTCCTCTGCCCCCTGTCCTGCGAGAGCTCGCCCCTCTCTGCCCTCGACGGTCGGCGCGTGCACGCGGCCGTCACCCTCAGCAAGGAAGGCAGTCCCTTCCCTCACTGGCAGGACCGTGGCGAGGTCATGTTGAGGGACTATGGCCTCTCGGGCATCGTAATCTTTGACCTGTCGCGCCGCGTGGCGCCAAAAGACATACTTGAGCTCGACCTCACGCCAGACCTTTCCCGCTCTGAACTGAGAGAGCTTGCATGCAGCTCAGCTCGGGGTGACTTCGAGCCAGGCTGCCTTGACGGCGTGCTCGACCCTGACATTGCGGCATTACTCGAGAGACTCGCCCTCGCACGCTGGCAGCCCACATGGCGCGATTGGGGCAGTGGGGTCCCCAACGACGACGTTGAGGCGCTCGTCTTGCTGACAAAGGCACTGCCCCTTCGCGTCACGGGTGCCGCAGACGTCACGCACGCACAGGTCACGGCTGGTGGCCTTGCAAACGCGCAGTTCTTGCCCACGACACTCGAAGCACTTGACATACCCGGCCTCTACGCGACGGGCGAGGCGCTCGACGTTGATGGCGACTGCGGTGGCTTCAACCTCTCGTGGGCCTGGAAGAGCGGCCTGGTCGCAGGTGCAGCCGCCGCGCGGGCAAGCGTCACCACGGCGCGCACGACCCGCTCGGGCGAGGCAAGGGAGGTACCCCGGAATGCTTGACATCTCCGACATCCGCCTGCCCCTCAAGGAGCTCGATGGTGCGGACGGTACCGAGGACGCCACCCTGCGCAGGGTGGTGCTGTGCAGGCTTCACCTTACCCCTGACGACCTGAGCTCCCTTGAGTTGCGCAAACGTTCGATCGATGCCCGCAAGAGGGGAAACGTGCGCATTGGCTACACCGTGCGCATCGCCCTGCGCGGCGGAGAGAACGCCGAGAGGGAGCTGCTTTGTCGTCTGGCACGGCGTCACCAGGACAGACAGGTCCGCGTTGCTGACGTCGAGCACTTCACACTGCCCAAGGCTCTTAGCGTACGGCGCACGCAGCGGCCCCTTGTGGTCGGCGCGGGATGCGCGGGTCTATTTTGCGCCCTCGCGCTTGCAGAGGCAGGGCTCGAACCCCTGCTCGTGGAGCGTGGCCGGGATGCTGCGCGGCGCACGACCGACGTCGAGCGCTTCATTCGAACGGGTAAGCTTGACCCCGAGAGCAACATACAGTTCGGTTTGGGCGGAGCCGGCAGTTTCTCTGATGGCAAGCTGGAGACCGGCACCAAGAGCGCGGCGCACCGCTTCATCCTCCAGACCCTCGTGGAGGCCGGGGCGCCACGCCACATACTCTGGGACGCGAAGCCCCATGTGGGAAGCGATCTGCTCCCCGCCGTCGTCACTAAGATCTGCGAGCGCATCAAGGCCGCGGGCGGGGAGCTGCGCCTGAGCACCAGACTCACGAAACTCGACATCAGGGGCGGGCATGTGACGGCAGTCGTCCTCGAGCGCAGAGAGGGAAGTGGCCTTCTCGTGGAGGAACGCAGGCCCGTGAGTGACGTAATACTTGCCTGCGGACACTCCGCGCGAGACGTGTTCGAGCTGCTTTGCGACGCAGGCGTCACCCTCGAGCGCAAGGCCTTCGCCATGGGAGTGCGCATAGAGCACCTCCAGGCGGACATCGACCGCGCCCAGTACGGTCCTTTTGCCGGTCATCCGAAGCTCGGTGCCGCCCCCTACAAGCTGGTCGCACATCCAAGCTCACAGCGCCCCGTCTTCTCGTTCTGTATGTGCCCGGGTGGGTATGTCGTCGCAGCAGCGAGCGAGGAGGGTGGTGTCGTCACAAACGGTATGAGCCGCTCCGATCGAGCGGGGACCAACGCGAACTCGGGTCTTCTGGCCAACGTCTTTCCCGAGGACCTGGAAGGGGAGGACGTGCTCGCGGGCGTGATGCTACAGCGCCGCTGCGAGCGGGCAGCCTTCACGTCAGGTGGTGGCTCCTACGCAGCACCGGCACAGCTCGTGGGGGACTTCCTGCAGGGCGTGCCCTCAAGCGATCAGGGAAGCGTCTCTCCCACCTACCCGCGCGGCGTGAGCTGGGGAGACGTCAGAACCTGCCTGCCATCCTACGTCAGTGAGGCACTGCGCCTGGCGATACCTGCCATGGGCCATCAACTGCGCGGTTTCGCGGCAGCGGATGCCGTCCTTACGGGCGTGGAGACGCGCTCTAGCTCGCCGGTGCGCATAGTTCGTGGCAAGAGCCTCCAGTCCATCTCGACGGCAGGACTCTGGCCCTGTGGCGAGGGTGCCGGCTATGCGGGAGGCATCATGAGCGCCGCCACGGACGGCCTTCGCGTGGCACAGGCGCTCGTCGACAGCCTGCTGTAGCTGACTGGCAATCCACTGCCAGGCATGGGCTGATCAGACCCTTCCGGCAGGCAGCACCCTTCCGACAGGCTGCAGGAAGTTTGCCTTGGGCGACAGTAGCCTTCGGCGGACAAGCGGTCTTTGACGGACAGCGACCTTCGGCTACGGGTGGTTCTCGTTTACATCTGAGAGGCGCTACTCGTCTTCGATGGCCTTGTCTTTGAGGGTCGCAATCAGCCTGTCCAGCTCCTCGTCCTCTCCCATACCCGTGACGAAGGCCACACCATTGAAGGTGGGAACGTCAAAGGTCTCCTTGGGCTTCACTACGGCAACGTAGGCATCGGCACCCGCCAGCGCCTCGCGTAGATCGCTCATCGAGACCGCCCTGATGTCCGCCTCGACGCCCCTCTCACCCAAGAGCTTGCGCAGTTTGTTGGCGACAGCATGAGACGTGGCTACCCCCGCCCCACATGCGACGACCACCCTTGCTGCCATGTTCTCTCCCCTCTTGGATCCACACGCAGATGCGCGAATCCACATTTTCTTACGCCTATTGTCTAGTATAGCCGACGCGCACGCCTCTACGGAACAACGCGTCCTCGCGAAGTGAGTGATTCACACACATCGTGAGCGCGAAGTGAGTGATTTTTCCGTAGAAACCAACATGAACTGAAAGCACGTATTCATATCTACGCAGGTCAGAGACGTACTGAATAAATTCTCGAAGTGAGTGATTCACACACATCGTGAGCGCGAAGTGAGTGATTCACACACATCGTGGTAAATCGCTCGCTTCATCGTAAAACTCCGTGTCCCTAATGCTTGCGCTTACGGTACCTGCGGCGCGTCGCGTGCGCGGAGCCCCTGCGATCCGTCACCTTGAGGCGGGCGATCACGTCGGCGGCAGACGCCCCCTCAAGACGCGAGCGTAGGGCGACGATCTGGTCGCGCAGGCTCGCCGCACGCTCGAAGTCCGTGTCGGCCGAGGCTTGGATCATCTCGTCTTCAAGCGAGCCCAGAAGGCGCGAGGCCTCCTGCTTGGGAAGCGCCCTCAGCTCGGCCACAAGAGCGTCGGCTTCAACCCCCTCCCGAGAGCCCACGCCCTCGGCCCCCGCCGCCGTGAGGAACTCCCCGTCGATACGCGACTTGTCGTTGAGCGTCGCCGATGCCTCCTCTATGAAGCTTGCCACGTCGGTGATGGACTTCTTGATGGTCTGAGGCACGATGCCGTGCTCCTCGTTGAAGGCTTCCTGGAGTGCGCGGCGCCGCGCCGTCTCGTCCATGGCCTCGCGCATGGAGTCCGTCACGCTGTCGGCGTACATGATCACCTGACCGTGGGCGTTTCTCGCGGCACGTCCCATGGTCTGTATGAGTCCACGACGGTTGCGCAGAAATCCCTCCTTGTCTGCGTCGAGTATCGCCACAAGCGACACCTCGGGGATGTCGAGGCCCTCGCGCAGGAGGTTGATGCCCACGAGCACGTCGATCTTACCCACGCGCAGCTCGCGGATGATGGCCACGCGGTCCAGGGTCGCCGTGTCAGAGTGCATGTAGTTCACGCGCACGCCCTCGTCGAGCAGGTGGTCCGTAAGATCCTCCGCCATGCGCTTGGTGAGCGTGGTCACGAGCACGCGCTCACCCTTGGCAGCGCGCACCTTGATCTCGTCCATGAGGTCGTCTATCTGGCCACGCACCGGGCGCAGCTCGACCTTGGGATCCAACAGGCCCGTCGGCCTGATGACCTGCTCGACCTCCTGCTGGCTCACTGCCTTCTCGTAGTCACCGGGCGTCGCCGAGACGTAGATGAACTGCGGTATGCGCTGCTCGAACTCATCAAAGCGCAAGGGACGGTTGTCGAGCGCCGACGGCAGACGAAAGCCATGGTCGACAAGGGTTACCTTGCGCGAGCGATCACCCTCATACATACCGCGCACCTGCGGCACAGTGACGTGGCTCTCGTCAATGATGCAGAGCATGTCCTTGGGAAAGTAGTCGATGAGCGTGTAGGGAGGCTCGCCGGCGTGCCTGCCGTCCAGGTGACGCGAGTAGTTCTCGATGCCGGAGCAGTATCCCATGGTCTCGAGCATCTCGAGGTCATATCCGGTGCGCTGAGAGAGACGCTGAGCCTCGAGGATCATGTCGTTCGCCTTAAGTTCGGCCACACGTCTTTCGAGCTCTTCCTCGATGGTCGTGATCGCGTGGTTAACCTTGGGCCGCTCGGTCACGTAGTGCGAGGCAGGCCAGATGGGGATGGCGTCGAACTCGCGCACGACCTCGCCCGAGACGTTGTCGATCTCGGCGATAAACTCGATCTCGTCACCAAAGAAGCTGATGCGCAGGGGGTTCTCTGCATACGGGGGGAACACGTCCACGGTGTCGCCCCTCACACGGAAGGTCCCTCGCGCAAGGTCGTAGTCGTTGCGATCGTACTGGATGTCGATGAGCTCACGAATGAGGTCGTCACGCTCAAGTGGTTGCGACTTGTCCACGTTGGGGGCAAGTCCCGCATAGTCCTGCGGGCTGCCGATGCCGTAGATGCAGCTTACGGAGGCGACCACGATCACGTCGCGGCGAGAGAGCAGACTCGACGTGGCCTGGTGGCGCAACTTCTCGACCTCCTCGTTTATGGAGGCGTCCTTCTCGATGTAGGTGTCCGTCTGCGGAACATAGGCCTCGGGCTGGTAGTAATCGTAGTAGCTCACAAAGTACACGACGGCATTGTTGGGAAAGAGCTCCCTCATCTCGGAAGCCACCTGCGCAGCCAGCGTCTTGTTGGGCTCCATGATGAGAGTGGGCTTCTGCACACGCTCTATGGTCTTGGCCATCGAGAAGGTCTTGCCAGAGCCCGTGACACCCAAAAGCGTCTGGTAGCGAAGCCCCCTGCCAACGCCCTCCGAGAGCCTCTCGATGGCCTGGGGCTGATCGCCGGCCGGCTCGAAGTCCGAGACGACCTTAAGTCTCTCGTCACCGTGCTCCAAGCCAAAGCGCTTGAGCTCGGCACCGTAGCGCTCCTTGGCCTCGGCCGTACCTGCCAGGGGCTCGTAGCGTATGGTATGACCGTCCTGCGCCACAAACGAGCGCAAACCTCCCTCACCTGCCGCCACGCTACCATCTACCACCACGTCCTGCGCCATCGTATACGTCACGCCCCCGTCGCTGCGTCCTCTACCATCACATTCCAGCTCCAGTGTACCCCGTGCGCCTGTACCTCACGTGAGGTACAGGGGGCATTGCCACACACGATTGACGGTTCGTTTCGTATACTGGTCAGAGGGTACTTCCAGACGACATTGAGGATGGGGCGTCATGACGGATAGGTTCAAGAGGGGCGGCAGGGGTTTCTTTGGAACCCGTTGGGGCTACGCCGTGGTCACGTTCGTGATCGTAGCCATCGTGCTCATGCTACTCCTCCTCACAGGATGGCTCAAACCTGACCGCGGTGCGACAAGCGGGTCCCGCTCACACAGCCCCGTCCTACTGATACGCTTTCTCGTCTTTCTTGTCCTCATACCCCTTCGCTTCCTCTGGTCACGATTTCGATCGGCAGGCCATAGTGACCCGTCTGCGCCCACCAAAGACCCAGACGTTGGGTACCCGCGCGCAGAGGACTACCATACCGAGACGATACATCTGGGCGCGACCCCCTACGCTCCGTATGCCAGCCACGGGTCCTACACCCCCACCGCCTCTTCGGGCGAGCCACATCCTCCTGCCGTCGAGACCATCTCCACGTCATCGGCAAGCTCCATCGCCGCAGCAGCCGCTGCGGCCATTCCCGTCTCTGCGAGCAAGCGGACGATTCCCCTCGTGAAGATGCTTGAGCGTGCGGATGACGCAGGCGCCACCCTCGCGGACATGACAAGACACACCCTCGAGAAGGGGGTCCCCAACCGCCTTGCCGAGGCGCTCGAGCTTCTGGGCGTCACGCGAGGGGTGCTGCCGCCCCTGCATGCCCACCTCCTGCCTCGAAATGGCTGCATGTGGCTCAGCCCACACGAGCCGGAGAAAGACAGGGACACCCATGACGCGCTTGTCGCAACGGAGATGGCCATCAACCTCGCGCTCCACCTACCGCTGGCCACGCTCAACACCCCGCTCGACAATCCCGCGTCGCTCTCTCGCATCCATGGCTACCTTCGCGGCCTAGTGCACACGAGCGTCCCCATCCCGCCACCATCAGACGAGTTCTCTCTAGCCTACCCCTCGGGTACCATGAGTGCAACGAGCTCGGAATGGGAGTGTCGCTACAGGCTCATGACACAACTCGAGTCACTTCCTCTGCCCTTTCGCGTCATCCACGAGCTGCGTATGGACCTCTCACAGGGCAACGCCCTTATCGTGCTCGAGGTCCCAAGGCCCAGCTGCCTCGCGGTCCTTGCCGGACGTGCTCGACAGGTGGCAGAGGCGCGCGGATACGCACTGCGCTTCGCCGTGATCGTCGCACGCTGCGCCTTCGAGGCCATCCCAGCGATCACCCACGTATTCGTAAGCTGTCGAACCTACGGCTCAGACGAGGACGTCCTCGCCCTCTCGCTTTCGCGCAGTGACGAGCACAGGCTCCAGATGCTCGCGGCCTCTGAGGCCCTAGACGACGGGATGCTGCCCACCGGCGAGAGGGCAATCAGCTTCACCCTCGGACAAGACGGTTGGTTTCTGCCGATGAAACCCTCCGTCACCTTCGACGATGAGCGGATCTCTCCCACATGGCGCAGGAAGCCCGCAGGCGCCCGCGACCAGAGGCTTTCCCCCGCGCTTGCAAGCGTGACAGGCACACGCACGACGCGTGGACTTGAGGTTCTCGAGGAAGCCGCGCGCATGGACGCGTACGCCTCCATTGCAGACAAGCTCGGTACGACCACCGAGAGTGCCGTCGCTGCCCTCGTCGCGCTCAAGGACGCGAGCGAAGACGACGCGGTGAGGGCGACGTGCTCAGAAACAATTCAACGCCTGCTGAGCGGCACGATGGACGTGGGGGATACGCAGGAGATCGCCCTTCTGTTCATGTCGGGCGCACGACCGATAGACCAAGCGTTCGCGCGGGCGGAGCGGCTGAGCGATGCGGATGAGCTCGACCCGCGCGCCATGCTCGACCAGGTTGAGGGTGCGCTCACCAACATCACGAGGACTGGACGCTACCAAGACGATAAACATGCGGTCTGGCGCTACTTCGAGTCGGTTGCAGAGCGCATCGAGTACAATCTCTTAACACGAGACGACCCACGCGAGTTGAGGCTCGTTCCCACCGCATACTACAAGAGTCTCCTGCTCGCCTCCCGTGCACACAGGATGATGGGTGAGTTCAAGGCCTCCAAGCGCTATGCGAGCGAGATGCTACGCATTGGCCCGATCTGCATCGACACGGCCATGGAGCTCAACGCCATCTGCGGGATGGAGTCGAGATTCTATGACGCGGCTGATGCCCTCATACGATGCCTAGAGCATGCCATGGACTCCTACGACATCGCATGGCTCCACTACCGCCTCGCTCTCACCGAGCGTTCGATTGGCAGAGACGATCTCGCAGTTGCCTGCTACACCCTTGCCCTCACCCGTCCCGACGGCCCCTACCCCTACGCCAGGCGTGAGCTCGACGAGTTTCTCAGGCAAGGCGAGGGACTTAGCCCAATGGAGCTGGAGGAAGCCTCGAAAGCCCTGTGTCAAGCGGGAATCCCCACAGGCCTCAGAGATGATGCCATCGCGCGCATGCGCCAGGCGGCGACCCTCTGCTGCGACGCAGGCATATTTCCAACCGCCCGAGCGTTGGTCATGACGCTGCACACGCTTCGTCCAGACGATGTCTTGGCCGATATGGCATCCTCGCTCGCCTAGCTGTAGCTGTCAACGAGTTCATCGGGATACAGTTCTCGATAGTGACGGTACGCGTCGTTCACGTGTGCGAGATAGGCGGACGTCTCGGCGTACGCGATATTGGACGAGATGTCACCGCCGCCCGATTGCCAACCGCTCACGCTGCCGATGCCCGCGTTATACGCCGCGATGACCTCATCTTGGTTTCCGAGGTTTCTTTTGAGATAGCCAAGATAGGCAACACCGTAGACGATGTTGGTCGTAGGATCGGTGAGTCTGTTGTAGTCGTAGCGCGAGGAATCGACCAGTCCCAAACGCGCGATCTCCTTGGCCGTCGAGGGCATGAGCTGCATGAGCCCCACCGCTCCCGCAGATGACGACGCAGCGGAGTTCCAGTTTGACTCACACTTGACGATTGCACAGACAAGGTACGGGTCCACGTTCTGCCGACTCGAGGTCTCCTTGATAAGCGATGCATGGTGCACGGGATAGAACCAACTGCGCACGATGGAGCGGGGCGCGGCGTCTGCGGCATAGTCTACCGCAAAGGTCAGGGCACAGGCCAAAGCCATCGCGAGCAGGGGTATGACCCTGAACCAGCGAAAGAAGCGCAGTTTCCTGTTACGTGCCAAGAGCGTCTCTCCCCTCAGTTTGGACAAAGTTTCCATGGGCATACCACCATACGCGAACTCTGTCCAAAAGCTTAGTCAAGCTTCCCGTGTTTTCGATGATGGTATCTGCATGACTGCGCAGGTACTCGTCAGAGAGCTGACACCCAAGGCGACGCTCGAAGTCCTCGACGTCCATGCCGCGCCCGACCGCATGCGCAAGGCGCCGCTCGAGGGGGCAGCAGACGCAAAGGACCTCGTCGGCAAGGTCAAGGAGGGAGACTGCCCTATCAAGCAGAGGGACCTCAACGACAGCGCAAGGAACAGCCGACATCGCCAACTCATGGAGCCTTCTTCTAAGGAGGCTTCGTATGTGGGGAAACTCAATCTGCTCGAGCCTCGCGAGCAACTCCTTGCTCCCAAAGACGCGGCTTGCCAAGAGGCTACGGTTGAGCTCACCTGTGACGGGATCGAGAAGTTCCTCCCCGAAGGCGGAAGTGACCTCCGCAAGACAGGGACTGCCCGCCGCCAAGACCTCACGCGAGAGCTGATCAAGATCGATTCGCGTCGCACCAAGGCGCTCAAGCTCGCGAGCCACCGTAGACTTGCCTGAGGCAATGCCTCCCGCAAGGAAGACCGTATACATCTCGCCTCCCCAACTCGCACGGCCGCGCCACAGCCCCAACCGTCACCTGCCGTCCATTAGCTCGTGATATCGAACTTCTGCTTACACTGGGGGCAGGTGACTCTCACATGGCCCTTCCCGCGAGGGATACGTACCCTTTGGTGGCAGTTTGGGCAGGCGGCATGCTTGTACTGACGACTCTCGGCAAAGGCCGCACGGGGATTACGCAACCAAGGCCGTACGGGCCCGATGACGTCTACGAAGGCCTCATTCTCGTCACGACGAGACTTTACGTTAGTCGAAAACATTCTAAATACAACATAGGCGAACAGCAGGATTACAACGACGGTCAGAGGCGTCCACCGGACGAACACGTCGATGACGCCAAGGACAACGGCGATAGCGACGATAGCGACGGCCAGCTCGTCTGCCCCGTTACGCCCGCGCATGAAGGCATACAGCCTGTCCTGGAAACTATCACTTCCGTTTGACATGAGCCTTCCCCTCTCTTCTATCACGTCATCTGCCCACGTGACATAACCGCTTCGCTGCGATACTTCCTGTATATACCCGACACGAGAGCCGACCACCCGTCCGTGTCATGCCTCCATACGACTCATGGGCATGCCGCATCGAAGCTAAGGGCAACACCAACTCGTCCAAGGCAGGGAACTGTACCCAAAGCATTCGGGTGGGGCCACAGAGGCGACCCCACCCGAATCAGACACAAATTGCAGGATAAGAGAGGAGACTACTCCTCGACGACCTTTTCCTCGCCTCTGTCCTTGGATGCGGAAGCGCCCTCACCCTTGGCTCCCCTCTCGGCCTCCATGGGCTTGACCTCGACCTCATAGCCCAAGGTCTCGGCCGCAGCCTTCATGGAGAGAGAGATGCGACGACGGTCTAGGTCGACCTCCATGACCTTGACCTGGACCTTATCGCCCACAGAGCAGACCTGCGCGGGGGCGTCAACGTGCTTGTTGGCCATCTCGGAGATGTGGACCAGACCCTCGACGCCATCACCGAGATCCACGAAGGCGCCAAAGGTCACAAGCTTGGTGACGCTACCCTCGACGATCGCCCCGGTGGGATACCTCTTGACGAGCGATTTCCAGGGATCCTCGGTGGTCTGCTTGAGGCCAAGAGAGATACGCTCACGATTAAGGTCGACGTCCAAGACCTGCACCTCGACCTCCTGGCCGACCTTGACGACCTCGGAGGGATGGTTGACGTGATTCCAAGAGAGCTCAGAGATGTGGATCAGGCCGTCGATGCCACCGAGGTCCACGAAAGCTCCAAAGTCCACGATCGAGGAGACGGTACCCTTGAGGCGCATGCCGGGTTGGAGCTTAGAGAGGATCTCGGAACGCTCCGCCTTACGGGTCTCCTCGAGGACAGCACGACGGGAGAGGACGACGTTGTTGCGGTTGCGATCCATCTCGATGACGCGAGCCTCGACACGAGTACCCAGATAGGCGGTGAGGTCCTTGACACGACGCAGGTCGACCAAGGAGGCGGGCAAAAAGCCCCGCAGGCCGATGTCGAGGATAAGCCCGCCCTTAACGACCTCGATGACCTCACCCTCAACGTTCTCGCCGGACTGGTACTTCTCCTCGACACGCTTCCAGGCGCGCTCATACTCGGCACGGCGCTTAGAAAGGATCAGGCGACCCTCCTTATCCTCCTTCGTGATGACCTGAGCCTCGATCTGGTCACCCTTGGAGACGATGTCGGAGGGACTGACGTCCTTGCGGATCGAGAGCTCGTGCTGGGGGATGACGCCCTCAGACTTATAGCCGATGTCAAGCAGTACCTCATCATGCTCGATCTTGACGACGGTGCCCGTCACAAGGTCGCCCTCATCGAAATTGGTAATCGTACCATCGATGAGGTTGTTCATCTCTTCGTCGGATACGTCATCCAAAGAGAAGATGGACGAGTTCTGAATCTCACTCAAAGGTGGACCCCTTTCGGAAGCGGGGCCCCGATCTACATGATCGCTGCCTAGGGCGCTCGGCGCGCAATTGGAAACTTACATGCTCTCGGGGGCCGACAGATACAGTTGCATGGCAGCGCTCCCATGCAAAATGTAGCATACCTTTTGTGTAGCTGTAATTTCAAGAGTCACGCCAAAAACGCGTATGTTTTTTAAGACTCATTGGCGCGCAGTAACCAAAACCTTGAAGCACCTTCGCCAAGAAGCGCCTGTGGTGTGACTCGACCTTCTGTCTGGTTTCTCGCTGCCAGTGTGCTACCTCTCCCACCCACACCGCGACGGGCCTGTACAATACGAGCCGAGACAAAATCATGGGGCCATGCGGGAGGAGGAAACCAGATGATCAAGGCGGTGCTGTTCGATCTCGACAACACGCTCATCGACATCAACCTCGCCGCCTTCATGGCGCGCTACATGGCGGGCCAGGCGCGCATCCTCTCGCGCGTCCTGCGCGTTGCCCCACCGTTCGCCTCCTCTGCCATCATAGCCGCTTACCTAGCCATGTGCAGCACAAGGCGCACAGATGCGCTCTTTAACGAGGAGCTCTTCCATCGTGTGGTGGAGCGGCGCCTAAGACGCCCGTTTGGCCTGGAGCCGCTGGCAGAGGTGATGCAGTACTACGACAGCTGCTATATCGAGAGGTTCAAAGGCGGACTCGTGCAAGCGGGTCCACGGCCGGGATCCCACGAGGTCATCGAGGCGGCGCGGAAACTCGGCCTGACGGTTGCCCTTGCCACCAACCCCGTCGTCTCGCTTGCCGTGGACAAGGTGCGCATGGCCTGGGGTGAACTCGACCCGAGCGAATTCGCAGACGTCTCGCACGTCGGCAACGCCAGGCGGACCAAGCCCAACGCCCTTTACTTCGAGGAGTTCGCGGCGCAGCTGGGCTGTGCGGCAAGCGAGTGCCTGATGGTGGGAAACGACGCCGGGAGCGACTTTCCGAGGCCCAGCATAGGGATGCCCGTCGCGTACGTGGGACACGGCAGGCCAAAGAAGGGCGTCTTCAGGGGTAGCCTCATAGAGCTGGCCTCAAGGCTGCCCGAGCTTATCGCAACGCTCGACGCAACGTCAGCGCAGCCTCCGCCACGCTGCCCTACGCGATGACGCGATAGCCTGCTTGGCTCACCACATCGCGACACGCCACGTCATCGATGGGGTTCTTGGAGCGCACGTGCGCTGTCCGACTCGCAAGATCGACCGTCGCCCAGGTGCCCGAGAGTGAGTCCAGCGCCGCCTCAACGTTCTTCACACAATTTTCACAGCTCATTCCCGCAATGGTCAGGTCCGCCCGATAGGGGTAGTGGCTTTCGTCCGTGTCTTGTACCCTAACCCGCCTGAAGCGCTTCGCCGAACTCTTCACGTCCCCCGAGCAACAGCTGCGCCTACCCGAAATGACGCCTATGATCCTCCTGATCCCAAGCACGACCGCAACCGCGACAAGTGAGAGGATGATGATATCGATGGGTTTCATGCTCTACCTCCAAAAAGCCTCGCTCACACCTTCAAGTATGACTGTGGTGCGATACAAGGACGTGCCGGGAAGCTGCGGTCAAAGGGGCGTCACCCAGATCAGACTGGACAGCCGCAGAGTCGCCTTAAGAGACAGCGCGGAGTCATCTTAATTCACCACGTGGCAGCGTAAGATGACTCGCCAAACCTGATTTGCCCGACACCTCCCTGAGACAAGCTCAAATCAACCGACAGCTGGAGCCGGTTCAGATGACGTCCCGTTAGGGGATGGGACCACCATCCGAGCCTTGGGAATCATGAGCGGCGTGTGAGAGACGGGATCCTCTATGATGGCACATTCCAGACCAAACACCTTGGCAAGCACCGATGGCGTCACGACCTCATGCGGCGCTCCCTCGGCGACGATAGCGCCGTCCGCAAGGGCATACACGTGGTCCGCATAGCGAGCAGCCATGTTGATGTCATGCAATACCATGGCGATGGTCACGCCGCGTTCGCGGTTGATTCGCCTGAGCGTGTCGAGGATGTCAAGTTGGTAGGCGACATCGAGATAGGTGGTGGGCTCGTCGAGGAGCAGGATATCCGTCTGCTGAGCCAGCGCCATCGCGATCCATACGCGCTGGCGCTGGCCTCCTGAGAGCTCGTCCACCACGCGATCCGCTAAGCTTGCGATGCCCACCATGTCAAGCGACTCGGCGACGATGCGCAGGTCCTCTCGCTGCAGTGGCTTGAGGAGCGAGCGATGCGGGTAGCGCCCCCGCGCCACGAGGTCACTCACACGAATGCCCTCCGGCACCAAGGGCGATTGGGGCAGCAGGCCAAGTGTGCGGGCAAGCTCCTTGGTGGGCATACGATGCACATCCCTGCCGTCGAGCACCACGGAGCCTCCCACAGGATCAAGCAGTCGCGCAAATGTCTTAAGCAGCGTGGACTTGCCGCAGCCATTGCTGCCGATGATGACAGACAGCTTGCCCGCAGGCAGGCTCAAACTCACCGTATCTACGATGGGCCGGCCCGCATAACCGCACGATAGGTCGCGTCCCGCAAGCTCATGGTCGCGCCCGACACCCCCAGCGCCGCAGCCCGTACGACTCACCGCCGCGGTCCGCCCGTCATCGTGGTTCATGCCTTGCTCACCCTACCCTCCCTCATCAATAGCCACAACAGGTACGGCGCCCCCAGAATGCCTGTCACCACGCCCACCGGAAAGCGCGTACCCAAGAGCTCATGACCCACGAGGTCCGCCAGGAGCATGAGCGCGATGGCAACCATGACAGCAGCCACGGTCGCGCGACTCTCCTCCCCCACAAGGCGCGTAGCGATAGGACCTGCCAGAAGCATCACGCAGGCAACGGGACCTGTGACCGACGTGGCGATGCCTATCATCGCGACACTGCCCAAGAGCAGCACAGCCCTTGAGCGCGAGACGCTCACGCCAAGCGTTTGGGCGGTATCCCGTCCCAGCACGAGCGTCTCGAGATCTCGACCAAGGGCAAGGACCACGGGAGCTATCGGCAATACGAGCACCAAGGGCGCCACATCGCCAAGGGCTATGCCCGACAGGCTGCCCGACAGCCAGCGCAGGGCAGCAGGCACATCGTACTCGGCGCCATAGAGAAGCACTGCGGAGGTGACGGCGCGCATGAGCGCCTGCATACCGAGGCCAATGAGGACGAGCTTCCCCTCCGAGAACCCCCCGATGTTCGACAGGCCGAAGATCGCGAGCGCAATGCAGATGCCCCCGAGAAGAGCCACAAACGAGACGTCACGCGCACCGAGGCCAAACACCATGATGGCAATGACGGCGACCGTGCTTGCCCCGGACGAGATGCCAATGACATCCGGGCTCGCGAGGGGGTTTCTCAGCACTGTCTGAAACGTGTTGCCCCCTATGCCAAACGCGATGCCCGCAAGGATGGCCGCAATGATGCGCGGCACTCTCACCTGCCAGATGGCATAGGTCGCACCACGCACGTTATGTCCCGCAAGTACCGAGACCACGGTAGGAACATCGTAGTTCGTCGAACCCAGGCACAGCTCAAGCGCCACCAATATCGCCACAAGAGCGGTAAGGGCAAGGGTGGCCGCACGCACGCGCGCCCTGCTTCGCGCGATCGAGCAGGAGACGAGCTCTTGTGTGGACGCCATGCAAACTCACCCTTCCCTTAGACGGCTACCGAGCCAAAGTAAATTCAACAAACACCTGTACCCGAGCCCCCACACATGCGCAGGAGCGCCCACCCTGAGTATCAATCATGGCTGGATCCCCGTAACGCCCCCGCGCGCGTCGGGGACGTCGCCAGGATGGCCACAGCGATGAAGATGGGAGCGCCCACTGCGGCCGTCACGATACCCACTTCAAGCTCGCTGGGTGCCAAGACGCTCTTGCCAATGGCATCGGACAGCGTGAGCACGAGCGCGCCGGCCAACGCCGAGAGCACGAGCTGCCAACGCATGCTGCCACGCCAGGCAAGCCTCACCACATGAGGAGCCATGAGTCCGACAAAGCCGATGGGACCGGCAAGGGCCGTCGTCGCACCACACAGAAGCACTGCGATAGCAGATGCCGCAAGACGCACCAGACCGGGCTTGGCGCCGAGTCCTACGGCGGCATCATCCCCCAGAGCGAGAACCTCCAGCGCTGAGGAGCAGACGAGAGACATCAGCATGCCCACCACGCACACGGGCCAGAGGACCGCGAGCGATTCCCAACTGGCACCCGAGACGCTGCCCATCTGCCACATGCGAAACGTGTCCATCACATTGGAGCGTGGCATCACTATGATGCTCACAAAGGAGCTAAGTGCCACAGAGACCGCCGTGCCCGCGAGGGCCAACTTGAGTGGAGTCGCCCCTCCCACAGAACCCACACCAAACACAAGAAAAGCCGTAATGGCAGCTCCCAGTATCGCAAGGACCGTATACTGTGGCGCTGTGGTGATGCCCAAAAATGCGATACCCCACACCACGGCCAACGACGCGCCTGAGTTTACCCCTAAAATGGATGGGTCAGCGATGGGGTTGCGTGTGACCGCTTGCATGAGCAGGCCGCTCATACCCAATGCCCCGCCCGCAAGTAGGCAAAACACGAGACGGGGCACACGCTCGAGCACCACTGCCGTGGCAAAGCTATCGGATACAGGCACGCCGCGCAGAATGTCCGCCACCTCGCCGACGGGAACGGGCCGTGCGCCCCGTGACAAGGACAGGGCGCTCACAAGCGCAAGGAGGATCAGCAAGATGATGGCGCCCAAAAGGGGGTGCCTGCGCAAGCCCATCGCCTACAACCTCTCGAGAGCGCTCGACAGCAGCCCAAGGTACTGATCGATTGTCGCGGGAATGGAGAGTGGTCCGGGAGTGCAGGATGCCGCAAGCGGTTCGGTCCCCTTGAGCAGGGCGACCGTACCACGCTGAATGCAGGGGAGTCTACCGAGGAGGGGGTCAGCCTGGAGCTGCGCTAGGAATGCCTCATCGCCATAGGTGACTGCGATATCGACATCATTGAGGCGATCGACCTCCTCCGAGGAGAGCGTCGCCGCAAAGCTGGTCTCGTTCTCGGCAAGGGCCGTTACGCTGTCAGGGGTCTTGAAACCAAGATCAGCCAGGTAGGCACCACGAGGATCGCTGGGCAAGTACACATAGACCGTTCCCATGTCGGTGGATGAGATGTTGAGGAACGCCGCAGCCTGGCCCGAGATCCTGCTCTGGGATGCCTTCTGTCTTATGAGCTCCTCAAGGCCAGTAATGAGCTTCTCCGCATCCTCTTCCTTGCCAAGTGCCTTTGCCTCGATACGCGTCTGCTCGCGCCAGAGGCAGGACCATGCCTTCTGGGGGTAGGGAACGGTAGGGGCAATCTGGCTCAGCTTGTCGTAGTCTGCCTGAGTATAGCCAGAGTAGGGACACAGGATCACATCAGGCGCCGTATCGTTCACGGCCTCGAAGTCGATACCGTCCGTGTCATCGAACACGGTCGGGGCGTCAACACCCAGCTTCTGGAAGGCGTCTCGCGTCCATGGGAGCATCTTCTCACCACTTGCGACACCAAAGTTCGCTGCAGAGATTCCCACAGGGGCGATGCCCAGAGCAAGCACGGGCTCGTGGTTGTTCCATGCCAGGGTGGTAACACGCGAGGGTGTGGACGGTATCGTAGTGGATCCGAAGGCATGCTCGATTGTCACGGAGGAACCCGCATTGCCGGCAGAACCCGGCGTCGAGCCACCCTGCTGCGCACCATGAGAGCAGGCAGCCAGCAGGGTGGTGCCCAGCACGCTGGCAAGCGTGAGCGCCGAGCCGCGGACGAACGTTCTGCGAGAGAGCTTCATAGGACAATCCCTTCTTTACATGGCGAATGCCGACCGGGTGCTCCACGCACCATTGTCTATTGAGCTGCCATACTGATCGGGCATTTCAACCGCTCTAGATATGACAGCTCGTATGGGACATATTAGACTATCCACAGAACTCCGGAAACGACGTTCGCGTATGCCCAGGAAAGGCGCTGGCCCGTGGAGGCTCTGCGAACCTACCATCGTTTGCGCAAGTCAGAGCAGGGTTACAACCAGCTGAGCCGGTTTGGTCCGTGTGTCTTTCGCACTTCGGCAACCCCCGCCGCAGATGGGCTATGACACGATGCGGTAGCCGGCCTCCCTCACAACATCCCCATAGACAGCCACGTCAATGGGGCTTTTGGAGCGCACATGCGCTGTCCGACTCGCAAGATCGACCGTCGCCCAGGTGCCCGAGAGTGAGTCCAGCGCCGCCTCAACGTTCTTCACACAATTTTCACAGCTCATTCCCGCAATGGTCAGGTCCGCCCGATAGGGGTAGTGGCTTTCGTCCGTGTCTTGTACCCTAACCCGCCTGAAGCGCTTCGCCGAACTCTTCACGTCCCCCGAGCAACAGCTGCGCCTACCCGAAATGACGCCTATGATCCTCCTGATCCCAAGCACGACCGCAACCGCGACAAGTGAGAGGATGATGATATCGATGGGTTTCATGCTTTGCCTCCAGACTTCGTCCGCATCCCGTGGGTGCGGTAGACTTGACCTATAAGCAGGGCGAGAGCACGCTTAGTGGATTCTGACGTGCACGGTGCTCCGTCAGCTGACCAAATGTGGCGCCGGCATGCTCTTTACACCCCAGCATACACTCGTCTCATGGGACGGGTCAGCCATCAAAGCCCACATCGACCTCCATCGGACCCGCACGCCCGTCTGCCGCATTGGTCGCGAGTTCGTCGCAACGCTCGTTGAGGTCCGTGCCGGCATGGCCCCTGACCCAGAGCCATGTCACGTGATGGGGCCTCACCGCCGCAAGCAGACGCCTCCAGAGGTCGGGGTTCTTGACCGGCTGCTTGCCTGCTGTCTTCCAGCCCCTCTTGATCCAGCCCCAGACCCAGCCCTTGCCCATGGCGTTCACGACGTACTGCGAGTCGGAGTGAAGCTCCACCTCACAGGGACGTCTCAGCGACTCGAGCGCCCTGATCGCGGCCATGAGCTCCATACGGTTGTTCGTAGTCCTCGCATAGCCACAGCTGAGCTCCTTTGTGTGCTCGGCACCGGAGGGATCGGTGTAGCGGAGCACCGCCCCATAGCCACCGGGCCCGGGGTTGCCGCGCGAGGAGCCGTCCGTCCAGATGGTCACGTGCGCGCGCCTCGAGCCGTCGCCATCCGAAGGCCCCTGGACCATGGCGTCAGGGTGTTCTCTCGTGAACTCGTCGAAGCTCGTGCCAGCCGCCTGCCCCGCCACTACTTGGCCTCTGCCCAGTTGGCACCATAGCTCACGTCCGCGACAAGCGGCACGCGTAGCTCGACGACGCCCTCCATGGTCTGCCTCACGAGTGCCGAAAGCGTTTCGATTTCATCCTCGGGTACCTCGAAGTCCAGCTCATCGTGGATCTGCAGCACCATCTTAGAGCGCAGGCCCTCCTGACGCAGGCGCTGGGCGACCTGGATCATCGCGATCTTGATGATGTCTGCGGCGCTGCCCTGCATGGGGTGGTTCATGGCCGTGCGCTCGGCGAAGCTCCTGAGCTGGAAGTTGCGGCTGTGGATGTCCTTGGTGTAGCGCCGACGGCCATACATGGTGATGGCGTAGCCGAGCTTGCGAGCCTGCTCGACGCTCTCGTCCAGGTAGGCCCGAACACTCGGGTAGGCCTCGAAGTAGCGGTCTATCATCTCCTGCGCCTCACCACGCCCGATCTTGAGCGAGGTCGAGAGGCCATAGGCCTGCTGCCCATAGACGATACCAAAGTTCACGGCCTTGGCACGACTCCTGAGCTGCGGCGTAACCTCCTCGACGGGCACACCGAAGACGCGTGCCGCCGTCGCGCGATGAAAGTCTGCGCCGGAGTTGAAGGCGGCAACCAGGTGCTCGTCGGCAGACAGGTGGGCCAAGAGCCGCAGCTCGATCTGGGAGTAGTCGCAGGCAAGAAACACACACCCCGCAGGGACCGTGAAGGCCGTGCGCACCCTGTGACCCAGCTCGGAGCGGGTGGGGATGTTCTGCAGGTTGGGATCAGAGCTCGAGAGGCGCCCCGTCGCGGCGACGGTCTGGTTGAGTGTGGTGTGAATGCGGCCGTCCTGCCTGATGTCGGCCGGAAGCGCATCCAGGTAGGTGCTCTTGATCTTGGTCCGCTCGCGATAGTCGAGCACCGCCTGCACCCGTGCATCCTTGGCCGCCAGGTCATCGAGGGTCTTGGCGTTCGTGGAGTAGAAGCCCGTCTTAGTCTTCTTGAGGCCAAAGGTGGGAAGCCCCCACACGTCAAAGAGGATATGCGAGAGCTGCTGCGGTGAGTCGAGGTTAAAGTCCTCCCCCGCCTCGGCCTTGATCCGAGCGGCCATGGACTCTATCTCCCTGCCCAAGTCGACGGCCTGCTCATGCAGGACGTCAGGGTCTATCGAAAGGCCCGTGCGCTCCATCTGCATAAGCACCGGCAGAAGCGACATCTCGAGCCCGTGGAAGAGCTCCGCGCAGCCCTCAGCCTCGAGCGCCTCCTCAAGAGGCCCGCGCAGCTCGCGCGCAAGCCAGCAGTCGAGCGCCGCCTGGGGCAGCTCGGCCGTCGGCTTAAGAACGACCCCCATACCCACAAGCTCAGCAGCGAGAGCTGCGGGCTCGTAGGAACTTCGGTCGCTCTCACGCAGGTAATCGGCCACACTCGTGTCAAAGATGCGGGTAGGGTCAACGTCTTGGGGCTCGATCGCCATGGCCTGCGCCGAGTCGACCGGACAGGCGACGTGCAAAAGTGCCTTCACGTTGGCCGATACCACCCTACCCTCACGCACGAGCGACGTCACGGCCTCCACCGCAGGGACGCCCTCAAGGTGCAGGAGTGCCTCTGGCGTCGCCAGCCAGACGCAAGCCGGGAGCGGCTCGGCAAAGAGCGAGGCCTGTCCCTTGCGCTCGGACGGCCCCTCGACGGCAGCCCCAACCCACTCCCCCTCCGAGATTGCCTTCGCAAGCGCGGCTTTCGCTTCCTCGCCAGAGAGCGCCTCAGGCAGCTTGGGCCCCGCCTCAGACGCCTGGGTCCTTCCAACCTCGTCCGCACCTCCCGCCAGCTTGGCCAGCCGCCTTGTGATGCCCGTGAAGCCCAAGGCACCAAAGGCCCTCGTGACTTCGACGGCGTCGAAGGTCGGGAACCTCGCGTCCTCCAGGCGTACGTCGATCGGCGCATCCGTGCGGATGGTCGCCACCTTGCGCGAGAGCAGGGCATCCTCGATGTGGGCACGAAGGTTCTCGCCCATCTTGCCCTTGACCTCGTCGGCATGGGCAATGACCTCATCGAGACTGCCGTAGCGCACGATGAGCGCCGACGCCTTCTTGGGACCGATCCCCGGGACGCCGGGGATATTGTCAGACGAGTCACCCTTGAGGCCGTAGAAGTCCGGCACGAGCCCGGGCGTGATGCCGTGGTAGAGGTCGTCCACGCTCTCGGGCGTCATGATGCTCACCTCCGAGACGCCCTTTTTGGTCGAGACGATCCTCACGCGCTCGGTCGCGAGCTGGTACATGTCGCGATCCCCCGTGAAGAGGTACATCTCATAGCCCACCTCCTCGCCCGTGCGCGCGAGTGTGCCCAGGATGTCATCACCCTCCCAGCCCTCGCACTCCACGACGGGCACGTCGAGCACGCGCAGCAGATCCTTGACCATGGGGAACTGCTCGCGCAGAGCCGGGTCCATGGGCGGGCGCTGGGCCTTGTACTGTGGCAGCAGGTCTATGCGTACCTGCGGCTTTCCCTTGTCGAAGGCACAGATTATGCCGTCGGGGCCAAACAAGTCCACGAGCTTGATGAACATGTTGAAGAAGCCGAAGAGCGCGTTGGTGGCTCGCCCATCGGGCGCGCTCATGGGTTGGCGGATGGCGTGAAACGCACGGTGCATGAGCGAGTTGCCATCGATGACGGCAATCGTGCGCCGCGCAGGATCTTCCGGTGTGCCTGCCTCATCGCTTCCGGCACCAGTTCGCAAAGCCATCTCTGCCAAGGCCCTCTCCCCCTATCGAGTCCGTATTCCTGTCCGTCGCAGAACGTCCCCCAACGTGCGGGGCACGTGCGACCAAAAGATCGAGACGCCCTCATCCTGCGCATCCGCAAGATTGGTCGTTTTATACACACCGGCACGTAGCGCCGCCCCGGCTGCGCCCTTGTGCCCGAAGGCTTGCAGCCACGTTCTGATTCTATCAACAACCTCATGGTTGAGACATTTGATCTCCATGTAGGCAGTGCCCAAGGGTTCCCCTCCGACAGCAATCAGATCCCGAACGCGGTCGACAACCTGGTTCGGGACAAGAGCCCCCATACCAAGCTCACGCTCGAATGCTGTTGCAGCATCATCGAGCGGCGACAGGCAGATGTCGGCAACTGCCTCATCGGAGTCAAGATATCTCATGCCGACACCTCTCTGCGGACGTTCGAACACCGTGGGTCGCCACCATTGTAGCGGGTAGACGCCATCGGAGCGCCGGACATCAAGCCGATGGCGGGCAGCGAGTACATACGGCAGCACAAGAGATCGCATCCCAACGTGCGGGCACCCACATTCGACCAAACCACCATCCACGCTCAATATGAGCAACAAAGGCATAACGCACCGTTTTACCAGCGGAACGAAACGTGCATGACCTTTGGAGCGGTTGATAGCAACCTCATGGTATTGTATAGGCGCACGACACCCATGAGCCGACAGGCGAGATCCCAGGCCCACAGAACAGGTTCGTCACAGACGGAGAGGAAGCTCACATGGCAACGGACAAGGTATCGGAGGAGTACGGCAGCCTGGTCTTCACCGATGCGGAGATGCAGGATCGTCTCCCCAAGCCCACGTACAAGGAGCTACGCCAGACCATCGACGAGGGCAAGCCCATCAACCTCAAGATAGCCAATGAGGTCGCCCACGCCATGAAGGACTGGGCGCTCGAGAGAGGCGCCACCCACTTCACCCACTGGTTCCAGCCGCTCACAGGCATCACATCCGAAAAGCATGATGGGTTTATCACCCCTAAGGGCGACGGTACGGTACTCATGACCTTCTCGGGAAAGGAGCTCGTCCAAGGAGAGCCAGATGCGTCAAGCTTCCCCTCAGGGGGGCTTCGCGCCACCTTTGAGGCTCGTGGCTACACCGTATGGGACCCCATGAGTCCCGTCTTCATCAAGGATGAGGTGCTCTGCATTCCCACAGCCTTCATCTCCTACACCGGAGAGGCGCTCGACAAGAAGACGCCGCTCTTGCGCTCCGAGGTCGCCATCGAGAAGCAGGCCAAGCGCGCGCTCGCCCTCTTCGGTAAGAGGCCCAGGCGCGTGGTCACCACCTGCGGTCCCGAGCAGGAGTACTTTCTTATCAAGGAAGAGGACTTCGAGGCGCGCCCCGACCTCGTCCTCTGCGGCCGAACCCTCTTTGGCTGCGAGCCTGCCAAGGGCCAAGAGCTCGAGGAACACTACTTTGGTGCGATACGCCCCACTGTCAACGCCTTCATGAAGGAGGTGGATGACGAGCTCTGGAAACTCGGCGTACCTGTGCGCACCAAGCACAACGAGGTCGCGCCCTGTCAACACGAGATCGCGCCTATTTTCGAGGAGGGTTCTCTCGCCATCGACGACAACCTGCTCACCATGGAGAAGCTCAAGCTTCTGGCCACGCACCACGGCCTTGCCTGCCTGGAGCACGAGCAGCCCTTCAAGTATGTAAACGGCTCAGGTAAGCATGACAATTGGTCACTCAACGCAGACGGCGAGAACCTCCTTGAGCCTGGTGACGATCCCGAGGATAACCTGCAGTTCCTGGTATTTCTTGCCTGCCTCATCTCTGCCGTGGACGAGCATGCCGACCTGCTGCGCGCAAGCGTCGCCTCTGCCGGAAACGACCATCGCCTTGGCGCCAACGAGGCACCGCCAGCCATCATCTCGGTCTTTTTGGGCGATGCGCTCTCGCCCGTGGTGGACGCGCTCATCAAGAAAGAGCATGCCGAGAGCCCTGACCGTGAGCAGATTGACCTCGGCGTTCCAGCGTTACCGGATGTTCTGCGTGACAACACTGACCGCAATCGCACGTCCCCCTTCGCCTTCACGGGCAACAAGTTCGAGTTTCGCATGTGCGGCAGTCAGCAAAACCTCTCGGATCCCAACGTCGTGCTCAACACCGCCGTCGCCGAGCAGCTCGATCGCTTCTGCGCCTACGTGTCCAAGTGTCCGGATGAGCCTTTCAGGGCCACTGCCTTACGCTTCGTGCGCCATAGCTTTAGAGACCACCAGCGCATCATCTTTGATGGCAACGGCTACGCAGACGAGTGGGAACAGGAAGCCGTCAGACGTGGTCTTCCCAACCTCAAGAGCACGGCTGACGCCCTACCCTGCATCATCGAGCCTAAGAACATCGCAATGTTCGAAAGATACGACGTCCTCTCCGAAAACGAGATTCGCGCCCGCTACGCCGCCGCCTCAGAACAATATGCCAAGCTCCTCAACATCGAGGCCAATACCATGAGCTACATGGTTCGCCACCTCTACCTGCCTGCGCTCATCGACTATTCGGGAAACCTTGCAACCTCCATCGCAACCAAGAGGGAGATCGGCGTTGTGGGCAGAGCGGAGCAGGCACTCGCGCAGCAGATCACCGATGGTATTGACAAGATCTGCGAGAACGTGAGCAGGCTCGAGTCCAAGAACGCCGAGGCGCGCAGGGTCAAGGACTGCGGCGAGCAGGACCGCCTCTACCACGACGAGGTCATCCCCGTCATGGATGCGCTGCGTGAGGTCGTGGACGGCATGGAGCGCATCTGCGGTCGCGACTTCTGGCCCGTGCCAAGCTACAACAAAATGCTCTTCTGGGTATAGGCTGCAGGTAGCCAGCCCGGTACAAGATAGGTACGCGAAACGAGGTCCACGATGCCCGCGCTCATAACACACCATCTCTTTGGCGAAGAGGCTGCAAGACGCTTGCCCGACACGCTGCTCTCGAACGAGAAGGAAAAGATTGCCTTCCTGCTCGGCAACCAGGGTCCCGATCCCTTTCTCTTCCGTTTCAGAACACTTCCCAAGGCAGCAACAAACTGTCACAGGCTCGGAAATCGCATGCACGAGGAGAAGGTGCACCAGGCCTTCTACTCCCTGCGCGGAGCCGTGGTCCATCTGCGCGAGAGTGACAAGACCATCGGTCGTGCCTTCGTGCTCGGACTGCTCGCGCACTACCTGCTTGACAGCTCCGTCCACCCCTTCATCTACGCACAGGAAGATGCCATCTGCTCTGCGGGCGTCGGCCTTGAAAATGCCCACAGCGAGGTGCATGCCATCATCGAGAGCGACCTAGACAGCTGGATGCTCTGGTCCCTGTGCGGACGCACTATCGAGGACACAGCACCTGCAAGCATGCTCGTACGCACCGAAAGGATCGGTCTTATTGCGAGCGCACTCCTCTCCCAGACAGCACTACAGGTTTTTTCTATTAAATTAAATGCCAATGAGTACGCCAACTGCGTGACCGACTATGAGCTCGTGTGTCGCATAATCGAACCCGCAGGCTCGCACGTCTCCCAAGCGATCTCGTCCATCAAACGTATCGAAAGGAGCTACTCCATTCTGAGCGCCCTTGCGCACAGAGTTACAACGAGCGACGAGTGCGCAGCCGCGAACCTCGAACATAAGCCGTGGGCAGACCCGGCAACGGGTGAGTGGTCGGACGCGAGCTTTGCTGACATCTTTCAAAATACACTCGACAGCTGGCCGGCATTCGCAGAGGACTTCGTGCGGGCGGACAAAGACGGACTCGCACGCCTACTCGGACAGCGCGACTACCGGGGCAAACCCATCGAGGAATGAGTGGGGGTAGGCATGCTACACCCGTGTCATGCCCGCCTGGGATGCCCCCTGATGACTCGCTACCTCTAAAATCGTCCACAACATGTGCCGTCACCCTGCCCTAACAGCTATAATGTGCCTCGCACGCAAAAGGAAGTTTCTGGTACGGCAGCAAGAGGCTGCACACATGACGAATTGGAGCGATCTTGTCTGAACACTCGACATGTGCCACCTCGGGCCACCAATCCGTCCCGTCGACAGGTGCGCCTGTGGCTTCCATCGTCGTACCCTGTTACAACGCCGAGAGGTACCTTCGCCGCACCCTTGAGAGCGCCTTAGCGCAGACCATGGAAGACTTCGAGCTCATCTGCGTGAATAACAACTCGACCGACAAGACGCCTGACCTGCTCGAGGAATATGCAGCCGCAGACTCACGCGTCAAAATACTGTCAGAGCCAGAGCCAGGCGAAGGACCCGCTCGCGACGCGGGACTCAAGCGTGCGAGGGGACGCTGGGCCTACTTTCTGGACTCAGACGACCTGATGGAGCCCACGCTGCTCGAGAAGTCCATCTCCCTTGCCGAAGACAGCCAAGCGGACATCGTCGTATTCCAGACCAATGGGCTCAACGACCAGACGGGGGAGGTGGCCCCCATCCTCGGCTGCATAGACATCTCATGGTTACCTCCGGGCACGAGGGTCTTCGACCCGCACGAGTATCCCCAGAGGATATTCAACTCGTTCAAGAACTGGGTGCACAACAAGCTCTTCTCCATGCCCTTCGTCCATACGCATGACCTGCACTTCCAGCACGTGCATCGCTCGGCGGACATACTCTTCACCTGCAGCGCACTGGCCCACGCAGAGCGGATCGCCCCGCTGGAGGAGTATCTCAACCAATATCGCGTCCTCAACAGAGAGAGCGCCATGCAGACGAGCAGCGCCTATCCGCTTGACTTTCTCGACGGCTTCCTCGAGCTGTCACGCCACCTCAAGGCAGAGGGCATCTGGACGCTATACCGCACGAGCTACACGAACTGGCTGCTGGAGGGCGTCGCCGCCAACATCAGGGTGTCAGGCTCCATAGCCGCAACTCGCATGATCGTCGACGCGGTCCGGAGTGCCGCGAACGACGAGCTCGAGCTCACATCGTTTCCCATCACCTCTGTTGAGAGCGCCTGGCTGGAGGAGCTCCTAGGCCTCCTGCTTAGAGGAGGCGTAGACGAGATTCTCTCGTTCCTCATCGGAGAATACAGAAAGAGCGAGTTTGACAAGGAAGTCTACCTATCCAACCTGCGCCTGGACAGTTGTCGCCTCAAGCGGGACATCGAGGGGCGCGATCGTGAGATCGATCTGCTCAGATCAGAGGTAGACGCGCTGAGAAAACGTACTACGGTACTCGAGGATGATCTTGCAAACATCCGCAGCTCGGCATCGTTTAAGATCGGGCGTGGGTTTACCGCACCTTTGCGCTGCGTACGCGACATCATAAGGCGCCATTCGTAGTGGAAGCTTCGCGCCCGCACGCTTATATGGACGAGCGAAATGGACTGCCCTACAATCGGGAGTGGAAAGATAACAACAACGCGCAGCGAGGGGCATGGCCACAGCCCAGTGCCGCCTAATCGCTAGAATCTTAGGTCCTACGCATGCACAATAACCATACAGCCCCCAGAAGCGACGGGGAGGGCGGAAGGCCATTGGCCCTATGCCGAGGCGAGGGAGTGGGCTACATTGCCCTCTCGCTGGGTGACGCTGGCAGGACGCTCGAGGGGTTGCACGCCCGCGTGCGCATAGCGACGCTCGGTGAAAGCTTCCCCGCCTATCTCAGGCCATTTCGTGCCCCGTGGCAGCTTACAGCATGGGGACTGAGCACGAGCGCGGCAGAGGAGCGAGGTCTGTGCGTTGCGGTGCTTCCCCTGCTCGCCAAAGATATGACGCTCGAGGTCGAGGATGCCACGGGGCGAGGTCTCGCACATGCCGCCTTCGATAGCCTAAGCTCAAAGCTCCACTCACGTCTGCTTACAAGATGTCGGCCGAAACAGGCAGATGCGCTCAGAAGGACCCGTATCGATGTCCCGGGTGCACCTCGCCTCTGGGTGAGCGACATCTTCTGCGGCATGCCAGGCACTCGCGTATGGCACTTGCAAGCGACACTCCCTACGGCCGACGGACGTTCTAGGCCTGAGCTTAAGCTCTATGGCCTCGACGGACAGCCAATGGATGCGCGGGCCATCATGCTCGAGGACCATGTTGTCCCCTCAAAAGAGGATCATGTGCTCAGCGAGCGGGTCATCAGCCTCTCTGCGGTGCTGCCACAGGACGTGGAACAGTTACTCTTTGTGATCTCGCTGAGTGAGGGGCTAACGACTGACGCCGATGTGGCAGAGGACCACCATCCGATCGAGGCCTTCTGCTGCATGCTGCCGTTCATGACGCAACGCATATATGACGCGAGCTGCGGGCGCATGCTCGATGCGGGCAAGGACCCTGCCTACGAGGACTGGTTCTTCGCGCAGAGGGTCTCTGCCGAAATACTTGCTCGTCAGAGGCGGTGCTTCGCGAAACTTGTCTGCGACGGCGAGGCGCCCCTTGTCTCTGTGTTGGCAACGCACCCCGATGACGTGCTTCCCTCGCTCAAGCAGCAGAGCTACGCTCATTGGGAGCTTGTGCGCGGGAGAGGAGGCGACGGGGCGGGATCTTTCGACGAGACAGGTGCCCTCGCACTCGCGCGAGCCGCCAAAGGTGAGCTCTGCCTCGTAATCGAGGGTCCCTACCGGCTTGAGCCCGACGCCCTCTGGCGGCTCGTGTCCGCCATAAAGCGTGACCCATCGCTCGACCTCACCTACGCCGACGAGGACGAGTCCCATGAAGGTAGGCTGTGTCACCCGCACTTCAAGTGCTTTCCCAACCTTGGTCACCTTCGTGCCATCAGCTACATTGGCGGTGTGCTCCTTGTGAGGACGAGCGTGCTTAAGAGGCTCCTGCAGACAGACCCGCCAGAAGACGGCAAATGCGACCACAGTTGCAGATTTGATGACGGGACGCTGGGCTATAGCCTCGCGCTCAGAGCATTTGAGGTCAAGGCCGGCGTCGGCCAGGTTACAAAGCTTCTGAGCCACAGGATCGGTGCCTCATGCTCTCATCAAGACGAGAAGAGGCGGGCCCTTCGGTCACACCTCTCACGCTGCTGTGTGGCCGCAGACATCGAGCCCGGCCCCGTACCAGGCAGCTTTCGCCTACGCTACCGCATGCCGCAGGACCCACCCCCCGTCTCGATCATCATCCCGAGCAAGGACAAGGCCGACCTGCTCAGGACCTGTGTGGAGTCCATACTCCAGCATACGACCTACCCCACGCTCGAGATCGTCGTCGTCGAGAACAACAGCAGCGAGGCGGCCACCTTTGAGCTGTATGACGTGCTTCATGAGAAAGACCCACGTGTCAACATCGTCACCTGGACGCCCAGCATGCTGAAGGTAGGCCGGGCAAGTAGTGCGGATGTTGGCGATGGAGGCTTCAACTATTCCTCACTCGTAAACTTTGGCGCCTCGCAGGCCACAGGGCAGTACCTCATCATGCTCAACAACGACACCCAGGTCATCGAGGGACGCTGGATCGAGGAGATGCTCGGCGTCGCCCTCTACCGTCCCGAGGTCGCCGTCGTTGGCGCGAAGCTCCTCTTTGGCGATGAGCTCATCCAGCACGCAGGGATGATCGCAAACCCCGCCCATGACAATGCCCACATAAATCAGAGTCTTTACAGGGACGATCCAGGCTACGATGGGACGGCGGTGCTGCCTTCTGACATGAACATGGTCACAGGAGCCTGCCAACTCATCCCCAGGCGCATCTTTGACAGCCTCGGCGGCTATGACGAGAACCTCGCGGTTGGGTTCAACGACTCCGAGTTCTGCCTACGTGCCCGTGCGCACGACCTCATTGTGAGCTATACGCCCTATGCCCTGCTCTATCACCGAGAATTCTCCACGCGCGGGCGCGAGGCCCTCGATGAGCGCCTGCAGCAGAGGCTGCTCGTTGAGAAGTCCTACATCCTGAGCAAATACCCCGAGTACTACGCCCACGGGGATGACCTGGTCAACGCAAACCTCGATCGCTTCTCTAACTACTACCACCTGAGGTGGTGAGTTCGGACCTTAAAGGACAGGTCAGAGGGACAGCTCAGGGGTCTATGGATAATGTGTCCGCTCAAGGTAGCCAAGGCAATGTCATGTTAGTATCAGAGTTTATGTTAATCTTGACCCCCTCCGTTCGTCAGGAGGAGATTGGACTGGGCAGATCATGAGATGTACCAAACGGCACGCTCCCATCTACGTCCTCTGCGGCCTGGGTGTTATCACCGCCTTGGCAGGCTTTCCATGCGTCGCCCACGCAGGCGAACAAACCGAGGCGGCCTCGGCCACCGTCGTGGCAGCTACCCAGGCCACGTCATCGGTCAAAGAAGGAGTCGCGACTGGTGTAGAGGGCACTGCCACCCACAGCACGATCGAGGAGAAGGCAAGCTCCAGTTCTGCCGCCGTACAGGACAAAGCGTCCAGCAACACACGAGGCAGCACGACGACCACCACGAACACAGCAGCTACAAAGGCAGAAAACGCCCCCGCAGACAAGCCCGCATCCAACAGCACGGCCGGGAGCAGCCACAGCTCAGCGGATAACGCCTCGGCCACATCGCCGACAGGCAACCGCAGCCACACGTCTGCCACGGCAGCGAAAACGGAACCTGACGATTCAACAAGCTCAACGGCTTCGAGCACTGCATCCGCTACGGCACAGCCGGCCACGCCAGCTGCCGCTGGAAGGGAAGCGACTCCCAATACTGCATCGACGCCTGCAGCCACCGCAGAGGGCAAGGCAACGAGCGAGGGCAAGGTAGCCAGTGAGCCCTCGTCCAGTCCGAAGGTTGTCGACACACCCTCGCAGACGGAGCTCACGGCGCAGAGCTCCACCACGTACTCCAACGTGTATCGCCTCTACAATTCCTGGACAGGCGAGCACCTCTACACCAAGGACCTCGAAGAGGCGAAGGCGAACGCGAATCGCGGTTGGACCTGGGAGGGCGTTGCCTGGGTAGGCGCATCGTCGGGCAGGGCGGTCTACCGTCTCTACAACAGGTACAGCGGAGATCACCTCTACACCACGAGTAAGTCGGAGTACGACAGGCTCAAGGGGTATGGCTGGACCCAGGAGGGAACGAGCTTCTTCGCACAGAACACCGACAGCGGCATTGCGGTGTTGCGTCTCTACAACCCCTACGAGAAGGTCGGCACGCACCACTACACCACAGACGCGGGCGAGTACGACAAGCTCGTGAGAGAGCATGGTTGGAGGGGCGAGAATAAGGCCTGGTACGTGTCAACCAACCCAGCCAACCCCATCAGCGGCTTTTGGATCACCCATTCGAATGGCCGCAGGTACTGGGTGGATGCCAGTGCGATAGCTCACTACCACCTCAGCGGCATCGATATCGCCTCGTGGCAAAGGGGCATCGACGTCAGAAGGCTTAACACAACGGACTTCGTCGTTGTCAAGGCTACCGAGGGTACCGACTACGTCAACCCGTACTACAGGACCTGGGCTGACCAGACCCTTGACAGCAAGAAGAAGCTTGGCTTCTACCACTTCCTGAGAGCCGACGCCTCTCCGAGCGATCAGGCACGCTACTTTGTGAACGCCGTGAAGCCCTACCTGGGACGAGCCGCCCTCTTCCTCGACTTTGAGAACACGACCGGCTCTGACGTCATCGAAAGGGGTGCGGACTTTGCTAAGGAGTTCCTGGACAGCACGTATCAGCTGACGGGCATACGGCCGCTTGTCTACATGAGCCGCAACGTCACCAGAGAACTCGACTGGTCCTCCGTCGCAGAGAGTGGGTACAAACTCTGGGTGGCTCAATACCTCTATAGGTACGACAATGTCCGAGGCCACGTGCAGGATCCCAAGCTCCCGTCTGGAAGCTTCGGTGCCTGGTCGAGTCCCACGATGTACCAGTACACCTCGACGGGAAGGGTCAGCGGTTACGGTAGGGATCTTGACCTTGACCACTTCTATGGCAGCGACCTCGACTGGAATGCCATGGCACGAAAGGCGTAAGGACCTTGGGCGGCATCGTCGCCTTGCGTGACAATACTGCCTGGTAGGATAGGCCCCATGACATACGGAGCGCAACAAGGCGCCGGGTGGCAGATCGCAGACGCTGCCGCCCGGCGCCTTGTCTTGTGCTGCGAGCACTACACGTCGAGGTGCCAGTAGGGGTTGATCGCCCACATACAGGGATGCATGAACGGATCGGCAAACTCGTGGTAGCGCGGCCAGCGATCGGCGAGGATGCCCTTCTCGTGCCTGAAGCGCAGCGCCCTCTCGCGCGTCTCGTTCTTGCCCCGAGACACCGACTCGAGGTGATAGAGTTCGCACTGGGGCTCATAGACGTTCCAGTAGCCGGCCTTGTACACCCTCAGACAGAAGTCTACGTCGTTGTAGTCCGCTGCAAAGGCCTCGTCCAAGCCCCCCACCCTATCAAAGGTCGCCTTCCTGACCATGAGGCATGCGCCCGTCACGCCAAGAAAGTTACGGCACACCTGCGCCGAGTGAAAGTAGTTCTGCGAGTCACGGGGCAGGAAGATGCCCGTATGGTTGGGACCTCCCCTGTGTATGATGACACCTGCGTGCTGGATCGTGTCATCGGGGTACAGTAGCTTGGCGCCGACGCAGCCCACGTCATCCTGCCGCGCATGGCCGAGGAGAAACTCGATCCATTCCGACGTGATGACCCTCGTGTCGTTGTTGAGCATGAGGACGTACTCCCCTCTCGCCTGCGCGATGCCATAGTTCATGATGGCCGCAAAGTTGAAGCTCGACGTATCCGGCAAGTAGGTCACGACGCGTACGTTGTCATGCGCAGCCTGCAGCTCGTGATAGTAGTCGAAGGTCTCATGGCTCGAGCTCTCGTTCTCGACCACCACGATCTCGAAGTTCGTATAGCTGCTCCTCTCGAAGATGGAGTCAATGCAGGCGGCAAGGAGAGTGACGCTATCCTTGTTGGGAATCACGATGGAGACGAGAGGAGGCTGTGCCAAACTGTGCCCACCCGTCGCTGAGCTGGCAGACATGATGTCAAAGCGCAAGTGATAGAGGTTGGGGACATCCGCATCCTCCACTGCCTTAGCGGCAATACCCACGCGATCGAGGTGCTCTTGCAGCGCGTGCAGACCGGCCGCCCTGGCATAGGACTTCGCACTGGCATCATGTGCGGTCGATTCCGCACTAGCGCGCCAGTGGTAGAGCACGCGGCGGGCGTGGTAGACATTGCGTGCCCGCTCACCTACCTGCAGCGTGAGATCATAATCTTGGGCTCCCTCGAAACGCTCGCGCAAGCCTCCCAGCTCGCGAACGAGTGACGTTCGCACACAAAGCAGGTGGCACACGTAGTTCAGCGAGCGCAGCAGGTCTGGGCTCCAGTCGGGCTTCAGATACACCTGCTCATAGCGACCATCCACGAGCTTGTCCTCGTCGCAGTAGAAGAGGTCTGTCTGAGGGTGCGTGGCAAGGCCTTCCACATAGCACATGAGCAGGTCGGGCTCTATGACGTCATCATGGTCAAGGAAGCCCACGAAGTCACCCTCTGCCCGCTCGATCCCCGCGTTGGTGTTGCCGACGATGCCCCTGTTCGCATCGAGCGCCACCACGTGGACGCGCTCATCGCGCCTAGCATAGCGCTCGGCAAGTTGGACGAGTTCTCCGTTGTCGGGAGATCCGATCACCAAGATGAGCTCGAGCCTCCCGTAGGTCTGCGCCAAAACGGATTCGACCATCTGTCTCAGATAGTCGAGAGGCGTGTCATAGAGGGGCACGACTATCGAGAAGAGGGGACTCACACCGAGCCGTCCGGCCGCAAAGGCCCGACGCTGTCCCTCGAGCTGCCATGCCTTGGCCCGATGGCGCTCGCGATACCACTGGTCATAAATAGGATCTCGGTCAGCAGAGAGGGTCAGGTAGAACCAATCCTCCCTCAGCTGCTTGAGTTGGCTTTCGTCGAGGGTGACCACCAGGTCATCGCGAGCCTCGACATCAAATCGCACCCAGAGGCGAACGAACGAGGCGCCCGTGCGAATTTCGAGCGAGAACGTTATGCGACGGAAGAAGGTTGCGGGCACCTCCTGCTCGGGAAGCACGGTGTCACCCAAGCAGATCTGCGGCGCGACGGCAAGCGGCACGCCCTCCTTGTCCTGCGCTATGACCCAAACATCACCCGCGAGGTCGCTGGCCCTCTCGTAGGCGCGCAGCGTAAGCTCGAGGCGGATGACTTCCGTCTTGCCACGGTCAATGAGGTTAGTGACCCTGCACTCGGTGAGTTCGGAAAGGGGAAGCCCCTCGTCGCAGTTGCGCATGGCACACGCCGTCTGATTGCGCAGGATCGTGTTCATCTGAGAGCGACGCTTTGCCCAGTCGTGGGCAATGGTCTCATGCAGCTCGCAAAGGAGCTGCCCCGTAAGATCATACGCCCTCACGACGAGCCGTTGCGTGGCCTGCGTAAGGGGCAGGACCAGCACCCAACCATCAACGCCCGCAGGCGCAGGGATGACACGTACGGGCAGCTCGTTTGTGCCGACAAAGGATGACGCACGGACACGTGCCACGTCCTCGCCCACATCCGCGACTAGATGTAGGAAGATCTTGCCCACGCCTCGTATCGTATCGGATAGTCGCAGTTGCATGAGATAGCCCCCATCGTGTGCGCAGAACTGTCCGTAGATCAAAATGCCGCGCTCGCTAGGATGGCTGTAGCATCTGGGATAGTGCCCCAGAATCTGCGGGGCACTATCCCAGTGACGTTTGCCCAGTTGAGACGATTTCTTAGTGCCCCAAAAACCTGCGGGGCACTATCGTTGGCGCGTCTCGGCTAGCCGAGCAGCGCCCTGAACTCGGCCGTCGTGTAGGTGCGCTCTCCGGACGGCAGGGAGAGGGTGAAGACCTCGCCCTCAGACTCACTCCACTTCCCCGAATCGATCTTGCTGTACGCCGCGCCCATAGCAGCACAGTGAGGGTCAATGATGTTGAGATAGTGACCTACTGTATGGGCGATATCGGGGTTCGCATGCGACCAGTTCCAGTGGCTATTGGCGTTCTCCCATACGATCTTCCTGTCGGGATGCTCCGCCACGTACTTGTTGTAGGTGGACTCCTCGCTCATCCAAGCGTCAACGGCCTCGTCATAGGCGCAACCCCACGCGAGGTTCTCGCCAATATCAAATATATTGGAGTGATGCACCAGCTTGGTCGAGACGTTGGTCTGTATGGCGGACTGGGCCATCAGGGTCGGCGTGAGCTTGAGCTCGGAAAGCCCGCGCGCCGCGCGGGCGGCGTTGGTCTGGTCCACTATC